>TARA_R110000868_G_scaffold235273_1_pt1 | contig 12086 bp, 10 predicted proteins | sample TARA_R110000868 | Tara Oceans TARA_R110000868 (sample SAMEA4397489) | marine metagenome | biome: Polar Biome; feature: [SRF] surface water layer (ENVO:00010504); material: water (ENVO:00002006), including particulate matter (ENVO:01000060) such as... | depth 5 m | reverse complement strand
GGTATCCCCGATAGTCCACGCCATATCTCGTTCCCCTTCATAAGCCAGAGAAGACGCAAATTGATCTATACGAAATGCAGTTTTCAAAGGATGTTTTGAAGATATGAGCATGCCTGAAGCTCCGTCAGCAAATACTGAAGAAGCAATCATATTATCGGGATCACTTTTATATTGAAAATGAATGGTGCAGAGTTCTGCACAAATAACCATCACAGTTGCATCTGGGTTGGCTTCACAAAAAGATTGTGCCATTTTTAATGCAGGGAAAGCCGCGTAACATCCCATAAACCCTATATGAAAACGTTTGGTTGAAGGAGCCAACTTTAAACCCCGAACGAGTTCAAAATCTGGTCCGGGAGCAAAGAAACCGGTACAGGAAACGGTAATCACATGTGTAATATCAGATTTCTCAATTTCAGGATTTTGATTGAGTAGTTTCGTTCCTACTTCCAGAAACAACTTGGTTGCTTCCGTTTTATAAAGCTCGTTTCGTTCACCGGTAGTCGGTCGGTTGTTCTTGCTTAATGCACGGTTAAAAAAGGAGTCGTTACTTTCGCTCAAAAAATCACGGATAACTGTATGTCGTTTGTCAATTCCGGATTGAGAATAAATACGATGAAGAATAGCTTGAGTTTTCCGGTCTTCTGCCAACTTCGATTTCATAATTTCTCGAATAGTTTGCTGATCTACAGAAGTTTCAGGGTTTGCAGTAACAATGTCGTGAATGAATGCAGGCATATAACAGAATACAAGTTTGTTGCAGCATTTAAAACCCTGCTTTTATAAAGAAGGTTCGTTTGTTGCCAAATAACTTTTGCGAACGAAGCGAAATAATATCCGCTCCAAATCACAGAGATCACTTCGCTTGTGAATGGAAATATTTCAAAGTCCAGCTTTTTTAGCTGGGGCTTTTCTTTGTAGTCAACAAATGAAATCTTAGATTATGAAGTATGGCTGCTACAGAAAGTCCTGATATTAAACCAATCCAAAGTCCTTTTGGCCCCATATTTGTGTGGATCCCAAGATAATACCCTACTGAAAATCCAATCAACCAATAGGATATAAAGTTTACGAGCATAGGCACTTTAGTATCTTTTAAACCTCGAAGCGCTCCATATGCTCCTACTTGTAAGCCATCAGAGATTTGGAATAAGCCAGCCATGAAAAGAAGTGAAATAGCTAGTTCTTTTACTTCAGGGTCTTTGGTATAAATGCCAACGATCATATCAGGAATGGAGAAGATAAGCACAGCAGTACACGTCATAATTAGTGTGCAAATTATGGTTCCGTGAAATCCTCTGAAACGAGCGTTCTCCATTGAACCTTGCCCCACAGCTAATCCTACACGTTGAGAGATAGCCATAGAAAGTCCAAAAGGGATCATGAAAATAGTAGCCGCAATACTTAATGTAACCTGATGCGCAGCCGATGCGGTAACACTTAACGTTCCCATCAACACACTAACAGAAGCAAACAAAAGAATTTCCATTGTTGAGCTGATACCACTGGGCAAACCAACATGAAGCAACTCTTTTATATATTTCCATTCCGGGCCCCGTGTTCGTGCATAAATATTAAATCGTTTTAAAGGTTTCGAAAAAACAGTAAAAACGATCATCGCAACTCCAGCAGCAAGTTGAACTATGGTTGTGGCATACCCCGTGCCTTCTGCACCCATTGCTGGGAAACCGAATTTGCCATACATTAGAATATAGTCAGCGGGAATGTTGAGCAGAAGGGTGAGCAGTGCCAGATACATCGCTGGCTTTGTAATGGCAAGCCCTTCACTAAAATATCGTAAGCCAGCAAAAATGAGTAATCCTGGAATTCCCCATGAAACTGCTTTAATGTATGTAGTAGAAAGAGGAATGATTTCCTGATCAACTCCTGCAAAATGGAGTATAAAATCGAGATTTCGAATAAGAAAAAAAGAAGGTATTGCTAAGAAAAGAACAAGCCACAACATCTGGCGGACACTCTTTCCAATTTCAAAAAACCTACGCGCTCCAAGATATTGCGAGACAATTGGATTGATAGCAACGAGTGTTGCCATTCCAAATAATGTAACAGGTTGGTAGAGTGCATTCCCAACGGCAACACCTGCTAAATCTGCAGCAGATAACCTGCCCGCCATTATGGTATCGGTTACTGTTAATCCCATTCCCAATAGTTGAGTTCCTACAATAGGAAGACCTATTTTCAAAAGGGTAGAAGATTCTTTTTTTATGTCTGGTAGATGTTTTTTCACGACTCTAAAATGAGTCGTAATGGTACGAAAGATCCGCTTTAATTACTCAACCGGTTTGGCTGAAATAGGTATACGAATGGTAAACGAGGTGCCCTGATTCGAAGTAGATATGAAAGTAATCTCTCCTTCATGTTCTTCAATAATTTTTTTAGTAATAGCTAAGCCAAGCCCAGTACCACTAGACTTGGTAGAAAAATTTGGCACAAATATTTTATCCTGATCTTTAGATGAAATACCTTCCCCATTATCTGTAATAGTTACAAATGCATTAGCTAACTGTTGATCTGAAAATGTAGTAACGGTGATTTTCCCATTACTGTTAATGGCTTCACTTGCATTTTTAATAAGATTTACGAGCACTCTTCTAAGTTCATCTTTTGCACCTAGTATGATGAGAGGTTTTTTTGCAAAATCAGTAATTAGGTTAAAGTTGTTGTCTGAATTGTACATTTCAGTAACTGAACGAACAAGTTTATTTAAATCTAATGGAAGAAATTCGTGTTCAATAGGTTTAGAGAATTTGGAGAAATCGGATGCAATTTTATTAAGTGCATCAATTTGCTCAATCATGCTGGTAGTAATTTTGGCAACTTTCAGCTTTACGTCTTCATTGTCATTTAACTTTAGTTGCCTCTCTAAATGCTGAAGATTAAGCTTCATAGGAGTTAACGGATTTTTGATTTCATGAGCAATCTGCTGAGCCATTTCTTTCCAAGCTTCTTCACGTTCATTTTTTGCCAGCTCAAGCTGAACGACTTTAAGACGTTTAGCCATATTGTTGTATGACATAGTTAATGTGCCAATTTCATCTTCACTTCGAACAGGTAGAGTCACATTTAAATCACCATCCGAAATTTTCTTTAATGCCTCTTGTATTGCCTCGAGAGGAGAAGTGAGTTGAGAGGAAATAAATCCAATTACTACCACCAGAAGTCCAAAAATGAGCGTATAAAATGCAAGCAATAAACTTGTGGTAGATAATAGACGGTCGTAAAATTTTGGGGCTTTCAGAAAAGTAGGTACCGCTGCAATTCCTGCTATTTGGTTATTCTCGTCAAGCCAGGGCTTGTATCCGATAACCATTTCCTGAGCATCGAACTTTACAATTGAAAGTTCTTGTGTACTTTTGTTAGTCATAATTCGATTATATACTTCCCAAGGCAGAGAATTTGGGAGTAAATGTTGAGTAAAAATTTGTGATGTTGTAGAGTTAATAAGAATGCCACTTTTATAAAGAGCTGCATCTACATCTATAATAGACGTTACTTTTTGTAGCTCAGATGGGTCTGATGAAATAGTAGCACCAAAACTCTCAAGGTTCGTGGTAAGGTTATCCAATCTATCAAATAAAAGACTTTGAACATCTTCACTATTTTGAATATTTAGTACATAATAGGATGTTCCCACCAAAGCAAGTAGACAAAAAATACTAGCTAGAATAAAGCGATCAATCAATCGGTCTTTAAATCGTCTGGAGTATCCAAAAATTCGCCAGTTTGGATTTCCAGAAAGCATAATCATAATGCAAATTCCAACTACAACTAATACAAAAAATAATCTCAGAAAAGAGAAGATATGTTGAGTAAGAGCTATTTTTTTAGTAGCAATTCTTACAACCGTATTTTCTCCCTTTTTTACATAAAGCTCTTTTATTTCATCATTGTTATAAGTGAATGAAGTTGCGTAAATAGAATCTATATGAACTTTTTTTACAATATTCTCTGGTAGAACAAAGGGCCCTGGAATTTCAAGAGGAATTCCCTGAATAGAGCTTCTCATATAAGTTCCATTTCGATATTCTGATGAGGTAAGAGTTTCTCCCAAAAAAGAATTTTTACTGGAAGAAATAACCGTTCTGAGGGGTCTATCTAATTGAGGGAGTTCCTCATATACAGAGCAAAGTATCCAGCCAATTCGAACATCAGAATCAGGACTTTCAAAGATTGGAATCCAACCCCTTATAAATGCTGAGTAGTTTGCATTTATGGTATTTATCGGTCTTGAGCGTAAGATAGGACGAATGTTTTCTCTACGGATCTGCTCATCCTCATATGGTATCTCAAGTTCTTCAATTCGAAATGCAGTACTCCATTGAGGCGGGGAAAGACTGGTAGTATAATCTGAAAATCGGTCCCCATTTTCATTTATTATTTGAATAGAAATAGTATACCGGAGCCATTCTGTCTTAATATATTCTCGCAAGTATTGATCAAAGAATACATCATCAAAAGCTCGTGTTGAAACTTGAGAAAGCTCAGCACTCAATTCTTTCAGAAGATTTATTGTAATGGTCTGCATTTCATTCTCTTCATCTACAGAAAAAGATTTAGCAGCATTGAGCATTCGTTGGTTTTGACGCTCGGTTGATCCATTAGCATAGGCTATATATATAAAACATACAGTTAGGTAACTCACAAAAATAAGTAACCGTAGTTTAGATGAGTGTAAAAAAGCAGGGGTTTTTTTGAGTAAAAAAAGAGCAAAAATCAAAGTAATTAAAAAGAATAGAAAGGCAATAAGAACAACCCAAGGCGCTATCTCAAAATTATAACTTGCTCCAAAAGCAACAATGCTAAATCCAACAAGAAAAGACACTAGAACAATCGAATAGTTTTTGGATGAGTTTCTTAGTGTAAACCAAAATACAGTACTATTAAGAACCAGTAATGAAATAAACGAAATACTAGAACTTAGATAAAACAATAGCGTTGACAAAGATGGTAGAAGCTCCAAGTCCATTACCACTATTGTGGACGAAGTAATTACATTTGAAGTAGACCATAAAAAATGAATTGAAGTAGCTCCTAAAACACCCGTGGCAAGAGTACTTAAAATGATAAGATTCATGGGGCTTAGAATACTTTTATTCTCAATTAGAAATTGTGAAATAGAGAAGCTAATTAAGAATATAAAAACAGAGTTTACAACGTATTCTACTAACATTAGGTTAGTGAATAATGCTATAGAACTTGATTGAATATCAAGTAATGGGTAAAGCGTTCTTATAAGCAACCAGATAGTGCTAAAAGTAACCAACTGTAGAATCAATCCTTTCCAGCCCCCAATACGTTGCGAAAAAGAGAATGCTAGGAACCCAATTAAGACTAAAAAACTGGTAAAGAAAAGTGACCGCCACAAACTATTTTTTTCATCTATGGCTTTTTCAAGCTCATCAAATCCCGAGCTAAGAGCATAGATTTGACCTAATGAATCCGAACTAACAGTTGAAATAGTAGAATGGGCTATAATATTTAGCTTATCAATTTTATTGAAGCTAAAGCTTACAGGGTATTGATCTGGATTAGTGAATAAAGACCTTGGATTTTGCTCTAGATTGCTCCCTAAACGCAGGATATTTTCCTGAGCAATTTTTACTCTATTATATACATCATATCGAACAACAGAAGTATCTTGTTCTACAAAAAAAGGGATAATGCTAAATAAGTAGGTAACATTATTTTCATTTTCTATAGATACATAAAGTGATTTATTCTGCGATAGTAAATCACCTGGATAGTTATCAGGCACAAACCCATTCCAAAGTAACCTTTGCTGCTCCTCATAAACTATCGTACCCCAAAAATCATAATCCTCACTGAGTGTTTTTGAAATTGACTCTAAAGACGACTCACTTGTTAGTTCTTTTTTTATGTACTCGGCAAGTGAAGTGGATTGACTTGTAAAATCATAAATATACTTTTGGAAATTTTCCGTAGCTATAGCAACCGATTCTTCGGCAAGTAAAGTTATTTCAAATTCTTTAGGAGCATTCTGATGGGAGGACCATTCATAATAACTATACCCTACTGCTAGTAAGCAAAGAATAGATAACAGAAGTAACGTTCTATTTTTTGATAAGAAATTCACAGTTTCCCAACGATGTGATTTAACTAGTAACTAAATTCGTAATCTTACTATCTGGAGTACCAGATAGCACCTGTTTAATTGCTTTTGCAGCGAGCATTCCTATAGCTTCTCTAGTTTCGAAAGTAGCGCTGGCAATGTGAGGTAACATCGTACAATTAGGAGCGTTAAGCAATCGTGGATGAACCGTAGGTTCATTTTCAAAGACATCAAGACCTGCTCCTGCTATTTCTTTGGAATGTAAAGCCTCAGCAAGTGCTTCTTCATCAACTACAGGTCCCCTAGATATATTTATTAAAATAGAATGCTTAGGCACGATGGAAAAAATGTTTGAATCAATAATATGATAAGTATCTGGTGTAAGCGGACAATTCAAACTTAATACATCACTTTGTCTGGCAAGTTCCTCAAGGTTTCCAACTAATTTACAATCAAGAATTTCCTGAATTTCTCTAGATACTTCTGAACGATTGTAGTAGATAATATTCATTCCAAAAGCTTTAGCCCTTTTAGCAAATGCCTGGCCTATTCGCCCCATCCCTAAAATCCCTAAAGTCTTTCCTCTTAACTCCATTCCTAAAAACCCTAAAGGTTCCCAACCTTTAAATTTTCCTTGCCTTAAATACGATTCAGCTTCAAAGAAGCTACGTGTTGTTGCCATAAGTAAAGCCATGGCGAAATCACCACAGGCTTCCGTTAATACATCAGGAGTATTTGCTACTTTAATGTTAAGCTTATTTGCAGCTTTAGTATCAATATTATTGTAACCTACAGCAAAATTGGCAATCACTTTTAAATTAGAAGCAGATTTAAGGACAGTCTCTGAAACAGGAGTTGAAAGCATGCAAAGTAGGGCATCGTATTTATGCAATTCCTTAATTAGGTGTTCTTCAGAGTTAAACTCTCCTTTTTTGCCAATAGTGACGTTCCCGAATTCTTCAAGATATGTAATCACCGTTGTTGGAATAGGTTCGGTGACTAGAATCCGGGGTAAACTCATTTTAATAAAATCAATCTTCGTTTTCTACATGAGTGATTTCCGCATCATTCCACATACGTTCTAAATCGTAGAATGCTCTTTTTTCTTTGCTCATAACATGCACTACGGTATTTATGAAATCTAAGATAATCCAAGAACGGGCTTGTAAACCTTCTTTCTTCCAAGCCTTTTCACCAGCTTTCTCTAAAAGTTCTTCTTCTACAGAATCAGCAATAGCTTTAATTTGAGTATCTGAATTACCACTACAAATTACAAAGTAATCGGTTAATGTCGTTTGTTCTGAGACATCAAGTATAACAATATCCTGAGCTTTTCTTTTTCTCAAGCCTTCAATAATCATCTCAACCAGATTCTTTGAATCTGGCTTTGCATCAATAAACTGGTCTTTAGTTGGCTGCTTTATATCTGTCATTTATTCTTTATTAAGCTGTTCGTAATCGTGACCAATAACCACGGTTACATCTAAAAAATAATCAGGAGATTCTTCCCTAATTACATTGATTTCATTAATTCCTAAGGCACTGGCAACTCTCTTAGCATTATCCAAAACCCCACTCCTTGAAATCACAATCGTTTCTTTAAGTTCAAAGTGATCAAAGTTACCTGTTTCTACAACATCGAACCCATTTGATCTTAACACTCCAGTATATGCATTGGCGATACCCGCAATTCCACATCCATTCAACACTTCTATTTGGATGATTTCACTTATTAACTGTGATTTAGCTTCTGCCCTTTGATTGAAAATTCTGGGATAAATTATCCTTGTCGATAGTGCAACAAGTAACACAATAAGAAGGATACTTAGAAAACCAATTGCAGCATTTAGAAATAGGCCTTCAATGCTGGAAGAAGATTTATCCGGTTGGTTTTCACCCATTCAAAAAACGTTTAATACCAATATCCATTATTATTGAATCGGCTGTTTCTGCCAAATCTCCCATAACCATATGGATCGTATCCATATCCGTAAAAACCTGAAGGTAATTGGCGGTATTGAAATTTAATAAATGCGTTATCACTGATTTTATAATTCAGCTCTGCATTTTGAATGACAACTTGGTTTTGGAAATTATTTTGACCTTGAGCTAAATTTGCACCAAAAGGAGAGTGTAAGAAAGAAACATCAACACGTCCATCCATTCTTGGACTAATATCAAATGTTAGCGTATTTGTATAGGCATTTACATTTTGATATCCACCGCCGAATGAGGAAAAATTCATACTATATGAATGACTCATCTCAACACTGTTAAAAAATCTATTCAAACCGTTTTGAACAGTAGGAGCATTCCTGTTAACAATAGGGCCACTATAATCGAATGGACTTGATAAATCTTGACGCAACTGACCCAAGGCTGTCGCTGAAAGAAGTATAGAAAGTAAAAATGTTGGTATAAATAATTTTTTCATGTGCTCTTAATATTATAAAATCAAACGTTAGAGCTTGCCTCGTAGTATAACGAATTGGGATTTAATAATAAACAGCAACAGAATGTATATTGAATTGAAATCGACAATTAAAAAGACTATTTTTACTCTCTTTTCAAAGAAATCAAACTATACTCCAAAACCAGCCGAGGAGAGATGAAACTCACCGATTTTAGATATGAAGTTGAAGGACTAAATGTTCCTGAAGAACCATTAAAAAAGCGCGATTCAGCCAAATTAATGGTGTTAAACCGTGCAGAGCAAACAATAGAACACAAGAAGTTCTCAGATATTCACGAGTATCTAAACGAGGGAGATGTAGTTATATTTAATAACACAAAAGTTTTCCCTGCTCGCCTAAATGGTAAAAAAGAAAAAACGGAAGCTGATATCGAAGTCTTTTTGTTGAGAGAGCTTCAGCCTGAAAATATGCTTTGGGATGTATTAGTTGAACCAGCTCGTAAAATCAGAATTGGGAATAAACTTTATTTTGGTGAAGGCGACGATGAGTTAATGGCAGAGGTAGTTGATAACACAACTTCTCGAGGTCGTACGATTCGATTTCTATATGAAGGCCCTAACGATGAGTTGTATGGTAAATTAGATGAACTAGGCAAAATGCCACTTCCACCATATATAGAACGTGAGCCAGTTGAAGAAGATAAAGAACGTTATCAAACAGTATATGCTACAGAACGTGGAGCTGTTGCAGCTCCAACCGCAGGAATGCATTTTACCAAAGAATTAATCGAGAAGATTGAAGCAAAAGGAGTGGAATTTCTTCCTACTACTCTTCACATCGGTTGGGGAACATTCCGTAATGTTGAGGTAGAAGATCTAACAAAGCACAGAATGGATTCCGAGAATTATTTTATCTCAAAGGATACTTCCGATAAAATCAATATTACTCTCAAAAAGAAGAAAAATAAAGTAGTAGCTATTGGAACTAGCGCAGTTCGTGTTATTGAAACTAGTGTAATGGCAAGCGGAATGTCGAAAATGGGTACTGGTTGGACCGATAAATTTATCTATCCACCGTATCAATTCAAGATCACAGAAGCATTAATTACAAATTTCCATAGACCAGAATCAACTTTGTTGATGCTGGGTGCAGCATTTGCAGGATATGATTTCTTAATGAAAGCATATGAAGAAGCTAAGGAGAAAGATTATCGGTTATTCTCCTTCGGCGATGCGATGTTGATCATCTAAATGACAAAACTGGCGGTCATAATCCCGGCTGCCGGCTCGGGATCCCGAATGGGGTCCCGAATCCCAAAGCCTTTCTTAAAGCTCCAGAATATTTCCATTCTGGAGCATACTATTAAAAATTTTGCTAACCTCGATTTCGTAACACAGATAATTGTATCTACATCGAAAGAGTGGGTTTCAGAAGTAGAATTAATTCTGAGTAATTTTTCAGAAAAAACTGAAACACTTTCTGTGGTTATAGGTGGAAATGAAAGGCAAGACTCGATTAATAATGCACTTTCTGTAGTATCTGAAGATGTGAACCTTGTAGCTGTTCACGATGCTGTAAGACCATTTATAAATCCAGAACTAATTAAACAATGTTCCAGCTCAGCGCTTGAATTTGGAGGTGCAATTATTGCCATTCCAGCTAAAGACACTATAAAGGAAGTCGGGGAAGATTTAGTAATTCAAAATACACCCGAACGAAATAGACTTTGGCAAGCACAGACTCCTCAAATCTTCCAAAAAAATCTACTTATTTCTGCGTATACCTCGGCCATCAAGAGTGGTTTTATTGGTACCGATGACGCTTCATTAGTAGAAAGAATTGGTGGAAAGGTAAAGATAATAGAAGGAGATCGTCGAAACTTAAAAATTACTTTTCCGATAGACCTTAAAGTAGCGGAATTAATTTTAGATGAAAAAGGAGTGTGATGAGAATAGGATATGGATTTGATATTCATCAATTAGTAGAAGGGAGGAGCCTTATTCTTGGGGGAGTTGCTATCCCATTCGAAAAAGGACTATTAGGTCATTCCGATGCTGATGTTTTACTACATGCAATTACAGATGCATTACTTGGCGCTTTAGCTCTTGGGGATATTGGACAGCATTTCCCTGACACAGACCCAGGGCATAAAGGCGCTGATAGTCGTGTACTTTTAAAATATTGCTATGATTTAGTAAAAGAGAAAGGTTATAAACTATCAAATTTAGATGCTACAATTGTAGCCCAGCGACCAAAGTTAATGCCACACTTACCTCAGATAATTAAGACGATTGCTAAAGATTTAGAAGTTCATGAAAATAAGGTCTCTGTAAAGGCAACAACTTCTGAGAAACTTGGGTTTGTAGGTAGAGAAGAAGGTATCTCAGCAACGGCAGTAGTGTTAGTTCAAAAAGTCTGAAATGGCAGATCAGATTATACAAACTATCATTGATTGGATAAGTGTTTTTCCACCCCTTGGGATTTATCTGATATTCACTCTCATAGCGTACCTGGAAAATGTACTTCCACCTGTTCCTGGAGATGTACTTTTAGCTTTCAGTGGTTACCTTGCTGCGGACGGTTTGCTCTCACTTCCGTTGATCTGGATTCTCACAGTTCTAGCATCTGTGATTGGATTTATGAATATGTATTGGATTGGAGATAAACTTGGTGGACAAATTGATGAAAAAAAAGATGATCATATTCTTTTAAAATTCATCAATTATAGGTACTTCAGAAAAGGCAAAATTTGGATGTATAAATACGGACAATGGGTTATTTTTGGCAACCGTTTTTTAGCAGGGACTCGCTCCGTAATTTCTTTAACTGCGGGCATGTCTCACTTAAAAAAGAGCCATACAATAGCTAATTCGTTCATTAGCTCCGCCTTATGGAATGCAGTACTCTTAGGTTTGGGTTGGTTTATTCGTGATAACTGGCACGTAATAGGTGGTTACCTTTCTGCGTATGGCAAAGTAATACTGGTTTGTATCGGGGCATTTATTTTTGGTCGTTTTATATGGTCTAAAGTGAAGGTAAATAAAGAGTCTAAAGTTTCTTAGAGATTTTGAAAATTTTTGCACATTAAATGTTGACAATCTTTCAAGACATGGGTATTTTTTAAGTCTTTCGCAAAAAGCCAGTGTAGCTCAGTTGGTAGAGCAACGGTTTTGTAAACCGTCGGTCATCGGTTCGAATCCGGTCACTGGCTCAATATGCGAAATTGGGGGAGATACCAAAGCGGCCAACTGGGGCAGACTGTAAATCTGTTGTCTTACGACTTCGTAGGTTCGAATCCTGCTCTCCCCACGTTTGAATTATTGAAACTAGCGAGCGTAACTCAATTGGTAGAGTGTCAGCCTTCCAAGCTGAATGTTGCCGGTTCGATCCCGGTCGCTCGCTCCAAAGAAACTAAGCCGATATAGCTCAGTGGTAGAGCACTTCCATGGTAAGGAAGGGGTCGTCGGTTCAAGTCCGACTATCGGCTCTAGTGTTGAATAGTTCGGAAAACATTTTAACAGTACACATTAATTAGATTAAATCATGGCAAAAGAGACCTTTCAGCGAAATAAACCCCACGT
>TARA_R110000868_G_scaffold55184_3_pt1 | contig 12087 bp, 15 predicted proteins | sample TARA_R110000868 | Tara Oceans TARA_R110000868 (sample SAMEA4397489) | marine metagenome | biome: Polar Biome; feature: [SRF] surface water layer (ENVO:00010504); material: water (ENVO:00002006), including particulate matter (ENVO:01000060) such as... | depth 5 m | reverse complement strand
TATTTGGGGCGCGATTGCCGGAATGATACCTGTCGTTAGTGTCCTACTTTTAAAGCAAGTATAAGTAGGGTAAGCTAGCAACCGTCGTCATCTCGGTCGTTATTCTTGGATTCCCTAATCCCCCCTCCACTAGTAAAGCCTGCTGGATAACGCCCCTTAAGCTTCTCTATGTTAGCCGATGCGATCTCTTCTAAACTAAGGTGTAGATTCTTAGCAGCCATCGCAACGTAGTAGAGAACGTCTCCTAGCTCCTTCTTGGCAGCGTCAAGATCCATAGGCTTTCTTCCGTGGAACGTGTGCTTCTTAATAAGCTCACAATACTCACCAGCCTCACCAGCAATGCCTAAGGCCCAGTTAAGATTAGCCATCTCCCAGTTCATGTGAGGATTAGCAGTTCGGGAACATTCTAATTGGTATTCGTTAAGTTTCATTTTAATTCCTGGTTATCACGGTGGTCAATCATTTCATCTATCATAGACTCAAAGGTGTATTCTCTCGACCACTCTAAAACTTTTTCTGCCTTGCTCGCATCTCCTTTAAGGTCACGTAGCTCCAAAGGCCGATAATACTTGTAGTCAACCGTAACGTAATCGGCGTAATCCATCCCAAGCTTAGAGAACACTAGCTTGCAAAGATCTCTTACAGAGTGTGACTCCCCAGTAGCGCACACATAATCGTCGGGAACGTCGAGTTGAAGCATCAACCACATAGCTTTTACGTAATCCTTAGCATGGCCCCAATCTCTAGTAGCCTCTAGATTACCTAAAGGAAGATGCGTAGCTAAACCTTTCTTACATTTAATTGCTCCTTCAACAATCTTACTAGTAACGAAGTTTAATCCTCTACGGGGGGACTCATGATTGAATAAAATACCATTACAGATAAACATATCGTAGGACTCTCTATAAGTTCTACCTAGATGGAAAGCATAAACCTTAGAGCAACCATAAGGACTAACAGGCTTCATGATTGTAGTTTCCCTACGGAATCCATCTTCATCATACTCATTCCCATACATCTCTGATGATCCTGCTAGGTAGATTCTAGCATCAGGACACATGATTCTAGTCGCTTCAAGGACGTTCAGAGTGCCTATTGCAATAGTATCAGTAGTGAAGGAAGGCATACCAAAGCTAATCTTAACATGAGACTGAGCGGCTAAATGATAAACTTCATGAGGGTTGTATTCCTTACATATATTCAAAAGAGACACTAAATCCGTAACATCCCCATACTCCAAAATAAGGTTATGGTTTTTCTTTATAGACTCGATTCGATTAGTTTGAAACTCTGGGGACGAATGCCTCCTGAGAACTCCAACTACTCTGTATCCTTTATCTAAGAGTAATTCCGCGAGATAAGAACCGTCCTGTCCGGTTATCCCAGTTATTAAGGCTGTTTTCATTATTACTTAATCCTTTCCATAACGAAAACAGTTGAGACGTATTTGGAATCTTTAACCCTTTGGAAGTCTGGTAGTGCCTCCTTAAGCAAATCGTCATAGTTGTGTGCGTTGATGTTTTCAATCATCACAATTCTAGACTTAGCAAGTTTTCCCATGTTGCTTATAAATTTAGATGCTTTAGAATAAGCCAGATGCATAGTAACAGCTTGGGTGAATACTAAATCATACCTTGATGTAGGTTTACCTACATCAAGTGAAAAGTCCTTTACTTTTATATTATCTTTAAAAGGGTAATCCTGTAAATTGAAATGCTTATATCCTAAATCTATTTGGCTTTGGCTGTATTCGAATCCGAACAATTCAAGATTAGGATTTAACTTATAAAGATTTATAAGATGTTGACCAGAGCCACAGCCTACTTCCAAAACTGATGTGGCCCCAGACTTAATTACTTGGTGATATACCTCATTCCAATTAGGGTGGAGGTTATCCTTAAACACCCCGTGCCCACTAGCGTCTATATAAGACTTTAAGACCAGCATAGTGTGGCTTTTACTTATTATATTACTAATCTCAGGCTCATAGTAAGCCTCGGTATACGTGTCCCAGTTAAAGTCATCTGTAGTTTTCATTATTAGTTACTCCTTTCCTGTAATTCCAGTTATTAAGGCTGTTTTCATGATTTATACCATTCGTAGGTCTTTCTTACACCTTCCTCGAAAGGGGTAAATGTAAAGTTTGGAGCCAGTTCCATAAACAAGGAGTTGGACCCATCCTTTCTAAACTGTCCATCTAGTTTACCGTTATACGATATGCTAGCTGTGCTTCCAGTAACCTTTTTAACAACGTCAACCATCTCCCTAATACTCATGTTGGCTTCAGGTGTAACTATTATAGCCTTGTCAGTGTGATGATCATCTAGCAATATGGGTATAGCCTTAGCTAGATCACCAACGTATAGCTGCTGTCTCAAAGGCTTGCCAGTCCCCCAAAACTCTACTTCCTTATCATCAGATGAAAGCTTCCTAATACATGCTGGGACGAAGTGGGAGGTTTCAGTGTCGAAGTTGTCCCCAGGCCCGTAAACGTTTGCAGGAGAGAAGCAAGTGTAGTCCACTCCATACTGCTTGTTGTATGCCTTAGACATTACTTGAAGCATCCTCTTAGCATACCCATAAGAGAAGTTGGTAGTAGCAGGGGGACCCTTATGCAAGTCCTCCTCATACATAGGGTAATAATCTAGCTTGTCGGGAAAGGCACAAGTGCTCAAGGCAGACAGTAGTCTTGGGATACGTAAGGATCTACAACACTCTACAACGTTCATAGCCATGCTTACGTTGTCATAGAAGAACTCCCCCTGGTTCTCTGCGTTGTCCTTAATGCCTCCCACCCTTGCTGCTAGGTTTACTACAGCAGTCGGTTGGTAGGACATCAATAACTGATAAGTCTCTATGTAGTAAGTTAGGTTTGCATCTTTACTGTTTACGTAGGTCCAGTCGGGTTTGATCTCTTGCAAAGCCTTACCAACTAAACCAGTCCCTCCGAGAACTAGTACTTTTTCACTATGTTGCATACGTCTATGATATCCTGTTCGGTTAACAAGTGGTGGTTGGGGAGGTACATCCCATACCTTCTCAAGTGGTCTGCTCTTGGGCATGATACTCCTCCTCCGTTGTACTTAATGAAGAAGGGTTGCTGTCCCATAGAACCGCAGATTAGGGGACGACATTCGATATCGTTGTCCTGTAGCTCCTTGGCGATAAGATCTCTATTCCTACGGATGATAGGGAAAGCGAAATTGGAGTTTAGGATATCATCTCTGTCGTCCCCTAAGCACCCTAGATGCTTGATATACAGTTGGTAGTTCTTGTTCCTAGCTTCCACTATGCTTGGGAGCTTCTCCAACTGACGTAATCCTAAGAAGGCTTGTAGATCAGTGGAACGGACATTGAAGCCGTTATGGTAGAAGGTGTAAAGGGCATCAAAGTCTGATACACCCCATTCCTCCCTAACAGCCTTTTGATCGCTCTCAGACCAGTCTCTGTCCCAACCATGGCTCCTGACAGACTTTAAGATCCTGCTATACTTAGGGTTTGAAGTGCAAACCATTCCTCCCTCAATAGTGGAGATGTGATGACCGAAGTAAGTGGAGAAAGACGACATCTCCCCAAAGGTTCCAAGCTTCTGTCCCTTATACTCCGAGCCTAAGGATTCACAGCAGTCCTCCAACAGAATTACATCATGCTTCTCACAAAGCTCTACGATAGTGTTCATCATCGGGACAAACCCTAAAACTGGCACTAGGATAGCGGCTTGAACCTCTTCTAAGATGCTCTCAAAGTCCTCAAGGTCACAGGAGAAGTCTTCTAGGTTAGCATCACATAGAATTGGCTTCAGACCCAACTGAATTACTGGGGCAAGGTCAGTGGCCCAAGACAATGCAGGGACTAAGACTGAGTCTCCTCTTTGAAGGTCTCCAGCCTCAATTAAGGTAGCCAGCATGATAAGGTTGGCAGAGGAACCAGAGTTAACAAAGATTGAATCTGTTACTCCAATATACTCACTCCACTTACTTTCAAACTCTAGGGTAAGAGGGCCTTTAGTTAGCCTAGGGTAAGTCTTGATCCAGTCTGCTAGAGCATCCATGTCTTTCTCGTCAATTGTAGCTTCAGCTAATTTTATCATTTTCGTATTCATTCAAGACATTATAGTAAAGCCAATCCTCAGTTACAGCATAGTCTTTAAATTTTAAAAAGTTATTATTAACACTTTCCATTTTTTGAATATATGTATCCTCCGTTAATGTTGGCAATAGACTCAGAAACTCTTCTTTAGATGAGAATGTAATTATGCCTTCAGAGTCAAAGTAATCTTTAATATTTGGACAACCATAATAAACGGGTATCGTTCCCGTGGAAAAACAATCCAAAATCTTTTCCGTAAAATAGTTATTTTGACTGCAATTCTCTATTGCCAATGAGTAGCGATATTCAGTTAACGCTTGCTCTTTTCTCTTTATGGGGTTTCTGGATCCCCTGCCAAAAAGATCCAATCCGTCGATCCCTAGGTTAACAATGTCATGTCTTAACTTATGTCCCGACATAAAAGTTTTATCCGAATAAACCATAGATAAGTTTTTAGTTTTAGGATACACGGAGTAAGCATCCTCCTCAACCCAGCAACCTCCAAATATAGATTTCCTAGTTTTTGTAGGATACTTCTCTAATAATTCAGGATCATGCGTCAATACAAAATTATATTGATCTATGAATTTTCCAATGGAGTTATACACTTCTGGAATAAGAGATCTACACTCCAGAATCCAACCGATTTTAACAGGACACTTAACCATTGAGGCGGCAGGAGTGGACACATAACTATCCGTAAAAAGGGTTACACCGTCCCACTCTACTCTATCCCTTACATACTCAATACATCGAGAGCTTTTACCATGAACAGAGATTGGAAGATGTCGAAAGGCATTATCAAACAAATTAACAATCATTACTCATATTATTTTCCATCCTTTGCAATATATGTCAGAAGTATCTAAAGGCTTTGCCGAGCCAAACCACCGAGAAGGGGCGATTACTTTCTTATTATCATTATAGCCTAACCAAGCTCCCCACCAACTAAATGAACTATTTGCGATAATATGGTTATCACACATAGCCATTAACTGTAGGTCTTCATCAGCAGTATTTCCCGAAATAACCTCTACATTTACTTGATTAAAATTTTCTCGACACCATAAGGGGTCATCTGAGAAGATCATATATTTGTAAGAAGGGATAAGAGACATGGCTTTTAAGTAATAGTCCCTACTACAAAGAGGGTGGTGATCCTTAAGCTCTAGGTAATCTCTCCTTCTAACATGAATGCTACAGACTCCCGCAGGGACTTCCCTTACAGGAGTTTTCTTGAATACAAATTCCTTCTTTATACTTCCCTCAAAGTCTTTAAAGTATTTTTCAGATTGAAAATAACCTTCAAGGATTAAATCTCGGATATGAATAGGAATTTCATTAAAAGTAAATTCAGGCTCTTGATAAATATAAGGATCACTAGATTCAGGCTTAAAACTTTTTTCTGAGCTTAATTCAAATATAGAATGTAAATTTGGTTCTTTCTCAGGAAAAAAACAGTTAACTCGTGCCCTTAAGCTTAACGCTTTAACACAAGCGTATTGAAACATTTGGTTGCCTAACCAACCGTAATATTGTGGAACGAACCCAATCATGGTAGTAAGCTAAAGTTTGTTTCTCTCGGTTGCTCTAACTGATAGAACCAAGGATCTATAGGAGTAAGAATATTAAAATGCCTATGAATAGAAGCTAAACCTACGTCAAAAGCTACGCCTTTTTCAAGGTATGAGATAATCACTGACTTACAAGCTTCAATGTATCTATCCGAAACGTAGAGAATAGCATGTGTTGAACACATGTTAAAAACCTGTAGGTATTCTTCAGAATAAGAAGTCGCCATCACTACGCCCCTATAACCATGTTTTTGATTTCTAATATACCCATGATTAGATACCCCTAAGTAAATAGCGTCCGTTCCTTCTGGAACCCTTATCTTATTCTTGATGGCAGGAGTGACACCAATATCATCCTCTAAAATTAGAGTGAAAGGCTTAATAGAATTTAACAAGCTAAGGTGAGACATACCACACCCTATTACTCCCACCGAGTGCCTTAATCCTTCAAAACGCTCAAAGGGCTGGCCTACGCCTGCCAAGGCTTCATGGCTCTTAGCCAGTCGATCATCAGCCCCTTTGAGGTTTATAAGTTTCGTAGGGATACTACTTAAATCTATGTTAGTAATCTCTTCCATGCTTCTAGTATTTTTTCATCATCCCAATACTCAGCCTGAGTGTCGTTTCCTTCATCTCCATGATAGTTCACGTTAGCATACTTACACTCCGCTTTTATAAGATTAAACGTCTCTATCTTAGGGGAGTGATATACGTCCGTGACAGTGTCATACACAGCTTTCATATCGCTTGAAATGCCCCTGTAAGAGACTTTCTCTCCTAAAAAGGGCAATACCTCCGTAGCAAAGTAACCGCCGTCAGTGATGTTCCCATAAATTCTGATGTCATCATGCCCTTCCTCTAAAGCTCTCTGTACAGACTTATGAACCCTTTTGTTTTGGTCAATACTCCCAATGATGGCAGCAACTTTTTTAAGTTTGAACGAAGGAGTATACTTTGTAACGACATTAGGAATTACGGTCCCTTCAACCCCCTGCCACTTCTTTTGGAAGTCAGAGACAAAGTGAACAGCGTCATGCTTCAGACCCTCTACTTTCTTTATTGGAAAGATTTCAGTCTCATGAGTTGAAAGTATCATCTTAGCACATCGGCTATTTGGAGGCTTTCTGAAGTGATAGATCACGGTATCATCAGTGTTAATTAAAGGCTCTTCTCTTTTAAATGCACACTTGATACCTTCCCATTCGTGAGGGCCATAGAGACAAGCCTTCATCCCGTTGTTATTAAACAGATTAACGAGATTGCTAAATGCCACGGTACTACCCCCTGGCCCAGTGAATCCACTAAGTATTCTAATCACTTATCTTATGTCCTGTGTCTTTTATTGCTTGCATGTAAAGGTCGTATCTCAACTGGGAGTTCTTTCTTCCATCAAACAAGTCTTTAGTTCTGTCATGGAGATTTTGACCTAACTCCATTCGATGTTTCTTATCTTTGCATAGCTTAGTAAGAATTTTAACCCACTCTGACTTAGGGGCATCCGGGTCGAGAAGATACCCAGTCTCACCATTGATAATAGTCTCACTGTAACACCCTACATTGCTCGCTACTAGAGGTATTTTATACCTAGAGCACTCAGCCACTTTAATGTCAGACTTGGAGTCGTTAAAATCATTGGCTTCCAGAGGGGCTATAGCAACGTCCATATTCGCGTAGTAAACGCCGTAAGCGTCAGGAGGTAGTGCATAGTGTATTTGATAGTTTTTGTTCCCCTTGAAGCCTTTCAGGAGGCTTTGCATGTATTCAGGCCAGACCTTAGACTCCCAAGAATCCTTAGACTTGGCAGCGTCGGGAGGAGGATGACCGTAAAAGTCCCATTTCACATTTTCCTTGCCCACCTTTTGATTTACTAAGTGAGGGATACTACTAAAAACTTTAACATCGTTTCTATGGTGAATACCCGCAGCGTATCCTACCCTAGTATGCTTAGACTTTGTTCTGGGATGATTCCACGAAGGTAAAGTGTAGTCTAACCTATTCTTTACGATAGCTAAACATTTTCCTATGTAAGGTTTAATTCTCTCCGCAAACCTAGCCTGGGTAACCGTCACTAGATGGGAATTTGCATAAACAAACTTTGTAATATCCGCTAGCTTATTTTCCTTGTATACATCGTAAAGATGGTGACCCTTATACAGGTCTGTTAAAAGATCGTCAGTGTCGAAGTGCATGAACTTCCCAAGCTCTCTAGCTATACCACACACCCTAGCGGTGTAAGGACCACCCCACTTAAGTATGTTTGCCATGAAGACGATATCAGCCCAGTTCATGTCATCTAACTCTCCAGGGGCAGGCATCGACCCCGAACTAGGATCTAAGTCTAAGGGGTTGTCCGTATACCTCACTTCTACCTTATCACTTAGCTCCTCAGACATCATCTTCATTGGAGATAGTTGTCGATAGTAGCTACAGCCCCCATGATTTGCATACACAACTAGGATCTTTAACTTTCTGTTTAATTCCATAGAACTGTATTATAGCCCTGTAAATATAGGTATAAAAAAACAGGAGGCAGGCTTATAAACCCACCCCCTGTTTAGTTATCTCACCCCAAGATAACTACTCGGTCTCTTCTTCCTCTTCTTCCCATTCTTCGTCTTCTTCTTCAAAGACTTCCTTTGTGGATTCTGAACTATGGGCTAACCCCAAAGCACTTGCCATCGAAACCAATGCGTCCTTAACTTCCACCTTACCGTTTAAAGGTGCCACAGACTTCAAAGCGTTACCGTAGTGCTTCCTCTTTCTGCGTGACAACAACAGACCTAGAGCTTCAAAAGCAGCTACACCAGGAACCAAGGTAGTCGCAACAGAAAGACCAATACCTAGAACTGAGTTTAGCCATCCCTCCCCAGGGTTCGTAAGGTCTACGGTATTAATCATCGGATCAATAACACAATCCTTATCAACAATCACAGGAACCTTACCCGCTGCCTCAAACTTTGCTCTGGTGGCAGGATCAAGGGTTCCAAAGTCAACTGGGATCACCTCATTCATACACTCAGGTCGCACGTTGTCAACAGTCGTAACCATCGTATCCTTGAAAAGACTCTCAAGGAAAGTGCAACTCTGCATAGAAAGGGCTAAGGTCAGAACCACTAGCCCACTTATAAACTTCTTACTTCTCATACTTTTAAATCCTCACTACTATTCTCATCGCTCCAGGGAGGAGTAATTTCCCCACCAGGAGTATTCTCAGCCTTTACAGGGTTCAAGGAGGCTTCAATGTTCATGACAATCTCCTTACCCACTTCATAAGTTCCAATCTCTACAAGAGACTTAAGATCGAGAGTGTTCTCCATCCATTCGGCAATTTCTGCGGGTGTGCCCGCTTTAGACTTCTTAAACTTAGGTGCAGACTCCACGAAACTAGGCCACTGACCTTGCTTGGTAAGACGCACATCAAAGTCATTCCCCTTCTCCAAGGAGATGATGGTCGTGTTATCAGGATCAGCTTCATCTACAAAGTCATCACCCACCATCGCTCCCATCACACGAGAGAAAAGCTGTTCACTCATGGCGAGGAGCTTAACAGGATCCTCACCTTCCTCTTGGAGCTTGCGAGAGACTACAATCGAGTAGTATCTAGCCTTGGCTCGAATCTTAGAAGCCATGTCACCAAACTTGCTTGGGACATTCTTGCCGTCAGGCTGCTTGCCTAGACCGAGATCACGATGGCGTTCCCACAGATCGTAATACATGTCACACATCGGGCACTTCTCACCCTGAGTACGACGGCACTTGTAGTTCTTGTTGTGACCCTTTTCGTCAACATACTTGTGTACGCTCCCCTCTAGGAAGAATTCCATAGGGTCATCCTTTCCTGGGAGGAAGCGAATTACGTTGCTTCCCTCACCCAGATCGATCCAGTCAGATAGACCAGATCCCTTTTGTCCAATTGATTCCTTTTCCTGAATCATCTTGTTGTGCATTTCTCGAAGTTCTGCTAGAGTTTTTGCCATTGTTTTCCTTTGGGCTGTTTTTGCTAGGTGCCAATACTACTGTAAAGCTTGGTTTCCATTCTGCTATTAGCGGACAGTTGGACAAGCATGTCTTTCTTCATTTCAATTGAGCTACAGATGCCTTTGGCATACCCATAAGTCTCTTGACGGTGTTGTATTATAGTAACTAATTCCGCAGATGAGGGAAGAGAATATACATAATCCTCCGCAGCAGCAGCAGTTAGTTTTACGGATTCTTTTCGTTTCTCGTTTCGGGCACCCGCTTTATATTGATCAAAGGCTTCCACAGCCTTGTCTAGAAGCCTCTTGGACTTAATCATTATACCATGATAGTAGGAGTATTGGGCAGCAATATTCAAAATACCATTGGAAATCGCAGGACTATTCGGGTCAATGCTCAAAAGGTCCGCACAAATATCATTATAGTACTCCTCAGTAAGAGGGTGGGCCTCATCAATTATGTGTATCTTAGACATATAGGGTTATAAATATTTTTGGGTTTAAGTTATGGACTAGCATCGTCTGCTTAGACAATGCCACAACAAGCTGCTCATTCGTCAAGAACATTCTTTGTTGGTCAAAGTTCTTCTCATCTAACCCGCAGCCTTCAAGCATGCAGTGGTAGATCTCGTGAATAATAGTCTCACGAGCGTCTAAATCTGAAAGGTTCATTTCTAATTTTATGGTGCGGCTATCAAACTCCGTTACCCCATCTACTTTAGTATCTCCGTAGTATAGATCACTATGTAATTCAAAAGTAAACTTAGCCCACCCAACATCTACGGAGGCTATTTCCTTGTCTATAAGTTTGTTGTAGACATGTTTCTTATCCTTGATAAAGGGAAATTCACTGCGCTTGGCTTTCACTGGATGGCTCCTTCATTTGAAGTGTCGAGTAGTCCACCGACACATTTATTAAGTAGTGCTGCCTTGCGTCACGAGCCTTCATAACATACACTCTCATCGCACCCTCATCATACTCTTCCTTAGTTTGATTTAGGGAAATGACCCAATCTGCCGGTCTGATCTTACCGTAGCTATCGCCTAGTTCGGCATCTGTAATGATGGGAACTTTCCTAGCCTGCCTATTAGTTTGAGTTGCCGTCCAGACCAAGGCATTCTGCTCCACCGCAATACCTCTGAGTTCCTCTGTGATCCTTTGCTGTGCTAGGTATTCCGAATCAATAATTCTATTTGGCCTAAGAAGCTCCAGGTAGTCCACAATAATTAAATCAGGAACAAAGTCCTTGTGCAGTCTCAACTGGACAAGGAGTGCTCGGATCTGGTTCACGTTAGAAAGACCCGTAGGGAACTCCTTAATAACAAGCCTTCCATTACTCTTAGTCTTAACCTCATTAAGCCTAGACTTCAACTTTAGCTGAACCTGAGGCTGCTTCAATGTCGAGTTCTTAAGGTAGGTTAGGACCGAGTCAAATCTTCCTGCGATCTTGTCCTGGCTCATCTCACACGAGATGTAAAGGACGTTATTACCGTTTAGAATCGAGGTCGCACCCTGGTTAACCAAGTAGAGACTCTTACCTACGCCAGGAGGGGCGACAACCATAGCAAGCTCCTTCCGAGACAACCCACCCTCTAGCTCCTTATTATGGAACGGGAATACAGTAGGGAATCTAGTCTCAGAAGTTGACTCGTAGGTACGTAGGAGTCTGCCAGATACATCATCAAAGTAGTCCTGACCAACGTCGATATTCCTATTGATTAGAAGTGCGTCTCTTACAAGCTCTTCTACCTGGGAGATGTCACCTTTCTCGTTCAGGATTGCAACAGACTTCCTTACCGCTAGATCCATTGCCTTATTCTTAGCAAAGTTTTCAACAGCATCAAGAATAAACTCCCTGTCTCCCATGATGGACTTATCCATCTGGTTAATATCCATGATCACAGACTCGTAATCAATACCTTCATCTGAAGCACCCGAAACATTGGACATAATGTAGTCGGGAAGAACGGAGTCTGAAGGTAACTTCCTATATTTTTCGTAGTAGTCCCTTACACCAGTGAAGATGTGCTTATAGGCGGGAAAATCAAAGTAGTCAGGGTTTAGGATAGGCACGATCTGGGAGAAGAATTCCACATCGTGCTTGAGAAGGCAAAGGGAGCCTTTTTTGATGTTATCGGATAAATGGTAGGGCATGCTGTATGATAGATTGGGGCTTAAAGGAAGCTAGAGTTACTTTCGAGGCTTTCTCCCTATTCTTCCTTCCTTAGATAGACTTACATTTGCATCTTTCAGGTACTTAATTTTATCCTCTGATTCTTGGCTTGTCAACCTCTTTACATGTCCTTGTGCATGTAAATCTTTATAATTGGGAACTACCTTCTTATAATGCTCACTCACACGATCATTAGTTTTGACACGCTCCTTTGAAGCTTCTACTGACTCACGGTAGAACTGTTCAGCTTGCTTCTTATCCATACCGTCCATA
>TARA_R110000868_G_scaffold407328_1_pt1 | contig 12107 bp, 24 predicted proteins | sample TARA_R110000868 | Tara Oceans TARA_R110000868 (sample SAMEA4397489) | marine metagenome | biome: Polar Biome; feature: [SRF] surface water layer (ENVO:00010504); material: water (ENVO:00002006), including particulate matter (ENVO:01000060) such as... | depth 5 m | reverse complement strand
ACGTTATGCAGCACAAACAGCCCCACTCGCCTGCATCCGCGCCAGAGTCAACAGTCGCTGGTCGGCATCAGTCAACCGGGCCAGCAGCAGGCGCTTTTCCTCAAGATACACAGCCGCAAACTTTTGGTCGTGCATCACGATGCTGCTGGTGTTGCTGATGAGGTCCGCGCACTTAATGGTCTGCACCCAGCCAGGCGCGTTGCCAAGGCGGTCGCGGCTCATGGCCTTGCGTTCGGCGCGGTTGCCCTTCTCCAAGTCGCTCAGCAGGCGCACGCCATCGGCCACCGCATCGCCAAAAGCGGCGCGCAGCGAAGGGACGGTCACACTCTGGTCTTCTACGCAATCGTGCAGCCACGCAACCGAGACCATCATGTCGGCAAAGTCTGGCGGCGCAACGGTCGCCACGATGCCGGCCACTTCGGCCAGGTGGTCGGTGTACGGGTTGTTCGTGTACTTGCGGCGCTGGGCTGCATGTACCTCGCGGGCAAACATCATTGCTTGGTAGGCGGTTCGTTCCATCTTCTCGCTCCGGAAACAGTGCTGCATAACTGGTCGCTCAAGGCGACCTCCTACGGGCCTGCGGCCCTACGTCGCCGCCTTAGCTCGAACGTTATGCCGCTTCAGGCGCCCAGGCAGTGAGCGCGAACGCCCGTGGCCTGAACACCACCACGGCGCTCGGAAACGGGGCGCTGTTGGTCGCGTCCCCGAACTTCAGGCGGCCACGCAACAGCCGGATCTCGCCTTTCATGGCGTAGCGGTGCCACCAGTCGGTATCGGTGCGGCTCGGCACCAGGCACACCACCGTCGCGCCTTCCTGCGCAGCGCCGTAGGCTTTCCGCATCCAGTCCTGGCACTGGCTGTACGGCGGGTTCATGAACACGGTTTCTGTGCCCCAATCCTTCAGCATGCCGCTGTCGTGGATGCTGTAGAACTTGGCGCACTTCGCGTTCGTGCCGTCGCTGCACGGGTCCAGCGTGAAGCCGAATTCCTTGTCCAGCGCGTCGAACAGCCATTGCGGCGTGCCCCACACGTCGGTGGCCTGGCTGAACATCACTTCGGTATCCATTGCGCTCCAAGTCCTTCTTGTCTATCCACCAGCGGCATAACCCCTCGCTCAACTTGACCGCCTACGGCGGCAAGTTAGCTCGAACGTTAGGCGCCAGGTTCATATTCAGGCTCGTCCACAATTGTTGTGGTCGGGTACGCGCCGCGTGCGTGCGGTTTGGCCGGCAGCATCAGGAACGTGTATTCCCCCGTGCTGTCTGGCACGGTGCGGCCCCAGCCGTGGCGCACCTTCCCCCAGCCTTCAAGCGGCCCTCCGTTCCAGAACTCACACGCCTTCATGAACTCGGCGTGGTCGTGGTGACCCTTGCTCATCAGCGTCTTGTTGTTGTCGGTGTAAAGGCACTCCACGTCTAGCGGGTGGCGCCTAACTGGGCGCTCAAGCGGAGCGCTGCCGGCAGCATTGGTGGTCATGGTCAGTCCTTCTCGGGCAGCGCCCGCTTAGCTTCGACGTTGGGCGTCTTCAGGTTCGCCCGCAGTGTGGTCAGCGCGGCAGCTATCCCGGCGTCCTGGCCGCGCCAGTAGCTGCCCGGCTGCCCCGCAGGCTTCAGCGGGTCCACCATCTGCCACGTTTGCCGCAGTGCTGCCTCCCACCGCTGCCACACCAGCCACGCCATCTGGTGGGTGTCCTTCTCGTAGCGCCCAGGCTCCACCCATGCCGAGACGTTGCCAGCATGGCCGCCTGGGTTCAGCCACGCCTCAAACGCGGCACGCTCCGGCGCCAGCCGCCCAACCCCTCGCTCAAGCAGAGCGCCAACAGCAGGCGGCTGCGCAGGCGCATCGGTGGCGGTGTGGGCGGGTTCAGTCTTGCTCATGCTGTTGTCTCCTGCTTAGCTCGAACGTTAGGCGCCGAAGTCCCCCGGCAACCCTTGCCAGCGCCGAATGTCATCGCGGAGGCCCCCGCGCTTCACGTACTCGTGGGCAAGCTCCGCCTGTTCGCGGCTGGTCTTTGCGTGTCCGCCGTCCACCATGCCGTTCAGGTAGCCGTGCCAGTAACCGCGCTCCCGCTCTGTCCAGTCTGCTGAGTTGCTGAGGCCGGCGCGATAGCCGCGCACCAACGCGGCCTCGTCCAGCGTTTGCAGTTCTTCCAGCGTGGTCACTGGCTTGGGGCCAGCGCGGCGCGGCGGTTCCGCGTCGTCGCCTAACCCCTCGCTCAAGCGGAGCCCAAACGGCCCGCCAGATTCTGTGCTTTCCATCATGCTTCTCCTTGGGCCGTTTGGCCCCGCTTAGCTCGAACGTTCGGCCTCAACCCCGCGTCGGGGGTTGCTGCTTGCCGGCTTTCTTAAACACCTCGTCGCGGAAGTCGTCGCACAGCCTCGACAGCGTTTCCGCATCCAAGTCGCTCAGGGGGTAGCCTGGCAACTCTTGAAGTCCATCTTGTTTCAGGCCCACCTTTCCGACAGCGCGAACAAAGTTCGGCACCAGAAACGGTTGCAGCTCAACTTGCAGTGTTGCTCTCATCATCTTTCCTTTCGCTTCGGCGCCAGAGGCCGAACTACTCGCTCAACGCGAGCCCCACGGCATCCGGCCGTGGGGCGGGTTCAGGCATCGCATGGCCGTGGGGCCGCGTTAGCTCGAACGTTAGGCCACAAGAGAGCCCACCGCTCACGCCAAGCGGTTTCGGCGTCGCCGTGACCCATCAGCGTGTCGGCGTCTTGCAGCGCGGCCATCATCTGCGGCAGGAGTGCTGCCAACAAAGCAGCAATTTCGGCCGCGATTGCTAGAGCAAGGTCGCTATCCATCGCCTTTGCAGAATTCTCGGGATGGCACCACCCGCGAGCGACCGCGCCAAGAATCTGGCTTGCTGGAACAGCAGGCGCAGGCAGTGCCGGCACCGGCTGGGCGTAGAGCCAAATGGTTTGTCCAGGGTGCTGCCGGCAGAATTCTTGGACGCGCTTTCCGCTGTCGGCCTCGCAGTCCCATTCGTCTTGTTCTCCGCTGTTGTCTATTTTTCCGGTGTGCAGCAGGAACAGCGGCACCGCTGCGGGCTGGGCCTGCGCCGTAGCAGCTACAATGACAGGATTGGCGGCGTCCAATGCTTTGCGCTCCAGTTCGCCTTTCCAGCCATCCAGCGGGGCGCGTAGGGCGTCCACAGCAAGATGCAGCGCTGCCAACAGCAGCGCATTGACCGGCTCAGGCTGTGCTGCCACTTCCTCGTCAAACCTCGGCAAGTAGTGCGGGTGCTTCGTCATGTCTATGTCGAACAGATGGCGCATCAGTCGAGCGCCCGCCACGTTGGCAAGCGCAGGAGATACGTTCGTTGCGTCCATGATCGGCATCGCAAGATTGCAATGCCAAGACCATGCGTAGTCCGGGTCCGCTTGAAGCGCTGCGGTCAATTGCTGCATTGCGTGCGGGGCCAGCTCAGGCTGCGCCGCCGGCTGGTGGTGTGTGGTGTTGCTCATGTCATCTTTCGTATTGGGTGGAGCGGACCCGGGCTCTAACCGGGCTGATTGAGTGCGACAACAACAACCACTCCGAGAGAAACGCACTCTCACCGCGATGGCGGCCCGCTCCGTTGATTTGTGGGTCAGGTCGCTAAATCCTGCGTTGTTGGCAGGTTTGTCATGTCCTGGGCTCCATTGGAAATGCAATCGGATTTTGCGCGTAGTGAAAAATGCTTGTGATAAAAACTGGCGGCTTCCATGCCCTTTGCGCTTTTTTCTGGCATCTTCGAGCTAGTTCTTTGCCGTGCCGCTTTTCTCGTTGCGCCACATCGCGCCGTTTCCATTCCTGTGCAATTCCAATCGGCCCCCAGGCGTTACCGTGGCGGCTTTTAGGTCTAGATTGCTCTATCTCGCCACGTGCAGCCAACGCTTTCAGTAAAAAGCAGGTTTTGTGCGTGTGCGCGCTAATCAGCGGGCAAAGTGCCTTTGTAGTAATTCCATCCATGCCGGCATGTTGGATGGCGCTTAGCACAATAGCCAAGTCATTTGCATTGATTGCGTAGCTGCTCATGCTGCCAATAGTCCTGATGTTGTGGCAATTGCAACGGCGTGCATAGTGGTGTTTGCCTGCAATCGAAGTCGTGCGGTTTTGGTGTGGTCTTTGGCTGTCTGTTCGCTGATGCCCAGCATTCGAGCGGCACCCTTGCTGGTGTGGCCTTGCGCCAACAGGAGGAGCATTTGCTTTTCTCGGGTGGTCAGGCAATTCATCCTTGCAGCACCTTTGCGGCATCTTCTCGGGCCTTCTTCTCAGTCTTCAGTGCAGAACGCAAATCAGAGGCAAGCAGAGTCCACAGCGCGATGGTTTGATCGTTGTCTAAGTTCTCTTTTAAGACGCGATCCAGCGCCGCTGCAATGTTGTCGTTGACAAACAAGACGCCCATTTCTTCCGCCAGTTCGCGCAGGTAGTTTTGAACCTCTAGGGGCTGTGCAGCCATTGCGCCATCCGTGGCTTTGATAACGCCCACGCTTGAGCTAGATTCGCGGTGCAGCCCTTCGCCTGCTTGCTCGTTCATGTAGTGGATGGCGCCCTCAAGGCGGCCCGACTGCTCGCCCTTCGGCCAGTATTTGTAAGCCTGTTTAACGCACGTTTTCTTGACCATTTCGCCCTCATGGTCCAGCCAGATGCAAGAGCGGGTCTTTTTGCTTTGGAAGGCAATCCAAGCTTGTGACTTGTCGCGGATGGCAAACACATCCGCAATGGGCATCGTGTGCGTTAGATAGTCCCCGCCGTTGGTCTTGACCACGCAGTAAACGCCGACGATAGCCCCGCGATCCTTGGCGAACGGGTTGAACTTGTGCTGCGGTTGCTTGTCCAGGCCGTTAAGGGTGAACTCGTCGGCTTCGTGGACTAGAGCGCATTGCGCCCACAGGATTGACCCGGACTGCATTGCCAAGTCCATCAGGCCCATGTAGCTGATGTCTAGGCAGATGCGCCCATCACGCGGCACCAAGTAAGCCTGCTTCTTTGCAGGGTTTAGGCTGATCCCGATTGCTGCGATGTTGGTGACAGCGTTGATGACGCTTTGCCGGTTCGCTAGAGCGATCTTCAGCGCAAATTCACTGTTTGTCAGTGTTTGCATGGCAAAGCCGGCTTCGGCTTCAAAGCTGATGCTGCGGTCGCTACAGATAGCCGCAAAGTTGGGCTTGATGCTGTAGATGTCGCTGCGGATGGTATCTAGTTGGTTGCTCATGTTATCCCCACAGCGCAGCCACAGCAGCCGACACCCACTCCGACGCAGCCGGCATGGCCAGATACAGACCCAACCCGACAGCACCGGCCGACAAAACCAGTATCGCGGCCAACACGTAGCCTTCAATCGGTGTCATGGTTTCGCGCTTGTCGTCTTCCGGCACGGTGCAGCGGCAGTTGCGTCCTTGCTGACAATCTCCGGTACAGGAGTTGTGCGGCGGCCAGGATACTTGCTTGATCTCAATTGACGTGTTTAGAAAATCATTCACGGCCAGCTTCTCCAGTTATAAACAATTGCCAATGCTGCGTGTATTGCAGCTCGGCTGCTGTAGCCAAGACGGCGCTTTATGCGGTACAAAATAAATACGCTTCTCATATTTGCTCTAGCCATATCAAAACGCCAGTAGCCGTACCAATAGCGACTGTCATCCAGAACGCTAGGCGCTCGCGGAGTTGGGGCTTGCTCATTCGACGCGCAGCAATTCAACGCCCTTTGCGTTGTTGTGCGTGATGTAGGTCTTGTTGCCCCATGTGGCGCTGCACCAAGAGGCCAGCGCACCGCGCAGAGCGGACTTACCTTCTTCATCTGCGCCAAACTCGCCGTATGGCACAAGCACGGAATCGCCAGCTTTCACGTTCTGCACAAAGGGCTTGTAGTGCGTCAGCATGGCGCCACGCGGAAACCGGCTTGCACGGCGCTCTTGCTTTTTGGGGGCGGCAACTTCAAGCGTTCCATGCTTGGTGCCGTCAGCCTCAAGAATGCAGTATTTGCACCCGGCAGCGTTCAAAAAGCGCAATGCGCGTTCAATGGCAATTTTCTGCACTTCCATGATTTACCTTCCCGGCGCAGATGGCGCCAACGTTTAGTTAAACAGTCAGCGCCGCCAGCTTCTGCAGCGGCCAGCCCATGTGCACATCCAGCGCGCGGCCCGCAGCAGCATCAATAGCCGCGTCATCTTCCGAAACCTTGCGTGCTTTTGCAATAGCGTCATGCCATGCGTCACACAAGCCCATGCGGGTCTTGCCGGGAAACAGGTCAAGATCGCGCCAGCCTTTGCCGTTCCAGAACGATCCTGGTCCGTCCGGGTCCAGGCTGTCTAGAATCCATTCCTCGCCTTGGTACACCACAACAACGTGGCCTTCAGCAGGAGTAGCGCGGGCCAGTTCGTCGGCCATCTTCATCAGTTGCACTGTGGCTTCTGCGTAGGCAGAGGCAGATCCCTTGCCGTTGAAGATAGCGTCAAGGCGGGACAGGAGCGGGCGATAGATGCGGGCGCCTGGAAACAGGTTGCGGGTAGCGGTCGGGCTAGTGAACTTGGCTGCTGTCATGTCGGCTCCGGGTTGCTGATTCGATGTAGAGACTTTGCCTGAGTCTGCCTTGTCTGTGCATTGATTTTGGCTATCACATTGCGTTTGGCGATAGAAACGAGAACAACGACAAACGCAGAAAACGCGGCATGATCCAGCACATGGAATCCGCAATTGTTGTTGGCCCAATTACCTTGCGCCAGATGCAAGACGGCACAGTGCAGGTAGAGCATGTGGCCTTAAAACACCCCGCGCAAGTAGACAGCAAACAGCTTCAGCGCTGGCTGCTAAAGCAACTGCGCGATCAAGTTACATTTACTGCAAAAGTAACGGCATGACAAGCCCAAAACTCTTCCCCTTGGGCGCACACATACCAAATGTGCGCAACAGCGATGGCACCCGCACCAGCCGGCATCAGCAAACCTGCCAGCGCCACAACACAGCAGCCAAGCCGCTTGCAAAGCTGAACGAATCGCTGCCCTGGGTGGCGCCTAAGAAGGAGCAAGCGTGAACGAACAAGTCAGCGTTATCGGCGTGCGCGCCGATGGTTCATCCGAAGTGCTTGGCACTGCACCCATGCCGCCAGCAATGAAGCGGCGGGAGCTTGCCAGCGACATGCTGGGCACGCTTTCCGATGATGAGAGCGGAACTGATGCAGACCATTGCCTGTGGGCGCTTGAGCTGTATCACGAATGGCTCGTTGCGCAGGGCTGGACTGCGCCCGCGCATGGCTTCACGCCAAAGGTGCAGGCATGAGTCCGCTGTGGTGGGTGGCTCTGTGTGCCGTTTGGTTGGTAGTTGCATATTGGCTGGGCCGAATTGATGGCTACTGGCTGCGAGCCAATGAAGAACGCAGGCGCACCTACACAAAGGAGCAACCATGAAGCAAACCAAGCTGCAACGCACCGTGCAACTGTTGCGCAAGGGCTGGACAACGGCTCTCGATAGCGCGCTGGCTGGGGGGTGCATGAGCCTGTCGCAGCGTGTCGGAGAGCTTGAGCGTGAAGGCGCCTGCATCGCCCGTAAGTGGGTGGACACGAAGGGCGGGGCAAGGGTGATGGCTTACAGATGGCTCAAGCCTACGGAGTGGACTGCGTAATGGCTGGCGGCATCGACTGGTTCCGCTGGCATCACGGCAGCGTGACGGACCCCAAGTTTCAGCTTGTGGCGCGCAAAGCCGGCGCACGGCTGGGCGATGTGATCGCGGTTTGGGCGTTCGTGCTGGAAGCTGCAAGCGCGCACGTTGAGCGCGGGCAGATTGGGCCGGTCGATGTGGAAGCCGTGGATTGCATGCTGGGCTGTGAAGACGGCACCACGTTGCGCATCCTGACCGCGATGGAAGGTCGGGGGCTGATCGAAGGGCAGGGCATTGCGGCATGGGAGAAGCGCCAGCCGAAGCGTGAGGATGACAGCGCAGCAGAACGCAAGCGCCGCCAGCGTGAACGAGAGCACGAACTAGCGATGGCCGCTGGCGTGACATCGGGAGTGTCACGCGATGTCACGCACGGTCACGATAGAGAAGAGAAGAGTAGAGAAGAGATAAATACCAAGCAACCTACGGTTGCTCCCGCCCTTCCGCTGGAAGGACGGCCGGCGCTTGCCTTGGTTGATGGACAGCCAAAGCCCTACAGCCCTCCTGACTGCCCGCATGTCGAGGTGCTTGCGCTGTGGGCGGAAGTTCTCCCGGCAATGCCGCAGCACCTGCCAAGCCAATGGAAAGGCACTCGGGCAGGGCATCTGCGCGCTAGGTGGCGGGAGACAGCAGTGGAGAAGCGCTGGGCCAGTGAAGCCGAAGGGCTGGCCTACATGCGCCGCCTCTTCGGCTTTGTCGGGCAATCCCGATTCCTCACCGGGCGGGTTCCGTCCAAAGGCGACAGGCCGCCATTCGTTGTCGAGCTGGCGTGGCTTGTTTGCCCCGACAACTGGGCCAAGACCATTGAAGGCAAATTCCACCAGGACGCAGCATGAGACGCACAAACTTTGACGATTCCCGGGAACTGCAAGCGCAGCCGCAATGGGAGAAGCCGGAAAACAAGCCGATGGCCTGCCCGCGCTGCCAGCGGATGACGACATGGGGCGTGCTGGCTGAGTTTGGCGCACGTTGCGGCCCGTGCTTTGACGCCTACCGAAGCGAACCGCTGGAAACTGCGCGGACGGTCACTGAGCGCATTGAGGCCAAGCGTGCGGAACGCCAGCGCCAGAAGGAAGCGGCATGAATCCTGACCTGTACGAGCGCGCCTTCAGCGAAGGCGAACGCGCAGCCTTCACCGACCGCCAGCGTGGGCGCATCCGTGAGCGTCCGCAAGCCGGCCTGAGCGATTGGGGCGCGGCATGGTGGGAGGGGTACACCCCGCGCACTAGCGCATGGGCTGTGAGAACTGCTAGGCGGCCAGTGCCGCAGATGGAGGCAGCATGACCAAGCGCATCATCTACCTGCAAGACGAAGCCATCCGCCGCCGCGCCATGTCCGCGATTGCAGAGTGTCCACTCACTTGGAAGGTGACGATTGAGCCGCCAAAGCGATCCGGCGAACAGAATGCCAAGTTCCATGCCCTGTGCAGCGACATTGCCCGCAGTGGCGCCCAGTGGGCCGGCAAGCGCCGCACGGCTTCAGAGTGGAAGGTGCTGCTAGTCAGCGGGCACGCTACCGCCACGAAGGAGGGCAGCGAGCTAGTCCCGGGCCTTGAAGGCGAGTTCGTGAACATCCGTGAAAGCACGGCCGCCATGAGCAAGAAGCGCGGCAGCAGCTTGATCGAATACACGCTGGCATTCTGTGCGCTGAAGGGCATTGAACTTGCAGAGGATGCGACGGCATGAGACGTGCAGCCAAGGTGGACGCGAACCAAGCCGCCATCGTGTCGGCCCTGCGCGATGCGGGTGCGTCCGTATGGGTAATCGGCCTGCCGGTGGATTTGGTTATCGGCGTGGCTGGAACCACCGCCCTAGCCGAAGTTAAGACGCTGACAGGCAAGCGCAACCCCAAGCCAGCCAGCTACACGCCATTGCAGCAGGCATTCATGACGACTTGGGCGGGTGGGCCTGTGGCTACGCTGACGGACGTAGAAGGCGCTCTGCGCTTGGTGGCAACCATGAGGGCTGCATGAAGCGTGCAACCCCCGCAACCAAGCGCGGCAAAGCTCACATGGGCCGCATAGCCAGCATGCAGTGCATCTGCTGCTACCTGCTGGGCCAGGAGCAAGAAACGCCGACCAACGTGCACCACATCCGAGAAAGCAGGGTGGAGCGAAACGATTTCCTGACGCTGCCGCTGTGCTGGTCCTGCCATCAAGGGCCACGGGGCGTGCATGGGGATAAAGGGTGGCTGACGCAGCTTCGCATGAGCGAATACGAACTGCTAGCCGTTGTGATCGAACAAGGAGTTACCGCATGAGCCTAGACCGAATCGACCTAGCCCTACGCATGCTGGCAGAGCGTGACGCAGCAACAGCTAAAATTGCCAATCTGCCGCCTCGCCAGCGCCAAGCCGCCATGCATCTAGGCCAAGGTCTAGACTCAGCGCAAATCGGAGCGCACATGAGCCTAACGCCGGGAACGGTAAACGTGACAATCCACAACGCATGCGAAGCGCTAGAGTTGACGCGCTTGGAACTAGCTGTGCTTGCTTGCAAAGCAGGTATGGGCTGATAGCCGATATATGATTCGGCAGAAAGTGAGTGAGCACTAACATGCAACGCACAGAAACAATCGCTCAGGTGCTAGACCGCTTGGCAGATGGCGAACTGCTGTCCGAGATTGCGGACGACATCGGCACTAGCCGGCCTACATTGTTCAGATGGATGCACGAGACGCCAGAACTTGCGGACGTTTACGCGCGCGCACGTGCGGACGGTCTCCTAGCTAGAGGTGAGCGCCTGAGCAAAAAGGCCGCTCGCTCTGTGGGCAGATTGCCTAGCGGCGGGCTTGATGCTGCGGAGGTTGCCCAGCTTCGGCTTGAGGTGGACACAGACAAGTGGCTGCTGGCTCGATTGCTGTCTACGGTGTTTGGCGACAAAGTGCGGACCGAGCTGACGGGCGCAAATGGTGGCCCGATGCAAGTTCAAGAGGTGCGGCGAACAGTGGTGGACCCGCGTGATCCTTGACATTCCAACCCCGCGAAAACTTTTGCCGCTTCTGGAGGAGCGGGCGCCCGATGGCGAATATGTTCGCTATCTTGGAATCCACGGTGGGCGAGGTTCTGGCAAATCTCACTTCTTTTGTGAGCTGCTGGTTGAGCAGTGCGCAACCAAGAAAACCGATGCGGTCTGCATCCGGGAAGTGCAGCGCACGCTGAACCAGTCGGTCAAGAAGCTGCTTGAATCTAAGATTCTCAGCCTAAACGCGGGCGCGTACTTTGAGGTTCAAGACAAACGCATCCTGTCCACGCTGGGTGGTCAAATCATTTTTGAAGGGATGCAGAACCACACCGCCGACAGCATCAAGTCGCTTGAAGGTTACGGCATTGCTTTGGTCGAGGAAGCGCAAAGCCTGAGCCAGCGAAGCCTAGACCTGTTGCGACCCACAATCCGCATGCCTAGGTCGCAGCTTTGGTTTGGTTGGAACCCTGACAAATCATCTGATCCTGTAGATGCGTTGCTGCGTGGAGGAAAACCGCCGCCTGGCACCATTGTTGTCGAAGCAAATTATCAGGATAACCCGTGGTTCCCTGACGTGCTGCGCCAGGAAATGGAGTATGATAAACGCCGTGACCCGGACAAATACGCGCATATCTGGCTTGGGCATTATCAGCAGAACAGCGAGGCGCGAGTATTCAAGAACTGGCGCGTCGATGAATTTGAAGCGCCAGCCGATGCAATATTCCGCATGGGTGCTGACTGGGGATTCGCCAGCGACCCAAGCGTGCTGGTGCGCTGCTACATCGTGGGCCGCACGCTCTATGTGGACCATGAAGCCTACATGGTGGGCTGCGAGATAGTGAACCTGCCCGAGCTATTCCTTCGGGTGCCAGGCGCGGAGAAGTGGCCTATTACGGCTGATTCTGCGCGACCCGAGACGGTCAGCCACATGCAGAAGCACGGATTCCCGCACATCAGGTCAGCCATCAAAGGAGCCAAGAGCTTGGAGGAGGGCGTGGAATGGCTCAAAAGCTATGACATCGTGGTTCACCCTCGATGTCAGCACTTGGTGGATGAGCTGTCCCTGTATTGCTACAAAACCGATGAGAAAACGCAGCAGATTCTTCCGGTGCTGAGCGACAAAGACAATCACGTCATTGATGCGCTGCGATACGCTTTGGAGGGAATACGGCGTGTCGCTACGGTAAAGCCGGCAACTGTTAGACGGTCGCCGGCTATCTCTGGATCATGGATGGGTTAGCGGTCTTGTGAGTGTGCGCACACTTCCGCTACACTCCGCGCATGATCGAGATTGCGCAAGAAATTCCCGCCGTTCTGCGGTTTGATCGAGAAACCGCGTATACCTTTCGCCGTGGCCCAAACAAGGGCCGCGCCGTGAAATACATCGGGCCAGGTGAAGGCGCGTTTTCGGAGTTTGTGAAGGTCACGACCGCAGACGGCAGACCGTTCGGTGCTCCTGAAGGCAACCGCGATGGGCATGTGCTGGCAGTGTGCCGGCCTGATGAC
>TARA_R110000868_G_scaffold10896_22_pt1 | contig 12110 bp, 13 predicted proteins | sample TARA_R110000868 | Tara Oceans TARA_R110000868 (sample SAMEA4397489) | marine metagenome | biome: Polar Biome; feature: [SRF] surface water layer (ENVO:00010504); material: water (ENVO:00002006), including particulate matter (ENVO:01000060) such as... | depth 5 m | reverse complement strand
TGTCCGCGTCGAGGGCGAGAATGCCCACCACATGGTCGAGGGCTCGTTCAAGGCCTTCGGCCGGGCGCTGCGCCAGGCGGTGCGGATCGAGAGCGAACGCCTGCCTTCGACCAAGGAGTTTCTCGAATGAAGATCGGCGTCATCGATACCGGCTGCGCCAATCTCGCCTCGGTGCGCTTTGCGCTGGAACGGGCAGGGCTGGACCATGTTGCGGCGGCCCAACCGTCACAGCTGGGCGATTGCGACCGGCTGATCCTGCCCGGCGTCGGCTCGGCTGCACCGGCGATGGCGCGTCTGACAGATCGTGGTTGGGTCGAGTTATTGCGCGGTGATGATCGACCCTTGCTGGGCATCTGCCTGGGCATGCAGCTCCTGTTTGACCGCTCCGAGGAGGGCGGCGTCGAAGGGTTGGGTCTGATCGCTGGCGATATTGTCCGCCTGCCGCGCGCCGAAGGTCTGGTCTGGCCGCACATGGGCTGGAATGAGCTGGATGACCTCGACCCGGATGAGGTCTTGCTCGACGGTATCGAGCCGGGCAGCCATGCCTATTTCGTACACGGCTATTTCGCACCGCCGGGACCGGCAAGCCGGGCCATTTGCCAGTATGGCCAGCCGGTTTCGGCCCTGGTGCGTCAGGGCCATGTCGCCGGCTGTCAATTCCATCCCGAACGCTCCGGCCCGGCCGGAGCCCGTATCCTGATGAATTTCGCGGGAGCGATATCATGATCCTCTACCCCGCCATCGATTTGCTCGACGGCCGCGTCGTTCGCCTGCACAAGGGCGCCTTTGATGCCGTCACCGATTATGGCGATGATCCGGTCGCCGTCGCTGAAGCTTTTGGTGAGGCCGGGGCGAGCTGGGTCCATGTCGTCGATCTCGCCGGTGCCCGCGATGGAGCGCGGCGTCAGTCCGGGACTATTCGCGCGATCTGCCAGACCGGGCTGCGGGTGCAGACCGGCGGCGGCGTGCGTTCGGCGCAGGATATTGAGAGCCTGCTGGCGATCGGCGTCGAGCGCGTCATAATTGGCTCTCTCGCCGTGACCGATGCGCCGCTGGTTCGCGAGTGGATCGACCACTACGGGGCCCAGAGCATCACCCTGGCGCTCGATGTCAAACGTCTCGGCGGCAGTTATCGCCCGGCCCTGCAGGGTTGGACCGACATGATGATGACCACCTTGCCCGAAGTTATCGCCGCCTATGACGGCTCGGGGCTCAAACACGCGCTGGTCACCGATATCAGCCGCGATGGCGATCTGTCGGGTCCGAATCTGGCGCTGTATCGCGATCTGCGCGAGCGTCACCCACAGATTGATTGGCAGGCTTCCGGCGGCGTGTCATCGCTGGCCGATCTGGAGGCGGTGCGCGCGCTTGGCATGGCGGGCGCCATTACCGGCAAGGCCCTCTATGAAGGCATTTTCACGCTGAAGGAGGCGCTGGCATGCTCGCAAGGCGGATAATTCCCTGCCTCGATGTGCGCGATGGCCGCGTCGTGAAAGGCGTGCGCTTTCGCGATCACGAGGATGTCGGCGGCATTGTCGATCTGGCACGCCGCTATGCGGCGGAAGGGGCAGACGAGCTGGTGTTCTACGACATCGCCGCCAGCACGCGCGGCGAAACGGTTGAACCCGCCTGGGTCACCGCCGTGGCGCGTGAACTGGACATCCCCTTTTGCGTCGCTGGCGGTATTCGCTCGGTCGATGACGCGCGCGCGCGCCTGTTTGCCGGCGCGGACAAGATTTCGGTCAATTCGCCGGCGCTGGAAAACCCCGGCCTGATCGATGCACTGGCAGCAGAATTTGGCTGTCAGTGCGTCGTGCTCGGCGTCGACAGTCGCCGGATCGACGGTCAATGGCAGGTCCACCAATATACCGGTGATCCCGACAAGACGCAGCTCTCTCAGCGCCTGACGCTGGACTGGATTGCCGAGGGCATCGGGCGCGGGGCCGGCGAAGTCGTGCTCAATTGCATGGACCAGGACGGGGTGCGCGAGGGTTATGATATCGACCAGCTTGCCGCGGCGCGGGACGTGTGTTCCACACCTTTGATTGCTTCAGGCGGTGCGGGTAGCAAAGAAGACTTCAAATCCGTCTTCAATGCCGCCAATGTTGACGGTGCGCTGGCGGCCAGCGTGTTTCACAAACAGGTCTTCGGGATCGGCGAATTGAAAGCCTGTCTCGACCAAGCGGGTATCAGGGTAAGGACATGATCGATACGAATTCCCTGGACTGGGCCAAGGGTGACGGGCTGGTTCCCGCCATTATCCAGGATGCAGCGACCCGTCAGGTTCTGATGCTCGGCTATATGAATGCTGAAGCGCTTCAGTTGACCCAGGAAACTGGAAAAGTCCACTTTTTCAGCCGCTCACGGCAATCTCTTTGGAAGAAGGGCGAGACCTCCGGCCTCAGTTTCAAACTGGTCAGCATCGCTCTGGATTGCGATCAGGACACGCTTCTGGTCGAGGTCAAGCCGAAGGGCGCCGCCTGCCATACCGGTACGGTGAGCTGTTTCGGTGATGATCCCGGACCGGGCCTGGGCTTCCTGGCGCACCTGCGGGCCATCATCAAGAAGCGTAAAAAGGACAAGACCAAGGGCTCCTATGTTGGCTCTCTCCTGGCGCGCGCGCCCAAGCGACCAGCCCAGAAAGTCGGCGAGGAGGGGGTTGAAGTCGCCATGGCGGCCGTTTCGGAAAGCCGCGCCGCGGTGGCGGAGGAATCGGCGGATCTCATCTTCCACCTCCTGGTGCTGCTGGAATCGCGCGATCTCGGACTTGAAGATGTCATCGCGGTATTGCGCAAGCGCCATGCGGTCCGGGCGGCGCAATAACACCATGTCAGCGGCACGCGGCAGGGCTGGGAACTGGCGAGGCCTGCTCCTGGCCGGTGCCGTCTGGCTCGGCGCTTCGGCCGCCTGGGGCCAGGACGTGGTGACGGTGACGGGCGACCGGCGCGGCGAGGCACGCGACGCGGCGATCATCCCGGCTGCGGTGATCGATGCGGCCGCGATCCAATCGGTCGGGGCCCAGCATGTCTCCGAACTGCTCAACCGCACCGCCGGCGTCAACATCAACCGGGGCAATGGCGCTGAACACCTCACCGCGATCCGCTCGCCGGTCCTGACCGGCGGTGCAGGGGCGGGATCCTTTCTTTATCTGGAAGATGGCGTGCCGTTGCGCGCTGCCGGTTTTGCCAATGTAAACGGGCTGTTCGAGGCCCTGACCGGTGTGGCCGGCGGTATTGAAGTGGTGCGCGGCCCGGGCTCGGCGCTCCATGGCTCCAATGCGCTGCACGGCCTGATCAATATCCTCACCCCCGATCCGGCCATAACGCCCTCGCACGCCGAGCTCGAGCTGGGCTCATTCGGGCGTGTGCGCGCCTCGGGCGTGTTTGCACGGCCGGGCGGGGGCGTCAGTGCGTTGCTGGCCGTCGAGACGCAGCATGAGGATGGCTGGCGTGAGGATGCCGGGCTCGACCGGGTTGGCGTGCTGGCGCGGGCGGACGGGACGGCCGGCGATGTGCGCTGGCAATGGAGCGCCAGCATCATCACGCTGAACCAGGAAACGGCCGGCTATGTCACCGGAGCCTCGGCCTATGAAGACCGCAGCCTGTCGCGCGCCAACGCCAATCCGGAAGCCTTTCGCGATGCCGTCGCCATGCGCATGGCGCTGCGCATGGACGGGGAATGGGGATCGGGCTGGTCCTGGTCGCTGACACCCTATGCGCGCGGTAATGAGATGGATTTGCTGATGCATTTCCTGCCATCCCAGGCGCTCGAGGAGAGCGGGCATACCAGCGTCGGCCTGCTTGTCTCGGCGGCGCGTGATTTCGCCGGTGGCCGCATCACATTCGGCAGCGATTTCGAGCAAACGAGCGGTTTCCTGCGCGAGACACAGGCGCGCCCGACGATTTTCTCCTTCGTGCAGGGCGATCATTATGATTTCGACGTCGATGCGCGGGTCTTTGCCCTCTACGCCCAGACCCGCTGGCAGGTCGGCGATAGCCTTGCGCTGCAGGCCGGCCTGCGCGCCGAGCAGACCCGCTTTGCCTACGACAACCACCTTGCCGCCGACACGGTCGGGCGTTTCCTGCGCTTGGGCGATCGCGATGACCGCTATGACACGCTGACCCCGCATGCCGGTGTGATCTGGCGCCTTGATGCCGACCATTCGCTCTTCGGTCGCATCGCTCGCGGCGCCCGGGCGCCGCAGACCACCGAGCTCTACCGGCTGCAGGCAGGGCAGGAGATTGACGCGATTGAGCCGGAGACACTCGACAGCATTGAGGCGGGGTATCGCCTGAGCCTCGGCGATGATGGCCGGCTCGAGCTGACGGCCTTCTCGATGGCCAAGCGCCATGTCTTCTTTCGCGATGCTGACGGGTTCAACGTCACCGACGGGCGCACGCGTCACCACGGCGTTGAGGCCGAGTTCGATTACCCCCTCACACAAGCCTGGCGCATCCACCTCGCCGGGACATGGGCCCGCCACACTTATGATTTCGACCGGCCCGTCGGCACGGCCAGCGAAGTGATCCGCAAGGGCGCCGATATCGATACGGCGCCGCGCTGGCTGTGGGATGCGCGCCTGGTCTGGCGCCCGCATGCGGCCTGGTCGGGCGAACTGGCGTGGAGCCATACCGGTGCCTACTTCACCGATGCGGCCAATGCGCATGCCTATGATGGCCACGACCTGTTGGCCCTGCGTCTGCGCTATGCACCCAGCGAGCGGGTCGAGTTCTTCACCGCGGTGCGAAACCTGCTCAATGAGCCCTATGCCGAGCGCGCCGACTTTGCCTTTGGCAATGAACGCTATTTTCCCGGCGAGCCACGCGCTATCACTATCGGCATTCGCGTCGCCGGCTGAGCCGATTCTGGCGCCAGGGGAGGAATATATGCGACATTTATTGCTGGCCGGTCTGGCCTCGCTGAGCCTGACGGGCATGGGCCAGGCCCAGGATTATTTCCCCGCCGCCGGCGATGCGCAGTGGGAGCGCCGCGAACCGGCTTCGCTCGGTTTTGATGCCGGCGCGCTGCAAGCCGCGATCGATTTCGCCATCGCCCATGAGACGACCGCGCCACAGGCCTGGGGCGAGGGGATTGATGCGCGCGATCTGGAAGTCATGGTGCCCCTGACCTGGGCCTATGAACCACATTCCAGCCCGATCGGTGAATTGCGTCCGCGCGGCGCACCGGCCGGCATCATTCTCCGCAATGGCTATATCGTCGCCGAATGGGGTGATCTCGAGCGGGTCGACATGACCTTCTCCGTCTCCAAAAGCTTTTTGAGCCATGTCGTCGGCCTCGCGGTCGATGACGGCTTGATCGCTGATGTCGCCGCGCCCGTTTCCGATCTGGTTGCCGACCCGCTCTTCCATACCGCGCACAATACGCCCATCACCTGGGACCAGATGTTACGCCAGACCTCGGGCTGGTCGGGCACACTCTGGGACAAGCCGGACTGGGCGGATCGCCCATCGCGCGATAACCCGGCCAGTGATCTCGTCGCCGGCCCGACAGTGCCCGGTGCCGCGTGGGAATATAATGATGTCCGCGTCAATGCGCTGGCCCTGGCTGCCCTGCATGTCTGGCACGAGCCGCTGGCGCAGGTGCTCGACGAGCGCATCATGACGCCGATCGGCTCTGCGGGAACATGGGAGTGGCAGGGCTACAAGAATAGCTGGGTCGAGCTGGACGAAGGCGAGGAGCTCTACTGGTCGGTCTCCGGCGGGGGGCATTGGGGCGGCGGCATGATGCTGTCGGCTTATGACCAGGCCCGTTTCGGCCTGCTCGGTCTCAATCGCGGCAATTGGGATGGCACGCAATTGCTCTCCGAGGCCTGGTATGAGCGCTCGCTGACGCCCACCGATGTTGCACCATCCTATGGCTATATGAATTTCTTCCTCAACCGCCCGGACATCGAAGGCGCGGCGATTTCCGTACCGTCGGCGCCGGCCGGAAGTTTTGCCTATCTCGGGGCGGGCGCCAACATGATCTATATCGACCCCGACCACGATATTGTCGCCGTGGTGCGCTGGATTGATAGCGGCCAGCGCAATGGCTTTATCGGGCGGTTGATGGCAGCGGTGGCGGAGTAGGGGCGGGCCCGCCCGCGTCGGATGGATGTTGAATATGATACGCCATCGTGCTATCTAGATTGCATTCTAGAAAGTGGCTCCAATGGCGTTGAGCATCAAGACTGAAGAAGCCGACCGCCTCGCCAGGGAACTTGCAACCCTGACCGGCGAGACGATGACCCAGACCGTGACCCGCGCGCTGCAGGAGCGTTTGGATCGGCTGCAGGCCGAGCGCCGGGCGAGCCAGTCGGTTATTGCCGCCGGCCTGCTGCAGGTCGCAGAGGAAATTCGTGAAGGCTTCGATCTGAAGCCGATCTCCAAGGCTGAATGGGATGCGCTTTGGGGCGAGGACGAGATCGAGGATTTGAGCAAGCGTTGAGGCAGGAATGCTGGTTGTAGACAGCTCGGCACTGATGGCGATCCTGCTTGGCGAGCCGGAAGCGGATGACGTGCGTTCCTGTATCGCGAGCGCGTCCGCGCGGGTCATTTCTGCAGCCAATTTCGTGGAACTCGGAACGGTGATCGCCGGTCGAAGCGGCAAGGGCGATGCGCAAGCTGTGCTTGCCTCGGAGCGCTTGCTGGCGGCTGCCGATATCACGATCGCGCCCATCACCGCAGACCTGGCGCGTCAGGCGCTGCACGCCCGAATCCGGTTCGGTCGAGGCTTTGGCCATCGCGCACGGCTGAATTTCGGGGATTGTTTCGCCTACGCGCTGGCGATCTCGCTTGATGCGCCCCTGCTCTTCATCGGCGATGACTTTCCACACACCGATGTTCGTTCAGCCCTGATCCGCTGATCCGGCCTAAGCCTCCGGTGGCGCCACCTTGTCCTTGCCGGTTCGCGGCTTTTTCTGGCGCGACAGGCGCTCGGTGATCAGGGCGATCGGCAGATCGCTGACGGCTTTCAGGCCGGCAATGCTGGAGGCCGTCTGCACGCCGCGCCAGACGCCCATCATCAATTCCTGGCGCATGCGCACGCGACCGCCCTGGGAGGGTTCCGCGATCTGGTCGAGCCGGGTCAGTGACCACAAGCCGATCAGGGTGGCGGCGAGGAAGTAGAAGTCCCAGCGGGTGACATCGAAGGCGGGAATGATGGTCTCACCATCCGGCGCACTCCAGTTCACGGTCAGCGAGAACTGGTAATTGGCCAGCACATCGGCATAGAGACCGCCGATGATCGGCGCGGTTCCTGCCGCGATGGCGGTGAAGGCGGCGACCAGTGCGAGGTGGCGGGTGGCGCCATTGGTCGGCGAGAGCGCATTAGCCATATTGCCCGAGGCCAGGGTGACGCCGGCGGTGGCGATGCCGGTCAGGATATGGATGCCGACCAACAGCGGCATGGTGAAGACATGCCGCTCCGGCAGGCTGGTAAAGGTCCAGGCAAAGATGCAGGCGATGAAGAGCGGTGCCGCAAACTGCAGCACGCGCTTGTTGGAATAGCGGTCGGCGAGCGAACCGAATGTGCCGGTCACCAGCGCATTGGCCCCCTGGCTGAGCGCGGTCAGCATCATCACCGTTGTCAGGTCGAGCCCGAGCTGGCGCAGCATCTGCACCGCAAAGAAGGGTGCGGCCAGATGGCTGGCGAAATTCCACGAGAACAGGAAGGTGATCAGGCGGCGGAAATTCTTCTCCTTCAGCGGCGAGAACAGGCCGGTTTTCTGTTCCGGGCCTTGCTCGAGCGGCAGCGGCGTCGGCTCGGGGATTTGCGCCATGGCGAAGGTTTCCAGCACACCGCTGAAGGTCGCAATGACCAGCAGGGCCGAATAGGCATAGATCTGCGGCAGGCCGGTCAGCCCGGTCCAGTTATCGACGAAGACGCCGCCGGCCAGCGCGGCGATTGCGGCCATGACCGTCATCCAGGTCAGGCGCTGGGCCGAGAACACGCCGCGCCGCTCCGGTGGCAGGAAATCGCGTACCCAGCTATTCCAGGCGCAGCCGGCAATGGCACCGAATATGTAGCGTATGGCGAAGGCGACCACGAGCAGGAGCAGGGCCGCCGGGCCGGGCTGCAGCAGGGCAGCGGCAGCGGCACCGAGCAGGAGGAGGCGGCTGGCCAGGGTCAGCGACACGGCGACCAGGCGCCGGCTGGCAATGCGTTCAACCAGATAGACCGCCGGCAATTGCGCCAGCTGGGTCAGTGAGGGGATGGCGGCGAGCACGCCGATCACCAGGTTGGAGGCGCCCAGGCTCAGCGCATAGGCGGTGAGAAACACGCCGATCGACAGTGTTTCCATGATCTTGAAGAACATGCCATTGCGCACATACCATTTCAGACCGGCTTCACGGTCTGCTTCGGTGAGCTGCGTTGTCGCGAACATGCTGGATCCTTGGCGATCGACCGCGCGTCAGGCTTGGCCGGGCGGTGCCGGGCCGTCGCAGGGCGGGAAAGGCCGCATAGCATCATCGCCCGGACCTTGCATCCGATTTGACACCGGCGCGGCGGATTTGCCCGACCGCCGGATCTGGCCTTAGATCAACCGGGAATCAGCCCTTGGCGCAGCGGAACGGGACGTCATGACCGGGAAATTGGACGCGGTGCAATGATCAGCCTGTTCTCCGATCTCGCCCGGGCGCTGGGCCTGGCGGTTGATGCCGCCCTGCTGCAGCGCGCGGCCTTCACCCATCTCGTCGATCACCCGTCCATCGCACTGGCGGCGCTGGTCATACCGCTTGTCGCCGGGGCCTCTGAAATGCTCGGCAAGGCTTATGTCCTGGCCGCGCAGAAAGTCGGGCGCTGGCGGATCATGGCCAGTCTCATGGTGACTGGCCTGGTCTATCTGCTCGGCGTTCTGGTCTGGAGCGCGAGCGCGCATTTCCTGCTCGGCCTGGCCGGCGATCTGACCGTGTCGGAAGCGGCGCTGGCCGGCATTATCGCGCTGGGCTATGCCCCGCGCCTGCTCAGCGTGCTGACGGTGGCCCCCTATTATGGTGAATTCCTCGACCGGGCGCTGGATGCCTGGACCTTTGTCTGTGTCGGTTGGGGGTTTTGGGTCGTGATTGGCGGGCCGCTTGGCCTGGTTATTGTGAGTGCTGCGGCGGGGTGGCTGGTCAGTGCCGCGGTCCGCCATTATGGCGGCCGGCTGAGCGAGCCGCTGCTGCGGCGTCTGCGTCTGGTGACGCCGGGAGGCGGGCATGATTGAGGATGCGCTGGGCTGGCTCCTGCTGACCGGTTTTATCGCCTTCGTCCTGGCGAGCACACTGGCGCCCCTCGAAACCCTGTTCTGGTGGTCGCGGCAAGGCCGGCCCGAGAACATGCCAGCTGTGCCAGCGGTGACGGTCAAGCCGCCGGTCCGGGCCGCCACGGAATTCATCGTCTATCTTGGCGGGATTGACCGGATCAGCGGCACGTCGAATTCCGGCCGTGAGCGCCGCTTCCTGGCGGCCTTGCGTGAGGGCGCGCCCGATGCCGTGCTGGTCGACAGTGTCTTTCCCTATGCGGCGTCCGGCAATCCGCTGCTGCACGGACCGCGTATTTTCAGCCGGCTCTGGCGCGCGCTCGACGCCGCACCGCTGCACCAGCGCCGGCCCTTGCTGGCCAATCTGGTCAATGCGCGCAATTTCTTCCAGGTCCTGGTTTCGGCCGACCGGCGCTATGGGCCGGTCTTCAATCTCGCCCTGGCCGGTTTGATCGAGGACAGTCTGCGCGCGGCCGGCTGGCAGCCGGGTGGCGGCGCGCGCCTGACGCTGATCGGGCTGAGCGGCGGCGCCCAGATGGCGGCCGGCGCGGCCGATGATCTCGCCAATGTCTTTGACGGCCCGATCCAGCTGATCTCGATTGGCGGTGTCATCGCCTCGACCCCCGGCCTGAACCGTCTGGCCCGCATTGACCATCTCGCCGGCCGCGCTGATCGGGTCGAGGCCGCCGGCGTCCTGGCCTTCCCGGCCCGCTGGCCGATCTCCACCGGATCAGAATGGGCTGTCGCGCGCAGCTCCGGCCGGCTCAAACGCATCCCGCTCGCCGATGTCACCCATAATGGCCCGCGCGGCTATTTCGGCGAGGCCCATCATGGCGGCCGGCCACAATGGCAAGAGACGGTCGCCATCGTGGTGGACTGTATCGAGCGCTTCGAGCATGAGACCGGGAAACCCCGGCCGGACTAGATGCGCTATTCGTGTTTGGTACAGCTGAATTCGGCCAGCATGCGTCCACCCTCGGCGCGGGCGGTAAAGCGGATCGTATTCGCCGCGGTCTGCGCCAGCGGGTGGTTGTCATCTTCATATTGGCCACCGGCCGCCATAGCGTCGGCCGTCGCCGCGAAAGCGGTGTCGAGGACAGAATAATCTTCGGCGACACATCCCGTGATCCGATCAAGACGCCCGGTCAGCTGATTCAAACGCATGGCGGTTTGGGCGTCGATCGGCGCATCGACGCTCATGACGATGACCGGGGTCGAGCAATACTCGGCGCTCAGCGTCACGATTGTGCCGTCGGGGAAGCTGCCGCGTTCACTGCGCCCGGAGGCGTCGTTGCGCAGGATTTCGACATTGGCGAGACGCGCTGCGGCGAGCTCGAAACTGTATGCGCTATGGTTGACACAAGTGTCTGTAAGGACCAGCGTTGTGCTGGCGAGTGCGAGAGCGATGATCACGGCTTTCCCCCAAAATCAAACTGACGCGTCGATATCACGACAGCGCTGTTGTGGAGAAGCGGGAAAATTCGCGCGCCGGCACACCGGCTTCACTCGCCCGGACGGAAGCGTTCGGTCATGACATGGCGGTCGCCTGGATGGGTCAGGCGGGCGAGGGTGACGACGGCCTCATTGTGAAAGGTTCGCCGCTCGAGCAGCAGGCAGGCGTCGCCGGGCTCGATATTCAGGCGCTTGGCCAGGCGGGTATCGGCATTAATGGCGGAGACTGTGTGCTCGGCGGCGGTCCAGGGCGTTGCGGCCAGCAGCCAGGCACCGGGCGTGGTGGTGGTGAAATCCTGGCGCGCGGCTGCGGGCAGCAGGGCCAGATTGATCCAGCGCTCCTCCAGTTCGACGACATCGCCATCGGCGGTGTGGAGGCAGACCAGATGCTGTACCGGTGCACCCGGCGCAAGGCGTAGCCGGGCGGCGCGCTCGGAACTGGCAGCGACGGTCTCATCGGTCAGGCATTGATAGCCATAGGTCTGGCCCCGTGCCGGGATGGCGGTCGACATATCGACGATCTCCAGCATCGCCGAGGGCGAGGGCGGTGGGGCGACGAAACTGCCTGTGCGGCGGCGACGGATGATCAAGCCGTCCTCGGTCAGTTCACGAAGCGCGCGATTGACGGTCATGCGGGCGGTGCCGAAATGCGCCGCCAGTTCGGCTTCGGCGGGGATGCGATGGCGCGGCGGCCAGATGCCCGAGCGGATATTGCCCAGGATGGCCCGCCGGATCTGGTCATAAACCGGGCCGGAGCCATCAAGGTTGAGATCGCCGGCCCATTCCCTCATTGATCAATCGCCGTGCGAATATCGAGCATGGCGGTGCGATAGGCGGCCTCGATGCGGTCGCGGGTCAGCGCACGCCCCTCGCGCACGACGCATTGGCCGCCGACATAGACCTCGCGTACCAGACGGCTATCGCCGCAGAACAGCCAGCTATCCAGGCGCGCATCCCCGGACCGCCCGACCAGAGTCGGGTGATGATCGTCGAGAATGACGAAATCGGCACGCTGCCCGGCCTCGATCCGGCCCGAAGGCTGTTGCAGCGCCTGATTGCTGCCGCCCAGCGCGGCATCGAACAGGCGGCGGCCGGTGCTGCCACCGGGCGGAGCCAGGACATTGCGCCGCTGCGCCTGCAGGCGCTGCCCGTATTCCAGCAGGCGGATATCCTCGGCCAGATCGATGCGGATATGGCTGTCGGAACCAATGCCGATACGGCCATGATCGGCCAGATAAGCGCCGGCATTGAAGAAGCCATCGCCGAGATTGGCTTCGGTCAGCGGGCACAGGCCGGCCACGGCCCCGGAGGCAGCCAGCATCGCGGTTTCAGCGTCACTCATATGGGTGGCGTGGATCAGGCACCAATTCTGATCGACGCTCTGGGTGTCGAACAGGTATTCGACCGGGCGTTT
>TARA_R110000868_G_scaffold117600_1_pt1 | contig 12116 bp, 10 predicted proteins | sample TARA_R110000868 | Tara Oceans TARA_R110000868 (sample SAMEA4397489) | marine metagenome | biome: Polar Biome; feature: [SRF] surface water layer (ENVO:00010504); material: water (ENVO:00002006), including particulate matter (ENVO:01000060) such as... | depth 5 m | reverse complement strand
TCAAGGCGTAGCAGGCCCAATCGGAGCGCAAGGTCCCGCCGGTCTTAATGGCGCTGACGGCGCACAAGGAATTCAAGGTCCTGCCGGTCCAGCTGGTAGCGACGCTACGGTAAGTATTTCTCTCGGTGCAGGCTTACTTGGTGATGGTGGTTCAGCTTCATTAAGTTCTAATGGAAGTCTAAGTCTTGATGTGGGAACTGCTGCAGGCCAAATTGCACAAATAGGCGCCGATGGAAAACTTCCGGCCGCCATTTTACCTGAAAGCTCAGGTGGTGCGGTTGCAAAGATTGCATACCTTAAAGATGTTAAGCCTTCAGGAACTTCTGGTGGCGCATGTAGTGCAGGAGTTTGGCATACACGCGACCTCAACACTGTTGAAGGAGACTCTTCAATTGTGAGCTTGGCCGGCAATGTGTTTACACTTGAACCAGGCAAATACGAAGTCGATGGAATTGTTCCTGCATTTTTAAGCTCACAACATAAAAGTAGAGTGGTGAATAATAGCGAATCAGTAACATTTATCGTTGGTGGCACAGGATTTAGTAATAGTGGCGCTGCCTCGATGACTCAGTCTGACGTCAAAGGGATCATTGAAATTGCCGCGACAACATCCTTTAGACTACAACACCGTTGTGCTGGACCCCATGGCTTTGGCTTTGGTTACCCTGCAGGATTTGATGAAAATGAGGTCTATAGTCAGATCAAAATCGTCAAGATCGATTAGATTTTCCACAGCGCTTCACTCACGCTATTCTTAGTGAGTGAAGCTTTTTCTTTTTCTACTATTTATAAGTTCAAATACTTTTGCGATTGATTTTGGCAACGGTTCATTGGGTGCGTGTACCGACGCAACTTTTGCGGCAGGAAATGGCGGTACTTATCAATGCGATTCAGTGACTATCACAGGCGCTGTTGTTTTTAATACCTCCCAGCCTGCAGTCATCATTCTTGCTCGCGATCACATTGATATTTCCGGAACGATTTCACTCAACGGTGCGATCGGGAATAATGGCAATGCGACCGCCGCCTCTGACATTCTTGGAGGTGCTGCTGGTGCTGGCGGATTTTCAGGTGGCTCTTACCTTGGAAACACTCAAGCCGATGAAAGTGGTAGAAAAGGACTTGGGTCATTTGCTGGTCTTGGTGGCACAGGTCAATGGGTTGGCGCCAATGACGGTGCGGGTGGCGGTGGTGCAGGAAATGGCACGGCTGGTAATGCAGGTATCGCGGCTTCAAATACGGCCGGAGCAGCAGGCGTAGCGAGTAATAGCTTAAGTGGCGGTTCTGGTGGCGGTGCTGGAGGTGCAGGTAACGATGGCATCTTTGTTTACTCTCCTGGCTCGGGTGGCGGTGGCGGCGGTTTTTTAACTTTACGTGCTGCTAACACAATCACTGTTTCGGGAACACTTAATGCAAACGGTGGCAATGGCGGCAATGGCACCGCGGCCGCAAACGGTAGTGGATCTGGCGGCGGCGGCGCTGCAGGAACGCTAGTTCTTCAAGCTGTTAATGGTGTGAGTTTGAGCGGGAGTATCAATCTAGCAGGAGGCACTGGTGGCAATGCTGGGAGTCCCGGAGTTGGTGGTAACGGTGGCGTAGGCAGGCTTTCAGTTCAAACCTCAGGTGCTAGTAATATTAATAGTAGTGGCTTGGCCCTTACTGCTGGTGTCGTCATCGAACGTGGAGATCTATTCACCAATGAATTTCGAAGTGATATCGCAACAGGTTGTGGGAGTATTGATCTCGATCAAAATAGCAATCAAGCCGCGACGACTCTAGCGGCCATGCTTTTAATTATTTTTTCTTTGCCAGCGATAACCAAGATTAAGCGCCAACGACGTCACAGATAAATCACCTTCATCACTTAGACTCTGCTTTTCTAAACTTGTACCCCAAAACCATTGACCCAAAATATGTCGGGCCGAGAGTTTGAGTCCTAGCCTACTTGGAGCGCTAAGAGCGAGGGTCGTTTGTATATAGCTATTATTTTTAAAGGTCCACGGCTCAGCTGAGATATGAGCACTCAAGGAAAAACTTGAAAGTGTTTCTTCACTTAATTCATTTGAAGTCGCTGCTCGCTGATAGCCCGATGTTTGGGCATAGGCAATTCCACCACCAAGCCACACTGGAAAGCTAAATCCAAAATCGTATGCTTTTTGGGCTTCCACTTTGAGCAAAGCATCTTTGTAAGCAAGTGAACTAAAGGCCGTGCCCGAGACATAACTAAGGTCGATCAGGCCGCGCCAGTCACTCCACTTACGGGAAAAATTCATGTCAATGCCCGAAGCACTGAAACCGGAGAGAACAAATCGCTTTGAGCCGCTGCTATATTCATAATCCGGTTTTGTAATTTTTAGCCCAAGCTCTATGTCAAAAGGTGAGCGCAAGTTAAGTCGAAAATCATATTCATTTCGTTTTATTTCTCTGGCGATGATCTCTTCTTTTTCAAGTTTGATAACTTCAATAAATCGTCTTTTACTCTCAATCACTCGACCTAATTTGTCTTTAGCCGTGACTTTCCAGTACCAATCTCCTTGAGGGAGATTTTCAACCACCAGATGATTTCTTTTAGTTTTATAACTGCGCTGTGGTTTTGAGAATGAAAGATCTTGAGATAAAAGCCATGTCCAAGATTCGACTCCCGGAGCCTTCGCCCATTCAAAGCGTACTCTCTCGCCTACTTCAGTTTGAACTTTATGTTTAGGGCCTAATAAATCAACCTCAGTTTCTTCCCATCCGTTTGGTGGTAAGAGTGATGTTTTGACTAATGCACTCTCTAGTCCTAGCCTGCCCCAAGCATCAATGGCACGCACTCTCCAAAAGACATCGCGAAGCGGGGCCCCAACCCATTTAAAACTCTCAGTCTCAACTTGTCTTGTCATCAATGCCTTAGTTGAGTTTTTACTCGAGAAGATTTCCACTTGATAAGCTTTAGCTCCATCAACTTTTGGCCAACTAAATTCGGCCACAAACTCTTGGGCATAGGCTTTTTGAATGATAAGTGTCGGCCAAAGAGATGAAGAGGACTCGAGAATTTCAAGATTGATTTCACTCGGAGCACGCTCAAGTTCTGGTGGAGGTAGGATTTCTCCAGGCTGAATTTCAAAACTTTGTATTTTAGATTCCCCGGCATCAGTACTAATGCGCCAAAAAAACTTACCAAGCTTTGTCACAGGCCAGGAAAATGAATCCTCTGCCCGCTGATTAGCGACAATATTCTTAAATTGATCATCTGTGGCTATTTGTAACAGACCGGCCGCTTTAAATCTAAAAACAATACTCTCTCCAGGCTTGGAGACGACCAGAGAACTCATATCAACAGGTTCAATTAACTCTACAAGTGTCGCCTGCTGCTCAGGTTCACTCTCACGTATAATTTCAAATCCCATAAGATTGGATTGCAAAACTTTATTTTCAACTTTAAGGCGCCAAAAATAATAGCCCGGTACAAGAGTTGCTTTATTACCTTTAATAGATTTCTTGTAAGCAAATGATGGATCAGAAGCAATCTCAACAACTACCTCTTGATTAGTCATTTGAGAGATCTTCCAGTCAAAGATAACTTCGCTTAAATTTTGTGTGCTTATAATTTTAGCACCATCAATTGGAGAGATGAGTTGAGCTTCAATCGCTCTAGACTTTATCTCTTGGCCTTCTTCGACTTCTAATCTATTGCTCTGATTGATCTTTTGAGTCACACCATCGGTACCACTGACACTAATCTCTCCTTGAGTACTCTCAAGGCTGGCCTTACCACTAAAGCTAGATAGCTTTACACGGGAATTATCCCCCGACAGTGTCAGCTCTTTACCGGCTAGATTAATTTTTATTTTCTCACCCGGCTTAAGGTCGATATAGACAAGACCCTCTTTCACTTGAAGTGAAGGTGTACCGGCAAGTTGATCCAGTTCAACCAAAGTATTAGGCCAAAGCGTTAAATTTTCACCACTATTAAGTTGAAGATTCGCTGTGGAATCTTTGTGAGTATACAGCTGATCGCGCAGCATAAACTGCTGACCAATCTCCACATCGCTCCAACCTAAGGCACCACGGGGCTTCGTTTTAACTATATTACTCAAGCTTTCTAATTGAGCGTAAGAAGCTCCAGCACTACGCTTTGTAGTTGCGGGCCCGTAAAGTTGATAACCACTCCATGAAGCCAACATGGCAAAACATGCCACCAATATCCAATCGAAGCGGGAGTGCTTCATGCTCTCCTTTGAAAAATATGTCTTATTGTCCATTATAGTGGTCTTTGCGATAATATCTATGAATTAAATATGAATACACAACTTCTTTTGCGCCCAATTCGATTTCCATTAAAGCTGAAGCTTATCAGTTTGTTTTCGCTGGTCTTACTTACTAGTCTTGCGGCCTATGCTCATTATGCATTGACCAGATTTATTGAAGATAAGTCTGCTTATATTTTCAGCAGTGTACAAAGCGTAGCTGCGACACAAGCACAAGCGATTAATCAAGTCATCAATGAGTCGAAACGAACGTTAGATATACTTGCCTTTACTTCAAATGCCGAACAAGCCAGAAAGATTTTTGAAAATATACCTGCTCTCATTGACTACCGAGTCTACGACACGAATAGAAAAAAGTTCGTTACAGGCATTGCTGATCAAACCGGACTTCTAAGAAGTGATCTTGAAAAGAGTTCAATCGACTTAAAAGTTAATCAGATTGTTAATAATCATGGATTTCTCGAACAGGGACTTAAAATTTTATATTTATTCCCTAACAAGCCCATCGTCACATTGGTCTACAATCGCAATGAAACGGTTCAACTGGCGCAACTTTCTTTAAATGAAGTGCTAGGAAGTAATGAACATTCAATACGCTCTTATCTTTTTGCTCCTGATTCAATGGCATTAACTGAAAATGATGCGATTACTGCGCAAGACCTATATAAAGTCATTGAAGCATCATTTCTAAAAGTTAACCTCAAACAAGGAGTGGCCGAAGCCGAAGTAGACGGCCAGACCAGTCTTGTAGGATTTAAAGGACTTAATTCACGCTACCCGCTTAGTATTGCTGTCATTGAAAAAAGCAAAGCTTATTCAGTTGCTGATCAATTGATTAAGAACTCTTATATCTTCGCAGTATTTCTTTTAAGCATTGCCATTATTATTGGTATTCTCTTTTCAAGAAGCTTAACAAGATCACTCGAGATTTTATTCGAAGGAACACAAAAATTTGTTCTAGGTGACTTTTCAAGTCGAGTGGATGTGAAGTCTAAAGATGAAATAGGAGCCTTATCAGATTCGTTTAATTTCATGGGTAAACGTATTGTGGAGTTCATGGAACAGATGAAGGAAAAGGTTCGTTTGGAACGTGAAGTTGAGGTTGCTAAGCTTGTGCAGGACTCTTTTTTCCCTGAGTCTGAGGGCGGTATAGGCAATAATACATTTTCAGCTTTTTATGCTCCAGCTTCTGAATGCGGCGGTGACTGGTGGGGTCATATTGAGTTTGAAAGCAGGACTATTTTCTTTATCGCCGATGCAACGGGACACGGAGTTCCAGCAGCATTAATTACAGCAACCGCCAATTGTGCTCTTCACACTTTAGAAGAAGTACTAAAAACCAACCATCAGCTAGCGGAGCGTCCAGACCTAATATTGAGTTGGTTTAATAAGGCCATCTGTGGCGCTGGCAAGCAGCTTTATATGACGATGCTCTGTGTGGTGGTTGATAGTAAGAGTAACACTCTGACATGGTCAAATGCCGCACATAACCCTGCAATGATCTTAAGCGGACAAATCCAGCGGCCAAAACGAAGTGATCTTATTCCACTGCTTAGCAAACCATCTGCACACTTAGGAAAAAACAGCGACTCACAATTTGAAATGAGTTCGATGGATTTTAAGCCGCAAGACTTATTGATCTTATTCACCGATGGAATTACCGAAAATACCAATGAGCAATCGCAAGCTTATGGCGATCGCAAATTTCATCAATCCATAATAGAAGCAAAACATCAAAACCTAACTCTTTGGCGCGAAGGTATTATCACTAAGGCGCTTGATTTCTCAGGTGGATCTCCAAGTGATGATGATGTGACCTTAGTTTTATGCCAATTAGGTGTTACCGACTCTCCACAAGACATCGAGCTTATTAATGAGAGCACCGTAATCTCTCGCCTTGATCCTCGCAGCGCTATCAATTACCTTTGTCAAAATCCTCATATTGATCATCTCGTAGGATTTAATTCGCCGGCATTAGAGCAAGAGTTAAAAGCAGAACTTCCACCTATCCTTCAATTTGACTTCAATTGGACGGGTAACACAATTGACTCTTTTCGATTGGCCATTGATCAATATTTAAGTGCTCAAGAATTTCCTGGCTGGTTTGAAAGTCCCAGAGACTACCTCTCGCTGATTGGCGACGAATTGGTGACAAACGCCCTTGCTCCAGAGTCCTCAAAAGTGAGCGTTAGTCTATCTATTTCCGCGCAAGCCATTCGTATCGAAGTCAGTGACAATCAAGGTCACTTTGATAAACAAACACTACTTCACGCTTTCAAGAGAGCTTACGAGCAAGAATCTCCAAAGGCTGACGGTAGAGGTGCAGGACTAGGACTATATCTTGTTTATCAATCGACAAATCAAATTTGGATAAATATCAATAAGAATAATTCGACTAAAGTAACCTGTATTCTTGAAGCGACTAAGCGATACAAGAACTTTAAAGGCAGAGTTACATCATTCCACTTCCAGCAGGAGAATAAATGAGTTCATCTCTCTCAATTAACATCAGTACCGACGCTGCAAATTCGATCATTACACTTAGTGGACGGATTGATGAAGACTCGCACTTTGATGAGATTACCTCCAGTAGTGCCGATGTCTTTGTTTTTGATTTTAAGGACATTACCCTCATCAACTCTTGCGGTGTTAGAGAATGGATCAACTTAGTTAATGTCGTTATCAAAGATTCAAAGATCGTCTATCGTCATTGCCCGCAAATTATGATTGAACAGATGAATATGGTTCAAGGCTTCTTGCCCGAAGGTGCCAGTATTGAAAGTTTCTATGCCCCTTATTTTGATCCCGATCAAGATAAAGAAGTGAAAATGCTTATTAGTTTATCTGAAGTTAAGAACAAGAAAGCTCCCATTAAGAAAAATGAAAAAGGCACAGAACTAGAGTTTGATGCGCTTGAAGCTCAATACTTCAACTTTATTAAGTGAGTGATAATGGATTCTAATAAGTTTTCTATATACGATAATTTGTTCGCACCAGTTGTTGTTATCGATACAGGACATAAAGTTAAGTATTTTAATCAAGCCTTTTTGGTTTTAACTCAATCTTCTCCTCGCTCACTTAAGAACTTAGATCGTTTTTCGCTTATTTTTAATGAATCAAAGGTTATTGAAGAGTTTTTAAAAAAACTCTCTAAAAACCCAATAGAAACGAGTGAGGAATTGACCCTGACAACTTCAGGTAGTCATGGACCTCTTACGCTTGTGATGAAGTCTTTCTCATTAGAAAAAGATTATATTATCACTTTCAATGATCTTACTGTTGAACGTACCCTCTATTCTAAATATCGGGTTCAATTAGAAGAGATCAAACGAACGCATGAAAAGATTCTGCAAACGGACAAGCTAGCTACTCTTGGAGAGCTTTCTGCTGGAATATCCCATGAAATTAACAATCCTCTCACTATTGCTTATGGCTATGCTCAAACAATTGAGTTTGAAGTAGGCGACAAAGAAGTTATCAAGTGCGCTGATCTTAAAACATCAATAGAGCGCGTAACCAGCTCTCTCGAGAAGATTTCATCTATTATTAATAATATGAAGTCCTATGTAAGAACTGATGATGAGCATAAAGAGTATTGTGATTTAAAAGATATTGCGACGGCAGCGATTGAGCTTACTCATACAGGCACCATCAAGGATGCCATTAAGCTCGATCTTAAAGCTCCCAAAGACCCTTTATTAGTTCAGTGTAATCGTGTTGAACTAGAACAAGTTATCGTCAATCTTCTTAAAAATTCATTCGATTCTTTGATTGATGCTAAGACGCCTTCTCCCTTAGTAAGTATCAGCCTAAGTCGTGGCGAAAATAATATAAGTGTTACAGTTAGCGACAATGGTCCCGGTATATCCGAAATGCATAAAGAGATGATTTTCCAACCTTTCTTTACCACTAAGGATATCGGTAAGGGCTCAGGGCTTGGACTCTCCATTAGCCGACGTTTGATTGAAAAACATCAAGGCCATCTTGAGTTAATCGACAGTAAGAATGGAGCTGTTCTTAAGTTTGACCTACCAACGATGGAAATGAGTAGCATGCTCACTTCTGGTGGATTTGGTCCTGAGATCGGTCCCGTAGGCCAAAAGAAAATTTTGATTGTTGATGATGAACCTATGATTCTTAATCAACTGGATGAAATCTTACGAGGCGCTGGTTATTCTGTTGTCAGTTCAACCGGTGGTGAAGATGCGCTGAATCTCCTTATTCAAACCGAAATTGACTTGGTTATCACCGATCTCTTTATGCCTAGGATGTCTGGCTCTGATCTTTCAAGTAAGGTTCGTATGCTTGAAGAGGATATTCCCATCATTTACTTAAGTGGTGCACCCAATGCTCAAGAGATTTTTGACAAGGATAAAAAGAGTCTTCGTATCCATGACTTAATTTCTAAGCCCTTTAGCGAAGAAGGTCTTTTGTCCATATTGGCCCAAGCTTTGAAGGTTAAGTCATGAGTGAGGCAAAGAAATTATCTGTCCTTATTGTTGACGATGAACAGCATATTTGTGACTTGATTGAGGTGATGCTCAAGAGCTTTAATATTTTTTCGTTTATCGTGGCTTCTACTTCAGCTTCATTGGCCCTTCAAAAACTTCGAAACCAGGAATTTGATCTTCTCATTATTGATAATCAAATGCCTGATAAAGATGGTTTACATATGATTGAGACACTAATGATGACCCTAAGCTCAAGAAAGCATCGAATTATATTTATGTCAGGCGCCATGCAAAATGAGCACGCTTTAAAGGCCATTAATTTTGGCGTTAAAACTTTTTTGATCAAGCCCTTTACCAGACAGGGGCTTTTAAAAGCTGTAATTAAAGCTCTTGGTAAGAAATAGCGGCTTTTTAGTATTAAAAAAGCTTAACTCTGGCCTATACTACCTACGTGCGATTTCAAAATAAAGTTAACGATATTTTAGAGATTGATCAAATCCTTGATCATCAAGCAGGCTCAAGTGAGTCTAGCCATTTGTGGTGTCACGTAGAAGGACGCTTAGTTATCTACGATGCCCTCTTAACCGGCTGGAATAAAGAAAAACGCACATTGAGATTTCAACTAGCTAAGAATGTGAACAAATTGACTCTTGGTTCGATCACAGACCTCAATATTTTTCATGAAGATTTACTCCTTATCTATAAGTCTCCGGTTGAATCTTTAAGCAACGATTTTTTAACTTTGAAAGCCCCTGAATCCATTCTTAAACTGGCAGAAGCCGAAGGTTTTCTGCCTGAGCTTATGGCGGCGCCAAGTGATGGCTCGATGGACAAAGGTGACATGGAACTTATCTCACAGGTACTTGAAGTACTTGGTGATTCTATTAAGCCAAGTGTAGTACAAACAGATAAGGACACTCCAAAAGGTCCTGCTTATGTTTTTGCCAAAAAGCCTGAAATTAAAGAGACGGCCCAGACACTAGGTTTCTCTAATAAGGGTGTTGTCGAAGAGTCCCTAAGCGAGACGATAGATCCAAACAAAAAAAAGCGTGTCAGCATTAGTAAAAGTGGCACAGAGCCATCAACTTACCTACTAGTTGAAGTTGAAACTCATGGACTGTCTTTTCACAGCAATATTCGCGGCGAGTATAAAGTCGGCGATGCCATTGTGGTTCATAGTATTTTGGACAGTAAGTTAACGGCTCCACTAACGGCTAAGATCACGGCTTTTAATAAGCCAAGCGAGTACGCTAAACACTTTCATGTTGAGGCGAAATTTGATCTCTCTTACACAAAACCGCCAGTTAAAAAAGTGCCTACAGAAAAAGTGGGTCTAAAGCGTGAGCTCGCCAAAGAAAAGTACTCTCATGAAACAATTTATATTTTAGTTGATGCTGATACACAGAAGTTACAATTTATTGAAAAGAGAAAGAGCGAGTTTAATATTGGGGATAGAGTGATCATTTCAACACTGTATGCAAACCCATTAAAAAAGCCCATCAATGCTCAAGTTCAAAAGATTGAAGACTCAAGCGATGGGCGGATTTGTCATCTTGAATTTTTAAAAGATAATCAGTGAAGGTCACTAGATTGATCGGCTTCTTGTCCACCAATCTTAGAGTAATTAATGATATCGCCTTTAAGCTGACCAGCTAATTCATCTGGAATTTCTGTCGCTTTATATTTTTTGCCATTTGAAAGGCGTAGCCAGTAGGCTTGAACTACGCCATCAGAAGTTGCTACATTAATAGGCTTAATCGATACCAAGTGGTCGAGATTGATAAGCATCGTCACACCAAGACCTTCAACTAGGCTATCTTCTTTGTCTTGTAGTAATTTAAACTTTCTAAATTTTTCTTGCATACCAATCTCCACTTTCAAGGCTTACAACAGCCCAAATAATCTTTTAAAAAATCCAATAATGCCGGTGAACTTTTTAAGCTGAACCTTACTGATTCTACTTACTTCTTCACCTTCACAACCTGCACCACCAACAGAGTCACACACGTTTGAGATATAGCAACCTTGCTGCCAATCATAGATATAATCACGTGCTCCACGGACTAAAATTCCTTCAATTGTACCCTTTGATGTATTAAATACGGCCGAACCAGAGTTTCCACCGTAGGTATCAAGGTCTGTTAAAATAAACTGATCGGCATCATTAGCGATAACTTTTGCGCCGTCTGAAACCTTGGTTGTTAAACCAGAAGGGTGACCAATCACCACTAACTCATCTCCAACTTCAGGAGAGCCACTCTTTCTAAACTTAAGCGGCTTTCTATCTTTTACTTTACGATCAAGTTTAATCAAGGCGTAATCAGCATCCGAGATTGGATCGAGTGCCTGCTTAATAACTTTCTTACAGTTATAAACGCTTGATGATGGAAGCTTGCCATCATCAACTTCGCCTTCTCTATAATCAAATACCCATGAGTATTTCTCACACTCTTCTTGAGAGCGGACACAATGACCTGCTGTTACCAGTAGGTCTTTAGCAATAAGAAAGCCAGAGCAACGGGCAATACTGTTTTGCGCGGCAAACTTCTCTGTCGGACAAACACCCATTCCATTTTCAAGCGACTCAAAAGCCAAGATGGCATCTGCACCGCGAACAGTTAGTTTTGATTTATCAATTTGCGCAGCAGTTGAAAGGGCCAGCTTCACAAATAAAGGGTTATTTGAGTCAATGACGTCGACACGATTGTCGTCACCATAAATGACTTTTGGAATAACACTCATATCTTGTGCAAATAGCAGCGAAGACGATAAGGCGATAGCACAAGTAGTGATAAGTTGCTTTTTCATTAAAACTTCCCCTTTTGGACGGACTGGCAACATAAGTGCGCCTAACATCCCTCAAATGGGCTCCCGTGTCACAAAAACTTACGCTAAGTGTAAGAATTACAGCTAAAGCCTAAATAAAAAGCTTGTTTTCAATAAACATCCTGTAGCAATTACAGGGTATTAAACTAGTTTAACGAGAATTTATTGGCTCCCAATTAGTGTTACCCGCACCAGATAACAACTAAGGAGCTTCTCATGAAAACATTTTTATACGGCCTTTCAGTACTCTTCATCACACTTAACCTTGCTCAAGCCAATGGCTTAATGGAAACAAACTCTTCTGCAGTTGTAGGTCTTATGGCCTATTCTCAGAATTCTAAAGAAGAGTGCGAGAAATTCTTAAAAGAGAGTGTTGAAAGACTGGAGAAAAGCGGAAAGTTCATCGTCAGACGTAACTATAGCTGCCAACTAGACCCAAGTGGACAAACATCGGGCGTCTACTCAGCAAATATTGTTATTTTAAAGTAAAAAAAAGGCCCAGGATCAACCTGGGCCTCATCAATAAATCTCAGTAATTACTGTAACTTATTCTTTAACTTGGAAATCTTTTAGCTTATCAGCAAGAGTA
>TARA_R110000868_G_scaffold355377_1_pt1 | contig 12118 bp, 12 predicted proteins | sample TARA_R110000868 | Tara Oceans TARA_R110000868 (sample SAMEA4397489) | marine metagenome | biome: Polar Biome; feature: [SRF] surface water layer (ENVO:00010504); material: water (ENVO:00002006), including particulate matter (ENVO:01000060) such as... | depth 5 m | reverse complement strand
GATATTATTACCTACAGATTTTTCTCCCAATGCTTGGAATGCAACTAAATATGCTATTTCCTTATATAAGCATGAGGAGTGCGAGTTTTATATTTTAAATACCTATACACCTACCTTTGCCCATAGTAGGTTTATGGCAACGGGAGTTGGCGGAAAAGCTTGTGAGGATGTGGTAAAGGATAATTCTGAAAAAGGGTTGGATCAACTCTTGACACAAATAAAGGAAAAGTACCAAAATCCTAAACATAGGTTTACAACTATTTCCTCTTTTAGCTTGTTGGTAGATGAAATAAAAAACATCATAGAAACCCATCAAATAGATTTGGTAGTTACAGGAACCAAGGGTGCCTCAGGATTGGAGGAGGTATTTATGGGAAGCAATGCGGTTAGAATAATAAAATCGATCAAAAACTGTCCAGTTCTGGCCATACCACAGCATTTTAAGTTTAAAACTCCTTCGGAAATTGCATTTGCAACAGATTTTAATCGCTTTTATACTACCTCCGAACTCAGGCCTTTGTTAGAAATGGCAAAGTCCTTTAAGGCGGCCATTAGGATTGTGCATGTACAATACGAGATCAAATCGCTTACGGAAGTACAGCAATTTAACCTGAATATGTTAAGGAAATATTTGGGGGAGGTAGAACATTACGTTCATACCATTTCAGAATTAAATTCCGTTTCCCAGACCTTGGAAGTTTTTGCCAACGAATTGGATATACATTTATTGGCCATGCTCAATTATCAGCACAGCTATATGGAGAAAATGACTCGTGAACCGGTAATTAAACGTTTGGCCTTTCACACTCAAATACCTTTATTGGTAATCCCTGAATTGGGTATGGGAACACCACCTAACAGTAAAAAAGGTCGGGAAGTATCGGCTTCTAGCTAATGTCGTGCTTTATCGGATGATCCCCATAAAAGTCTTTAAAGGTCTTGTCCGTGGTATAATTGTCCTTAAGCACCTTAAAAACCATATTTACAAGCATTATCTGCCCTACTACGGTAATGTAAAAAATCCAATTAAAAGGAAAGTTCATTGCGGCCATGATGGTTACGGAAATTAAAACCATTGTTGTTGCTGCCACCCAGAACATGGCTGTATTTCTCATCTTTTTTATTACAAGTTATTTATAATCAAGGAGATTTGATGTTAAATGACTGCTAAATGTATTAGTGTAAATACTGCCGTTTTACAGAAACATAAGTCGTTTTTGGTTATGGCTGTGGATCATTGCTTTTTCTAAACAAGTTAACTGGTTTAAAATATGGGCTTTTGTTGATATGAAATATATTTTTGATATTTTAGTGAATTATAGATGAAATGAAGGCTTTGGAGAATAGACGGACTTATATTGCGCAGCCTAAAATACTCGTGGCAACGGATTGTATTGTTTTTGGTTTTGACGAGGGCATATTGAAGCTTTTGGTCTTTAGGAGAAGAATAGACCCGTTTAAAGGGGAATGGTCCCTGATAGGCAGTTTTGTGGATGAAGAGGAGAGTGTATCCGATGCCGCTAGGCGTGTACTCCTCCAGTTTACGGGCTTGGAAAATATTTTTTTGGAGGAGCTAAAGGTGTACAGCGATGTGGATAGGGACTCAGGGGCAAGGTGTATTTCCATTACCCAATACGCCCTGATCAGAATTAACGATTACGATAGGGAGCAGGTAGAATTGCATGGTGCCAAATGGTTTGCTTTGGAAGATATCCCGGATTTGGTCCTTGATCACAATATAATGATAGCGGATGCTTTGGAGCGCCTAAAGCAGAAAACTACACTCCGACCTATAGGATTTGAACTCCTCCCAAAAAAATTTACCATTCCACAACTTCAGTCATTGTACGAAGCCATTTATCAGACAAAATTGGATGACCGCAATTTTAGAAAGAAATTATTGTCCTTCAATTTACTTATAAAATTGGATGAAAAAGATAAATCAACCTCTAAAAAAGGTGCATTTTTATATAGGTTCGATTACGAAAAATACAGGAAGTTGGAAGAATCAGGATTTAATTTTGTGCTCTAGCCAAATTAAAATTGGGAAGCTAATGATTGTCCAAATAAGATCTTCCAAACAGCGAATATCTAAAAACCTTTATTATCTTTGTCGAGTTGTGTTGTGTCTCAGTGTAAATTGAGGCAAGGTTGTATTTGTCGAACCGTCCAGATGCAAATTTGGACCGACAAGAACCGATGAAAGGCTTTCCATATTGGGAGGCTTTTTTTGTTTAAATCACCTTGTTGTTATAGTTTATATTCCCCTAACACTTCTTGGGGCAACGTAATTTCCATAATAAACTAGACGAAAAAGCTCTTGGCAGATTCCGTAACCTATTCTTAATTGAAGCCGATAATTATAGATAATACTTATTTTATCGTATTTTTAGTAAGGAATCATTAACAACCATATAGTTATGCCCTTGTATCATAAATTAGGTAAAATTCCCCCCAAAAGACATACTATTTTTAAGAAGAAAGACGGAGGTCTGCATTATGAACAACTGTTCGGAACCATTGGTTTTGACGGTATGTCATCGCTTATGTATCATCTGCATAGACCTACAATGGTAAAGGATGCGGGGAAGTCCTTTGACGTTTCCCCCAAAGCCACCGTGTCTCACAATATAAAGTCCAGATTGCTCAAAGGTTTTGAAGTGAAGCCCATGAACGATTATCTGGAAAGTAGAACAGTGGTACTTTTCAATTCAGACGTTCATGTATCCCTTGCTGCACCCAGAAAATCAATGACGGATTATTTTTATAAAAATGCGGATGCCGATGAATTGTTGTTTGTTCACAAAGGCACGGGGGTTTTGAAAACCATGTTGGGAGAAATAAGGTTCGAGTACGGGGATTACCTTGTTATTCCCCGTGGAATGATCTACCAGATCAGTTTTGACGGTGGGGAGAATAGGTTGTTGATCGCAGAATCATATCATCCCATTTACACTCCTAAGAGATATAGGAACTGGTTTGGACAGCACTTGGAACATTCTCCGTTTTGTGAGCGGGATTTTAAATTGCCTCAAAATTTACAAACCCATGATGAGATGGGCGATTTTATCATCAAAATAAAGAAACAAGGGCAATTGCACCATTTGGTTTATGCCTCGCACCCTTTTGATGTGGTAGGTTGGGATGGTTATAATTATCCTTATGGCTTTTCCATTCATAATTTTGAGCCCATTACGGGACGCGTGCACCAACCACCTCCAGTGCATCAGACTTTTGAGACCTCTGCCTTTGTGGTATGTTCCTTTGTACCGCGTTTGTACGACTATCATCCCCAGTCCATTCCTGCCCCATACAATCATTCCAATATAGATTCCGATGAGGTTCTCTATTATGTGGATGGCGATTTTATGAGCCGTAAGAATATAGATAAAGGATATATTTCCTTACATCCGGCGGGCATTCCACACGGACCACATCCTGGAACCTATGAAGCCAGTATAGGCAAGCACAAAACTGAGGAGTTGGCGGTAATGATAGATACTTTTCGACCCCTGCAATTAACCAAGGCAGCGATGGATATTGATGATGGCAAATACTACCAATCTTGGTTGGAATAGGGCATTCGTATTGTTGGCATAAAAAAGGTATTTTAATGGATTGCTATTTTAATGGCTTTGACGAATCACCAAATGAGCAAGGTGAGCGGCCAATTTTGTAATTTGCTGGTAAATAAGGTTGATGGCCCAACTCACCAATAATTGTGTCCTAGAGTTACTTTGAACAAAATAAAGTAATTGATAAGTGTGTAAACACCTATATCAATATTTGTGTTAATCCATTTTATGTGAGCAATTGTTGGCAAGGGTTTTCAAGATACTTGTCACTTTTTCACTGCGCTTTTGGCGCATTTATAATGTCGTATTGGATAGCTTGAAGGATAAGTTGAAATCCCAATATAATGGAGAGGGTAACGATCATAATGGTACCTGTAGGGGCAAAGGTATTAATGTTGGCGTAATATATCCATTCGGAAATACCAAAAATAAGACCGAACAGAAACAGAGGAAGGCCAAACAACAAATATACGGACCCAATATTAAAATCGTACAGAAAATACTCTTTTACCAAACGCTTTACAAAAGTGCTGGTTAACCTAGCTCCAAATACAAAGGGCATTTGCCATATTTTCATATTCGATTTTTCCTGCCCGTAAATGGCGGGCATGGGGATATCCTTTATGGCCGCCTTTTCAAAGTATAGTTGGGACAAAAGTGAAGTTTCAAAATAATAACGGTTGGCAAGTTTGCTGAAATCCAGCTTTTTCAAAACCTTGGTTTTAATAGCCAAAAATCCGTTTGTGGGATCAAAGTTGTGCCAATAACCTGTGGCGGATTTAATAAGGAAGGATAGGCCTAAATTGCCAATTCTGCGTACAATGGGCATTGCTCTTAAGGCCTTTAGGTCCTTAAATCTATTGCCTTTTGCTACATCGCACTTATTGGCGATCAAAGGATCTAGTAAATCGGGAATATAGCTAAGGTCCATCTGATCATCGGCATCTACTTTGATTATAATTTCCGCACCAATTTCAATGGCCTCTTCAAAACCTCTTTTGGTGGCACCACCGACCCCTAAGTTTATGGAATTTTCTAAAAAATAAATTGTTGCCTTTGAATGTGCCAGTTTTTGTATATCGTCTTTGGGTAATGGGGTAGGACTTTTATCGTCTACAATTATTATATACTGTATGTATTCCGGTAATTTGGAAATTACGAGTAATATTTCGTTTGAGGCATTGTAATACGGGATTACAACAGCGATTTTAATTGAGCTATATTTCTGCATTTCCATTACTGTCGTGTAAATTAAGATTCATTGTCCGTAATAAATTTCACTGTTTTATTATTGGTTCCCTGCCTGTTTTTTGGCGTAGGCTAAATTTCCCTGTGCCAATTTAGAGTTCGCATCTAAATTTATCGCTTCGTTACATGCGGCTATTGCCTTTTGGTATTCGTTCAGTTCATTGTAGGCAGAACAAATATTGTTATAGGCAATGGCGTTAGGTATTATTGCGTTGGATTTCCTTGCCGCAGCAATACAAGTCTGATATTTTTCTTTCTTGTAGTATTCCAGACTAAGATTTATATAATAATCAGATTTTTTCTTATCCGAAAAATTTATGGTGGCATTGGCCCTATTCTTCTTTTCGTCCAATGCATTTTGCAGGTTGTTCTTCGCCAATTCATAGGAGGGATTTAACTCCAGGGCCTTTTCATAGGCCTCAATAGCCCGGTCATAGTTCAATAAATAAAAATGCCCTATACCTATATTGTTGTAGGCATCTGAGTATTCAGGATTTAATTCCAATGCTTTTCCTGCAGCCCTTATACAATCTTCGTAGTTGTTTTCATTGAAATATTGTAGACTTAGATTTAAGTATTTTTCTGGACTTGGGGCACTGGCTACCTCTTCTTCCATGACCGTAAGAATCGATTTCTTGTTCATGGCAATATCCAAGTATTTTTTTGCAGTACTATCTTCTGGCCATTTTACTAAAACTTCTTTGGTGAAGGTTTGCATATTTTTCCAATCTTTTAATTTATGATAGGACATGAGGATATATTCATGGGTTTCAAGATAATGGGGAACAAGGTTATTTACCTGAAGAAAATAATCTAAGGCATCTTTAAATTTCTCATTTTGAAATAAATACCGCCCGTAGAAATATTTGGTTTTATGGTTTGAATCGCTTAGGGACATGGCCTTTTTGAAATTTTTGTCAGCACTTTCCAAATCTCCTATGGCGTTCTTTAATATACCTAGGTTGGTATAAATGCTGGAATAATTTGGGGCATATTCCAAAGCCTTATTAAAGGCTATTTCGGCATTGGCATAATCCGCATCGGCCATGAGGGCGAGTCCATAATTCATATGGCCACGGCCGTTTGTAGGACTTTTTATGGTGACATCCTGCCAAAGGCTAAGTTCGTCTTTCCAAACTTTATTTCGCTGGTAAATACCATAGGCATTGGCAGTCAAGAAAAAGGTGATAAACAAAGACACGGAATATTGGCCGATTTTTCCGTTCACTATTTTTGCAAAATAGGTTTCCAGTATATACTTAATTCCAAAAACAAAGGCTATGGTTAGGCCCATATAAGGAATAAAACTTCTGTGGTCGTTTAAAACTTCCGCAAAGGGAAGAAAGGAAGAAGACGGTAAGAGGGAGATGAAAAACCACAATATTCCAAAGGAAAATAATTTGGTTTCCTTTTTATTGGATGCCCTTAGGGCCAAGTAAGCCAATATGGCTATAACTACTATTCCCAAAATGGGCCTAAAATCCAGTATGGATTCAAAAGCCTTCCAGTCCGTGTCGGCCGAAAGGTTATAGGGGATGAAATAAGTTAAAATATAGTGGCACATTACCAAAGGCTGGGTAATTAAATAATTGTACCGATCAGGTCCGCCTGGCGCAAAGGTGTCCGGCAGCATACTGAAATAGAATACCAAAAAGGCTACGGTCAGAATAAAGGAAGGAAACACCTTCACAAAGGAGCGAATACATTTTTTAAACTCTGTTGCCTTATAGAAGTGTAACAGGTCTACCTCTTCTTCAAAAATTAAAAAGTATAAAAATAGCAATGGAGAAAAAACCAAAGCCATTTCCTTGGAAAAGAAGCCAATTAATGGGAAAATGAGGTAAAGATGCCATTTTCGCCAAATTCCGTTACTTAGAAATGCTACAAATCCTAACAAGACATAAAAACCTGCAATAATTTCCGACCGTTGAATAATATAGTTTACCGTTTCCGCATTGGCACAAAGTAAACCGAATGATGAGGCGACCAATAGGCCCCAAAACTGGTTGTGGTGGGAAAATTCCAGCCTGTCCAATAGTTTTTTTACAAAAATGCAAAGTGCTGCGCAGGTGAATATGAAGAATATAAAAATATGTATGTGGAATGCCAAGGGATCCAGACCGTTTCCCAGTTTGTAATCTATGGCGTTTTCAAGGGTAGTGTAAGGCCGGTAGGTCTGATTGCTAGGGAGAGAACTAAAGGTGGTGGCATCCTTGAAAAAAGCTGTTATGTCAATTTCTGTTATGGCGTTATTATCTTCTATGGTGTGGTTGTCGTCAAAATGAAAACCATTTAAAAAATGATTGGAATATGCCAGGGTCAGCACAAACAAGAATAATATGCTTAATAAAATAAAAACCGGATTTTTAAATGAGTTATAGTTATTGTAGTTAAAACCGGTAATCTTGTATATTGCCTTGGTGAACTTTTGAATTACTGCAATCATCGAGTTTGGTAATTTTTTTCTTGGTTTTAGCGGTAACAAATTACAATCGACCAAGCCGTTCAATCAATTTATATTCACTTCTTTTCTTATACTTTTCTAAAAACAAAACATCGTGTATCAGGGAATATTTGTAAAAATGGGAAGAGAACAAATACGCCAATTTTAGTAAGCAATCCCATGAGCTTCCCTTGTTGGTTGTCCTGTTCTATTCTATTGGATATTTCTGATAAATTGATAGTTTTCAAGGGAAAGGATTCCACCTGTTCAAAATTGTTGTCCTTGGCCAGTGTCAACAAGGTACTTTTTGTAAAATAGCTCAAGTGCGGGCTGTGAAAATTAAATTGCCACATTCTTTCCAATATGGATTTTACGCCAAAGCGATAAGCCATCTTTGAAATGAAATAAATTATTCCGTCTTGTTGAGGTAAATTTATAATCAATAAGCCATCGGAATTGAGCAAGTTGTAATTCGCTTTCATTATCCCTTTTAAATCGGGTAAATGCTCCAAAACATCATTATAGGCAATAAAGTGGAACAGTTGCTGGTCCGAAAGGTCTTGGGGAAAAAAACCATTCTTCACTTGCAGGCCTACCTTTTGGTAGCGATCATTAAATCGGGTTTCCGGTTCAATCCCTTCACAGCTAATGTCATGATCTTTACATACCTCCAGAAACCATCCATACCCGGGACCTACTTCCAAGCCATGGACTTTGGTTTTACCATGCTTTTTGATAGAATTGATGATATGCTGAAAATTTTCCTTACGTAAATTAATAAGTGCCTTCTCCCTAGTTTCTTCATTTAGATCGGAAGCTAATGATTTATTGAAGGATGCATCTGGACAAAATTGAAAACCACAATTTGAACACTGATGTACCATAAATTTTAGTCGGTATTGTAATTTGGTTTTGGGATTGTTACAAATAGGACAGGGAAACATTTTTTTAATTATCGTTTTATACTGATTATTTTTTCCAATATAAGGAGAAACAATTCTTAAATTACAAGGACATAAGGATTTTTTTGTGAATAAAAATAAATTTTTCCTGATAAAATATGAAATTTAGGAAATATTTTTTCTTTAAAGAGTAACAAGATATAAGGTCATATAAACTATTGCCATTTTCTTTAGTCCATTGGAAAAAGGGTGAATTTTTATAAAAATATCCTTCCTGAATTTCATGGGTCATTCTCAATATTTATGGGTAAAGTAGACTATATTGTATGGTTTTTCTAGAGTCCGTGTTTTGTTTATTTTTTACCTCGCCAAAAAATCGAACCAAAATACGTAGGAATGATTGCCAATGATTTTGTATATATGGTTATTTTTTTCCGCCGTACAATATGGTGCTGAAATCTCCTAATTATTTAATGCAGTTGTCCTATTTAACCCTATGTTGTTTATGTTGTTTATGTTTTTTAGTCATTTGTATAATATTGTGGCCTATGGTAGTTTCTGGACTTGCCTGCGGTTGGCTGATCTGCCCCAAAAAATTTCTTTTTTTGAAGTTGTCAAGAGATTATATTTATCAATATAAATTTATTGGTTAAGTTTGATAATCAACAATACCAATAACATACATATTTAATAACCATGGGTTATCAATTAGAGCTTAGACATTTTAATTATTTTCTTGCGGTTGCGGAAGAGCTGCATTACAGGAAGGCTGCGGAGAAATTAGGTATTTCCCAACCAGGTTTAAGTCGACAGATTAAGCAAATGGAGGAAATTTTGGGCGTAAAACTTTTTGTTCGGAGTAAAAAGAAAGTTTCCCTCACTGCTTCGGGAGAATATCTGAAAAGTGAAATTGAATTTATCCTAAATCATTTGGACGTCACCAAAAAGCAATTGCACCATATCCGCGATGGTAATTTTGGGGAGGTTAGGATAGGCTTTTTGGGTTCTGCCATGCAAGAGGTAATTCCCAATTTGTTGATAAAGCTTAAAGAAAAATTCCCTGGAATTAAGACCAATTTGGAAGAATTGTCCAACAATGCCCAAGTCAATGCCATATTGAAGGACAAATTGGATATGGGTTTTGTGCGGTTGTCCAGGGTACCGGACGGACTCAATATTAGGCCTGTCTTTAACGATACTTTTTCCGTAGTCTTACCTGAATTATATCCTATGCTTACAAGGGAATTTAGGGATGTAGGACAATTGGCGGAGGAGAATTTTATTTTATTTGCCCAAGATTATAATCCCTTGTACTTTGATACCGTAATGAGCATATGTGAAGACGCAGGTTTTACCCCTAAAATCTCCCATAAATCGGTACATGCCCATACAATCTTTAAATTGGTGGAGAATAATTTGGGTATCGCTATAATACCTACTTCCTTGCAATACGGATTTCAAATGAAGGTAAAATTTATTGAATTAAAGAATATTCCTCAAAAGGCGGTGCTTTCTGTTTGCTGGAAAGAGGACAATAGGAACCCTGCCTTGAGACATTGTATTAATTTGTTGTTAAACGAGTCATAGTGGAGCCATTATTAACTTTAGTTTGTAATATAATTTAAAAGAATATGATTTTTGATGTAATTAAGAGGCGCCGGTCTATTTTTCCTGCCCAGTACAATGATAAACCTATAAGTATGGAGGACATTGAAAGGGTTCTTGAGGCTGCCAATTTTGCGCCTACCCACAAGAAAACCGAACCATGGCGTTTTAAAGTGCTTCAGGGGGAGAGCAAGGAAAAATTGGGCTTGTTTCTGTCTTTGAAGTATATGGAAACGGATCCCAAGCCTAAGCAGTTCAAGGTAGAAAAGTTGATACAGAATCCCAGAAAGGCTGCTGCTGTCATTGCTATTTGTATGCAAAGGGATCCGCAAGAAAGTTTGCCGGAATGGGAAGAGGTGGCCGCTACGGCTATGGCGGTTCAGAATATGTGGCTCTGTTGTACCGAAATGGGGATTGGGAGCTATTGGAGCTCTCCTGGTCTTATAAAATATATGGACAATTTTTTTGAGTTGAATACAGGAGAAGTATGTCTGGGCTTTTTCTATATGGGCTACTATGATGAAGAAATACCCGAGGTTACTAGAGGAACATGGCAGGAGAAGGTAACATGGATGTAGAATTCCAGTTAATTAAAAAAGGGAAATAGGTCCGATTTATATTCCCAAGCCTTATATATAAATAGGCCTAAATAAATTATCGTGACCATAAATTTCAGGAAGGTTCCGGTTAAAAAGCCTAGAAAAGAACCAAAGGCGGCCTTTAGGGCCGTTTTTTGGTCTGCCTTGTTGATCAGTTCTCCTACCAAAGCCCCTAAAAAGGGCCAGATTATGATTCCAAAAAACCCAAGGACAGGAAAAATCAGGGCTACTAGAAGTCCAATGGTGGTACCAATCATTCCCCACTTACTTCCCCCGAATTTTTTGGTACCCCAAACGGGAATAATATAATCGAGGGCAAAAACCAATATGGCTATGGCCAAGGTAATTCCCAAAAAGACCCAATCATCCGGGATTGCGGTGGTGAGATAGAGTAGGAGCAGGCCTACCCAGCTAATAGGAGTTCCAGGGAGTACCGGAAGAAAGCTGCCCAATACGCCAACAAACATTAAGAGGAGTCCAACAATCAACAATGCAATATCCATACTATTCTTTTGAATTCCGATAGGAATATGTTCTCTGTTTGACGAAGATAGGGAGGAATTGTTACATGGATGGGAAAGGACTGAGGCAGGCTCGCACTAGCTTTAGGATTTTCCTAATCTAAGTTTTCTATCGGGTATTATGTGATTTCCCAGAACTTGGAACTCCAATCCCTTCCGTGTCCTCGGCTGCCGGCCAAGGTTCCACCTTGTCCTCCCGCGGAAAACGCGGGACAGGCTTATCCAAGGGAATGAGCTTATTCTTATTAGACTCATAGTTTTGATGTCACCTATTGCTAACGCGAGCCTGCCTCAGTTGGCAGACAGGCGTTTTGCTCGTGTCTACCTAGAATTAAGATTAAATAAATTTCAGTACGAGCTGGGCGCTCGCAAGAGCTTCAAATGAAATTTTTAACTAATAAATTAGTTTAAACTAAATATTTAGTTATATTTGTTATGGTGTTCAACTAAGAAGTTAGTTAAACAATGCCTGAGGAATCGAAAAAAATAATAAAATCGACAGATGAAACAATTGACCAAAGCAGAGGAGGAGGTAATGCAGGTATTATGGCAGTTGCAGAAATGCAATGTAGCCGCAATGATAGATGAATTGCCGGAACCCAAACCAGCATATAATACAGTTTCCACTATTGTGCGCATCTTGGAGAGTAAGGGGTTTGTAGACCATGAGCAGGAGGGCAGGGGCTATCTATATTTTCCGTTGATCAAGAAATCGGATTACGGCAACCAGTCCATCAACAAATTGGTAGACGGCTATTTTCAGGGCTCTTTTAAAAGTATGGTCTCTTTTTTTATGAAAAAGAATGATATGAGCCTTTCAGAATTGGAATCCATACTGAAGGACATTAAAAAAGAGAAGGAATGATACAGTACATTTTAGAATGCATGGCATTCCAGTTATTATTTTTGATCATTTATGATCTATTCCTAAAACACGAGACCTTTTTTCAGTGGAACAGGGTTTACCTGATCGGGACATTTGTACTTTCCCTTTTGCTGCCTTGGATAAAGATTGAGGCTTTTAAGACTACGGTGTCTTCCGAATATTTTATATATCCCGAGTATTTATGGGGAATGGATATGTCCCAAGGGGTGGTTGTTTCTCCTGAAAACTCTCTTTCTTTTAATTTTTCTGCACTCGAAATAATATTTTACGGCGGAATGTTAATGGCAGCCTTGCTGTTTGCCTATAAATTGTTCCAAATTAACCAACTAAAACTTCAGG
>TARA_R110000868_G_scaffold411736_1_pt1 | contig 12121 bp, 10 predicted proteins | sample TARA_R110000868 | Tara Oceans TARA_R110000868 (sample SAMEA4397489) | marine metagenome | biome: Polar Biome; feature: [SRF] surface water layer (ENVO:00010504); material: water (ENVO:00002006), including particulate matter (ENVO:01000060) such as... | depth 5 m | reverse complement strand
AAGTTATTGAATGATCATGAGGTTGAAGTCGATAATTCGACTTGGAACCGTCGTCATCGTGAGTATATGCTCAAAGTTAAAACAGGCTCACTTCTTGAGATTGCCGACGTTTTAAGAGCACTATTCCTACTTAAAAATCGTAAGAATTTAAGCTTTGGCGAAAAGAAGATGCTGGATCAGTGTAGAGATCTAATCGCTCAGGAAATTTCACTTTCTAAGGGTGAAGAAAAAACCAACGTCAAAACTAATATCGATTCGTTCTTTAATTAATCTAACTGCATCAAAATCATAGCTTTTGATGCAGAGTCTTTCTCTTTGAGCTACAATAATCATGCTCAGGGAGGCGCTCGTGGCTCACGAAATCAAAGTCTTTAATAATTTATCGAGATCAAAAGAAACCTTTAAACCGATTAAAGCCGGTAAGGTAAGCTTTTATTCATGCGGACCAACGACCTACGACTTTCTTCATGTCGGAAATGCCCGTGCCCTAGTAGTAGGGGATTTGATCAATCGTATTTTTAAGGCCCTTGATTATGATGTGACGTTTGTACGCAATTTCACTGACGTTGATGACAAGATTATCGAACGGGCCAATGAACTTAAAGTAAAGGCCCTCGATCACGCCCAACAATACGTTGATGAAGCGCTTGCTGATATGAAAAGCCTTGGCATGCTGCCGGCCGATCATACGCCTAAGGTCAGCGATACCATGCCTGAAATTATACAGATGGTAGAAACCTTGATCGCTAAAGGCTTTGCTTACGAAGTTGATGGGGAAGTTCTCTATCATGTTCCTAAGTTTAAAGAATACGGCAAACTCTCAAAAGTAGAACTTGAAAGTCTTCAACACGGCGTACGTGTCGAAGTTGATCAAAAGAAAAAACATCCCTCTGACTTTGTCCTATGGAAACCGGCCAAGCCGGGTGAACCTTCATGGGATTCACCTTGGGGCAAGGGCCGTCCGGGCTGGCATATTGAATGTTCCGCTATGTCCAAAAAGTTCCTGGGTGAGAGCTTTGATCTTCACCACGGTGGAATTGATTTAATGTTCCCCCATCATGAAAACGAAATCGCCCAAAGTGAAGCGGCCAATGGTTGCCAGTTTTCAACTTGCTGGGTGCATAACGAATTTTTAAATTTCGGCAACGAAAAGATGTCCAAGTCTCTTGGCAATGTTGTGACAATTAGAAAATTCGTAGAAGAGTTTGGCGGTGAAATTCTTCGCCATATGCTGGCGTCGGTTCATTACCGATCAAAAATGGATTGGAGCGAAGACGTTATTCGTCGAGCGCTTGATGAAACTGAGCGTCTGCATACTTTTGCTCTGGAAGTAAAAGGCTTTGAGCAGGGTGATCACGAAGCAGCTCTTAGTGAACTTGAAGGCTATATTCCCAAGATGAAAGAGGAGCTGGCCAACGATTTTAATATTCCGACAGCGAGTCTTGCTTTTTATAGCTTCATGAAAACGATTAACCGTGAATATCAAGGCAAGAAACCATCGGCCAAGGCACTTGCCGTCATCCAGAATACGGTTGAGTTTTTTAAACTTGCGACAGGTTTGATTCATACGGATGCACAATCAGTTTTGGCCAAGGTCAATGCAGCTAAAGGTAAGCTTTCAGGTCAAGCAGGTAAGCTCGATGCTGCGGCAATTGAACAGCTGATCAAAGATCGCGCACAGGCAAGAGCAACCAAGAATTGGGCAAAGGCCGATGAGATTCGCGATCAATTTAAAGCGGCGGGAATCGTTTTGAAAGATAATCCAGATGGGACTGTTAGCTGGAGCTATGAGTAGCCGCTACTATCTATTCTTCTTAATATTACTTGGAATAGCTTCGGGTAAGTCTTTCTCAAAGGATTTTGTGATCGCGGTAGGTGAGTCGCAATTACAGATTCATCCAAGAGTAGAGTCCTATCTTAATGAGGTAATTCTTCCTATCTATAGAAAAGTGGGGCTTAAACCAAAGCTTGTTATCTTGCCAATGGCACGGCTTAGAATTTTACAAGACAAAGGTGAGGTTGATGCTGTCGGTGGAAGTATCTATAATCCGGCAATTGAAAAAAATTACCAGCCAATATCGACCCCAATAACAGATGAAGTCAGTGTTAACCTTTACCGTCGACCAGGTATCAGAACAAATGATTTAAATGTAGCCTTTGTGAAAGGCGAGAGTGGAATCAGCCTTTTTAAACAAAAGTATGGGGGCATGAAAAGTAAACTTCATGAGGTTCGAAACCGAGAAATTCTTTTTTTAATGCTGAAATTAAAGCGAGTCGATGCCATTGTGACCGGTGATTTTGCTCTGAAATCTCACTTTACTCCCACTGAGTTTGAATCACTTGAAGTCGAGCTGTTGCAAAGAGTGACCGTAAGCCATTATGTAAATCGAAAGCATAGCGAGATATTCATAAAGCTAGAAGATGAAATTAAAAAGCTGGATAAAAAAAAGAAATTTCGGCTTTTTCACTTTATCAAAAATGAGAAATAACTTTTCCCCAAACCAAATGAAAGATAATCATCGTGATGATGGCCATACCAATTCTTATAATGACAAAGCTTGGTGACAAGCAAATTTCGTGAAACTTCCTGAAATACTTAAGTACGAAATTTTGCGGAGTCAGACCCATGAGCCAAATCGCTAGGGATGAAAGAAAAGCGAGTTCAATCAAAGCCAAAAAAAATGAAAATTGCAGTGGTGTGTTTTGAGCCTCGATGCGTAAGTGATCAACTTCTTTTTGGATACACTCAGCTCGAGCATCTATAGGTAGTAGATTGCAGTAGGTTTCTTTTCGATCCGCTATTTTTGAAAAACAATTAGCTTTAAAGTAATTCCTTTTAATAGCGTGGCATTGATTGGCGTCACGATCTTTTAGGGCCAAATCCATCAGCGTTCTGTCTTCATGCAATTGTAACAAAAGCATAGGAGTTAGAATGAAGAATAGAGCAATCGCCCTTAAAAAATATTTAGACTTTAAGAATTTCATTTTTACTTGTAATGACATATTCGAGTGCAATTTCTCGAAGATTATAATGACTGGCCATGGACCTACCGTAGGCACCAGTATCGGCGATCACTAAGACATCTCCAGCTCTTAGACTTGGAAGCTCGCGCCCTTTGGCAAAGCAGTCAGTCGTTTCACAAATGGGACCTACAACTTCCCACTTCAAAATCTCACTTTGAGTTTTAGTAATGGGATAGATCTCGTGATGAGCATCGTAGATGGCCGGTCTGGCAAAGTCGTTCATGCCAGCATCAACAATAGCAAAACGATAGTCCTCTGATGTTTTTGTACGAACAATCTTCGTCACCAGGACACCACAGCGAGCAGCGATATAGCGACCTGGTTCAAACACTGTACTAATAGCTTCTTTTTGTTTTAGGCCTTTAAGGTTTTCGGCAACGACTTGCATATATTTTTCGGGAGAGGAGATTTTACTTTCATCTTCCATTGCATAGTCTATTCCCAGTCCACCTCCGACATCTAAAAATTGTAGAGGGCTAGAGATTTCATTGGCCACGCCCACCATTTCACGAATGGCCTGGGCCGTTGCACTTAAGTCGGTGAGTTGGCTGCCAATATGGATTGAAAGCCCTACGAGATTGGCGTGTTGCCATAAGTCTTTATTGGCAATTAATGACCTAGCATCACTGGCTAGCATGCCAAATTTATGAGACTTATTACCAGTCGAGATATGCTTGTGTGTAATGACATTGACCTGGGGATTCAGGCGTAGAGCGACGTTGGCCTTCATACCTAAGTCTTTAGCCGTTTGAGCAATCATCTCCATCTCTTCAACACTTTCAACATTGATCGACAGGATATTGGCCTTAATTGCCTTGGTTATTTCTTTTTGTGTTTTTGCCACACCTGAGAAAACAATTTTTTTAGGGTCTAGATCGCATTCAAGGGCGCGAATAAGCTCGCCACCTGAAACCGTGTCGGCGCCACAACCCATCGAGCCCAGAGTTTTAACTAGCCATGGATTAGGGTTTGCTTTAAGCGCAAAACATACGATCGGATTTGGAATATTGGCAGAAACTGCAGCTCCAATAAATGTTTGGTATTGATCCCTTAGAGTTTTTTCACTGTAGAGATAAAAAGGGGTCTCAATTTCTTGGACTAAATTACTCAGCTTAAGTCCATCAAACTGGAGCTCAGACGTACTAAAATCTAATGGGGCGCGGGCGGTTTTTTTCATACCTGTATGCTACCCTTGGAATTATCAAAGGAAAACAGATGAGTGGTGTTAGTCCCTTTAAGCTTGTATCAAAGTATCAGCCCGCTGGAGACCAGGGGGAGGCGATCAAGCAGCTGGACCAAGGCTTTAGTGAAGGCAAGCAGTTTCAAACACTTCTTGGTGTGACCGGCTCGGGCAAGACTTTTACCATGGCCAATATGATCGAAAGGCTTGGCAAAAAAACACTCATTTTGGCCCATAATAAGACCTTAGCGGCCCAGCTTTACGCTGAGTTTAAAGAGTTTTTTCCAAATAATGCGGTTGAATATTTCGTTTCTTATTATGACTATTATCAGCCGGAAGCCTACGTGCCCGGTTCAGATACCTATATTGAAAAGGATTCATCGGTTAATGATGAGATCGATAAGCTTCGCCACTCCGCTACCAGATCATTACTAGAGCGTGACGATGTTATTGTCGTTGCTTCAGTATCTTGTATTTACGGCATTGGCTCGCCTTCAGAGTATAAAGAACAACGTTACAAGCTATTTGCGGGCGATAAACTCGATCGCGATGACTTTCTAAGAAAACTAGTTGCTATTCAGTACGAGCGAAATGATATCGACTTTACCAGAGGTCGCTTTAGGGTTCGCGGCGATTTGGTCGAAGTTTTTCCGGCCCACGAAGATGCCAATGTCATACGTCTTGAATTTTTTGATGATGAGCTTGAAAATATTACAATCGTTGATCCGCTTCGCGGAAAAGTTCTAGAGAGTTTGAGCAGTGTTACCATTTATCCTAAGTCTCACTATGTGGTTGGTGAGGAAAAGCTTAAAAGTGCTATTGAAACGATAAAAGTAGAACTTCGTCATCGTTTGCAAGAGTTGCAAGCACAAGAAAAACTAGTTGAAAGACAAAGACTCGAGCAGCGAACTATGTTGGATCTTGAGATGCTAGAAGAGATGGGCTTTTGCACTGGGATTGAAAACTACTCGAGACATTTAACCGGTGCCAATGAAGGTGAACCTCCTCCTACTTTGATTGATTTTTTTGGTGAAGACTTTTTATTCATCATTGATGAGTCACATATCACTTGCTCTCAAGTTGGTGGAATGTACCGCGGGGATAGGGCGAGAAAAGAAAACCTCGTTAATTTTGGTTTCAGATTACCCAGTGCACTGGATAATAGACCTCTTAATTTTGAAGAGTTTGAATCCAAGTATTCAAAAGTCATGTTCGTCTCAGCTACACCTGGAAACTATGAACTGGAAAAAACGGGGGGCGAATTTATCGAGCAAATTATTCGTCCGACAGGACTACTTGATCCCGTCATTGATGTTCGAGATGCTGGCGCTCAGGTCGATGACTTTTTAATTGAGGCTAAGGCCGTCATCAAGAAGGGTTTTCGTGTTCTCGCTACGACATTGACTAAAAAACTAGCAGAGGAGCTGACTTCATATTATCAGGGTGTGGGAATGCGTATTAAGTATCTCCACTCCGATATTGATACCTTGGAGCGCATGGAAATTCTGAGAGATCTAAGACTTGGCGAGTTTGATATTTTAGTTGGGATTAACCTTCTAAGAGAGGGTCTCGATCTGCCTGAAGTTGCTCTTGTTGGAATTTTGGATGCAGATAAAGAAGGATTTCTTCGCAGCGAACGCGCTCTGATCCAAACGATAGGAAGAGCGGCCAGAAACTCTGAGGGCAGAGTGATTCTTTATGCCTATAAAGAAACCAAGAGTATGCAAAAAGCTATTTCTGAAACTTTGCGACGTCGCGGTATCCAAGAGCAACACAATAAAGATCACGGTATCGAGCCAGCAACGATTATTAAGTCAGTTAGTGGCGGCGTGATTGAAACTTTGCGTGGAGTGAAGGGTTCTAAAAAAGGTAAGAAGGCGGCGAAGGTGATAGAGCATATTGATCTAGCGGCCATCGATAAACGTATTGTTGAGCTGAAGGGCGAAATGAAAACGGCTTCAAAAGAGCTGCGTTTTGAAGATGCTGCTAAGATTCGCGATGAAATTAAAGAATTAACCCAGGCGCGGTTGATCTTTTAGATTAGCATAATAAAGCTGTGTCAGTCGTGCCACGCGAACGCGACAATCAACTGAGTGTTCATACTCAAGTAAAACCTGCTCAAGATCTCTTCCAAAACCCATATCAAAGGCTAATTTATCCGCTTCAATTTGTGCTTCGATGGCAGAGATTTTCCTGGTGCTATGATTGTGAATCAAGTGACCCAATTCGTGGGCCAAGATGGCCACGCCACGCATAGGGGAGGCAGACCTTAAAATTTGAACTAAATCGGGAAAGGCCAAGATAATATTTGTTTGTTTAACAGAAGACATAGCGCAGGCGAGATGACCTTGGCCTGCGATAATTAAGACTTCATTTCCTGCTGCTAGATAGTCGTAAACTTCTTTAGTCCATGAGTCACAAAAAATAGTCATAAGACGAGACAGAGTGGGATCATTGGCAAACCATTGATGCTCAGGATGGGCCATAAAGCGCCTAATCATCGCAGCTTTATTGTGAGCTTTCTTTGGTCTAAGGCTTCTTAATACTTCAAACATAGATCCTCCACAGACTTTATCGGTCGTGACATGGACATCTTCATTGTGAATCTAAGGGGCAGGAAACTTCTGCCTGCCAATTTAGGCTAACTATGGGTTACAATGACTTATGATTAGAACCTTAATTCTTAGCGTTTTACTCGGCCTATTCCCAGCTTTTGCTCAGCAAAGCTCGGAGTCTTTTGTCGTGACAGCTCAAGACGATCACTTTCGCGTCGTAGGCCCTGTGGGCTGGAAGCAAGGCACGAGTATGACTCTTCAAAATAAAACACTTGTGACTATGTATGGTGAAGTTCAATCTGGCAGTGAACGCAGAAAAGTTGGAAGCTTTAGTGTGAAGCCTGGAGAATATGTCTCCATGGATTTAAAGTTAGCCAAAGGCGAGGAAGCTGTCCTCATCCCAATGTCACCAGCGTTTCAAGAAGTTCTCCTACAATTTGGAAGAAGGCCCTATGAGATTCCTCCGCAGAGGTAAACACCCAATAAAGAAAACGATACTTGTGATCTCCGATATTCATTTGGGAGCAGGTGCTATTGTTAAAGGTCAACGTAACTATCTCGAGGATTTTCATTACGACGCCGAGATGGTTGATTTTCTAGAATATTATTCTAGTGGCGAGTATAAAGATCGCGAAGTTGAACTAGTTATCAATGGTGATTTTTTCGATCATTTAGCGGTGCCGTTTGTACCTTATTTTGATGATGAGTACTGGAGTGAGCCAGCAGCTCTTGCCAAACTTGAGATGATCTTAAAAGCTCACAGGGAAGTGATTGCTGCTCTTAGTGAGTTCGTTTCAGGAAGGAAAAAGTCGATTGTCTATATTATTGGAAATCACGACGCCGAAATGATTCTGGAGAGTTTGCAAAAACGATTTTTAGAGTGCTTTGAAGAAAAAGATAGAGAAAAGGTGAGTATCATCACTGACAATCAACATGAGTATAAGCCAGTTGATGGAGTAGTGATCAAGCACGGTCATGAATATGAGATTGCTCACCAATACGACCCTAGTCAAAGCATCTTTCAAGACGACAAAGGGATTAATCATTTTATCCCACCTTGGGGTTCTTATTATGTCATCCGAGTGATCAATAAATTTAAAGAAGAGCGTGGTCATATCAATGCCGTCAGACCGATTAAGAAATTTATTATTAACGGCTTGATTTACGATACTTTATTTACTTTAAGATTTCTCTTTCAAACTTGTTATTACTTCATCATGGTGAGATTTAATTTTCTTTTTCGCCAAAATAAAAGTATTCGAAACGCTATTGCGTATGCAGTTAAAGAACTGCATCTTTTTCAAGACTATGAAGAGCTAACACAGGAAATGCTCAATAATAGTGATGATATTAAGGCTCTTATCGTAGGCCATACACACGAACCCATTTTTAGAAGTAATGCCGATGGTAAAATTTTCATTAATACCGGTACTTGGACCAATATGTATCACTTAGACTTCGCTCGAGGTCGAGAATCAAGACAGCTGACTTACGCACAAATTGATGTGAAAGAAAAAGTGAAGCCCGGTCTGCCTAAATTCGCCAATCTAGAGTTAGCTCTGAATAACTGGGAGGGAGCGAATAAGTTTCCTTACGAGGAATATCAGGGGAGTTGATACTGACGTTTCGCTCGGCAGAAAGAATGACTCCGCGTCATGAGCGCTTGCCTTTATGCCGATACGAAACTGTCGTTTCGCTCGTCACAAAGGATGACTCTGCATCATAGGCTTCGCCTATGCATGCAGGTCATTGATCAAAGATTTTGGCGATTTTGTCTTGAAGAGTGTCGGCCGAAAAAGGCTTAACGATCACGTTGTTGATACCAGCGCGAATGGCTTGCATCATCTTTTGCTGATCGCTATCACCAGTCATAAGAAGAATCTTAATGGATTTAGCGGGACCACTTCGAAGCTTATTGGTTAATTCAATAATATTCATTTTTTCGAATTGAAATTCGCAAATAATAAATTCTACGGGAGTTTTTTCTTCAAGCGATAAATTAATAAACTCTAAAGCCTTTGTTCCATCAACGGCTTCCTTAACATTCTTAAATCCAATATTAGACAGAAGCTTTTTTACACTCTGTCTCATTGTGGGACTTGAATCGACTACTAGAATATTCATGCTAGCTTTTAAGGGCATGCATCACTCCATAAAACATTAGGCTACACTTTTAGTGTCCTCTTCTTGCTTCATTGTGTCCACTAGGTAAGACAGGCTTTCGCTGATGAGTGGGCCAAACTCGACTTCCATTCCTGGTAAGTAATTCCTGTTTCTAAAATTTAATACAAAAGATTGAATACTCGACTTTGAGCCGTTGATACGGCCCGAAGTGAACTCCAGAAGATGAGAGGCAGCACCTAATACAAGGGCAAGGGGCTCAATGTATTGACCCTTTTTCATCTGTGGGAAGCCTTGTCCATCATAGCGCTCATGATGTTGTTCAATAATTGTTTTACAGCGACTCGATAAATCTATTTGAGCCTTTCGAAGAATATGCATGCTAAGACCAGGATGCTTCTTCCATTCTTTAGTCAGGGAATCGTTGAATTCAAGAAAGGGTTTACTCATACATAGATGTGGCAATTGGGTGTAGCCAAGATGTGAATAAAAAGTTGCGCAGATGAGGTCACCAAGGGAGGACTCATCTGTGATACCTACGCCTTTAGCGAATAAATAGCTTAAGGCGACTGTACGGTTTAAGAAAGTATCTTCAGTTAAAATAGCTTCACATAATAGTGAGGCTAGTGTTGTGGTGGATGATACTCTAGGACTAAAGGCTACGGCCTCATTTCGAACCGCATTAATAAGTGGCTTGAAATCATCACTTGTCATAGCATCATTTAATAATGCCTTGAAATTCTCTTTAGAGGCTTCTTGATTTTCTTGCTGAAGAAGTTGATTTCTTCTCTCTTCTAGTTCGTGAATGGGTGGTGGACGAAGATCTTCAATTTGGTCTTCGGCCATATCAAGTTGCTGTAGTAAGTCTTCCTTTTGAACTTCAGCAATTGCCAGCATTCCGCCTTTTTCGATGATTTCAGCTAAAAGTTTTCGCTTAGCCGAAGTAAAAGGGGCGTTCGCTCGTAAAAAAGGGTAGTAGCCATTGTTCAATGGATTATGAACAAAAAGTTGAAATGAGAAAATCAATTGATCCCCAAGTGTATCAACATTTACAAAGAAATATTTCTTACCATTAGCTTTCATCAACTTGCCTTTTTCTTGCCGAATAAACCGCCAAAGAAATTTTTAACTTTTGAGGCTGCACTAGAATCCGACTTTTCACCTTTTTTCTTTTCAATTTTTGCATATGGACCAGTGCCACCTAATTCATAGAACTCATCTAATAAGGCGCCTCGAATGGTTTCCAAGACGGCCTCTACTCCTCTTAGGTTCTCTTCGCTTGTACCCGCTGGAAAAAACCCTTGGGCCCAAGCAAAAGTCGTAATGCCTTCGGTATAAGGGTAATAAAAAGTTGTTCTTTTTTGTTTAAAGGTTTTATCTGAGTAGGCTGGAACGATTGGGCAATCAGCTGAGGATTTATGAATATTAATAATACCGTCTTTTGACTCCTGATCGAGCCAATTTCCAATAGTTTCAATTTTAAGTTGTCCATCGTTTGGACCTTTGCCATATTTAAGTGCAATCAAGACACCCAGATCATCTCGTAAAATCTCAAGGATACCTTTGATGACAGCTTCGCGGTCTTTCGTATGGTACAGATACAGTGACAAAGCTTTGATCAAGGCTGGGCCTGATTTAAGTTTCGCTTCACAAATCTCGCCCTCTTTACTAGCGGCGCTTTCTTCAATCGAATCAATTTCCTCAGAGTCTGGCGCTACGGCCTCACTCAAGCCAATAGGGGAGGCAAAGCCTAAGGCTTTCTTCTTAAGTTTGTCGTCTTCAAAAATTCCAATCTCTTTTTTCTTGCCTAAAGAATAGCCAATGCCATTAAATTGCTTTTTAAGATCGCTATAGTCGATTGTTTGCTCGCCTAAGTCCGGCTCAGGATCGACGATATACTCATTTTTTCTCATTTCAGAGCGCTCTTGCTTATGATTTCGCTCCCTCTCCATTTCTTGCCACTCATCATCGACGTGCTCTAGAGAGCGGCGAGAATCATAATATCCATCAATATCATCCGAATGGGCATCGGCCTTATTTCCACCTTTTTCTTGGATATGCTCAGTAAAACCAGAGCTCTTGGAGTTAATCTCTCTTTCCTGAAAGCCCTGAGATTCGCGCTTCTTTGTATCATCTTCGATTTCAAGCTGTGACTGAGCTTTTTCGCGCTCGCGCTTTTCTTTTTCTTTGCGTTTTTCAGCCCCGTAATCTAGCTCAGTTTCGACTTCAAGCTTCTTTGCTTTCTTTCGCTCTATTTCGCGTTCAGGCTTATGGAGCGCAGGATCCTTTTCCGCTTTTTGATCGTCTTCAATATTGAGCTCTGTCTTAGCACGTTTGTGCTCACGCTCTTTCTTTTCAATTTTTTCACGCTCAGGAGCTTCTCTTACTTCTTTTTCGATTTGAAGCTTTGGTTTCTTCTTCCTAAGCTTCTGCTCTAGTTCCTCGGCTAAGTCGTCAATCGAGGAGTCGTCAACTTCCTGTTCAATATCTACTTTTGCAGCAGCATCTTTCTTTGTTTTTTCTTTCTTCTCTTGAGCAGGCTTATCTTCTTTTGCAGCAGCATCTTTTTCAACCTTAAGCTTTGCTTTCTTTTCTTTTTTGATCGGATCACTATCTTCTAGATCTTCACTAGACTCTTCATTTAATTCTTTTTCTTCTGCTTCGATGGCAACTTTCTTTTTCTTTTCGACAGAGCTTTCTTCTTCATCCTCAGTTGAAACTTCTTCTTTTTCATCTGAAGCGTCATCAATGAGCTCTAGGTGATGGCGCGCAATCTCGTCATTGGCCTCACCTTCTTCAAGTTCTCTTTTTGCTCTCTCAAGCTCATCTTCTGGCTCAATATCGACTTTCTTTTTCTTCTCAGGAGCTTCGTCTAATGCCTGCTCTTCTTTAGGGGGCATTTCTTTGTCAGCATCATCCTCATCCAGAAGCAGATTGACTCTCTTGGCTAAGTCTTCGACGTCATCCTCTTCTATATCAGCTTTGTCTCGCTTAGACTTTTCATCAGTAGTTGCTTCATCTTGAGTGAGTTTGTTTTTATAGTAGCCATCGATAGACTGCATGAGAGGGGATTGTTTCTTCTCATCATCTTCTGCAGTAGATTCTTCTTTCTTGGCTACCTTGCCTTTATAAAACCCACCGATAGCTTCTTCTTTGTACGTTGACTTCTTGGGTCCTTGATCAGCTAAAGGCTCTTTCTTTTGGCTTTGCTTTGTGTCTTCTTCATCTAAAACATCGCCGT
>TARA_R110000868_G_scaffold226542_2_pt1 | contig 12121 bp, 10 predicted proteins | sample TARA_R110000868 | Tara Oceans TARA_R110000868 (sample SAMEA4397489) | marine metagenome | biome: Polar Biome; feature: [SRF] surface water layer (ENVO:00010504); material: water (ENVO:00002006), including particulate matter (ENVO:01000060) such as... | depth 5 m | reverse complement strand
AGGAATCGCCCCTCCAACTGGCGCGCAAGTTACTCTAAGCCCCCAACGGATACAATGCGACCAGATGGAAGGTTCGGGGGCGGATTTCGGTCCTGAATGCGGAGCGGATTCTCAGGCGGATTGACCGTCGAAGCAGCGCATACCCTCGGGCGGCTCGACCCAGCTTTGGGCGCTTTGCATCCAGATGAAGGCCTGAGGACGGACCCATGATGTGTCGTCCAGCGTGCCGGGTTTGAGGACCAGCCGGTCTTCGACGTAACCCGGCACATTATAGATGCGGTTGCCGCATTCGGGGCAGAAGGCCCCTGTGTTGGCATTGCCGCTGTCGGCGGTGCGGGTGAAGGTTTTGAGCGGGCCGGTGACCACGAGGTCGGAACGCTTGATCAGCATGGACATGCCAAAGGCGCTGCCGGACTGGCGCTGACACTCGGTGCAATGGCAGGCCATGACGCGCATCGGCTCGGCATTGAGCGTGTAGCGCACGGCGCCGCATTGGCAGCCGCCTGAATAGGGGTGGGGCATGGGGTCTCCGGAGGTTAAATCAGACGTCATTGTCGCATGATCGCCGAGTTGCTTCACGGTTGAATTGGGGAGCGAGCGCGGCTATGTCTAGGCCTCCTTTAGCAAGTCCCCCGGAGTGACCATGGCCACCTTCGACAAGCGCGAAGACAGTTTTGAAAACAAGTTTGCTCATGATGCCGCTTTGCAGTTCAAGGTGGCCGCACGGCGCAACAAGCTGCTGGGCCTGTGGGCGGCCGGTCTGATGGGGCTCGACGCCGCTGCCGCTGCTGAATATGCCAAGAGCGTGGTCGTGGCCGATCTGGCTGAGGCGGGCGACGAAGACGTGTTCCGCAAGTTGCGCGCCGATCTCGACGCCAAGGGCGTGGAACAATCTGACCACCAGCTTCGCCGCACGATGGACGAGCTGATGGCTGAAGCCAAAAATCAGATCCAGACCGAAGGCTGATCAGACTCAAGGCCTTGGCCTGAGTCGCTCCTATATTGAATCAATCCGCCATGCCGAGAAGCGCTGATGCAAAGCAGCGTTTCGCGGCATTGCGCGCTTCTGTTTCGCTGGCGTGGAGTTCGTCGGGCAGTTCCTGCTCGCGGCGGCGATGCATTGCCGCCCAGGCGAGAATTTCGACAGCGGCGCGGATGGCGAGGAATTTTTGCGGGGCGGACCAGCTAGGTGATGCCACGCGCTCCATATAGGCCATTAGGTCCGCGAGATAGGTGCCGCGCACATTGCGACGGTAGATCGTGTTCAATTCCGGAATGTCGAGATTGCAGGCGTCGAGCAACCAGATGGTGCGGCGCTCTTGCGTCAGTGTGTCGTAATTTTCAGCGCCGATGGCTTCGAGCGTCACAAGGTCTGGCGCACGGCTGGAGGCGAGCGCGGCCTTGAGCGTTGGCCAGAGGCTGCGCGAGGCGACCTCGGACGTGAGCAACCGCGTTGTCTCATGGATGCCCGGATCTGTGACGGGCACGGGGAAGGCGGCGAGAGGCTGCTTCGTCACATGCATCACCGCGAGATGGAAGAGGGCCTCTTTGCTGTCGGCATAGAGATAAAGCGTGCCGACCGAAACGCCCATGCGGCGCGCGATGTCGGCGACCTGTGTGCGGCGGAAACCTGTTTCGGAAAAGCATGTAGTGGCGGCCTCGGCAATGTCGGTGAGGCGGGCCAGAGACTTCTCCGGCGATTGGCGAGGCTGACGGGCGCGGGCAGGTGGCATGAAGTCGGGCTCTTGCGGTTGAATTCGATTTGTGTAGTATATGAATGATTCATTCATTTAGCAAGCGGCCTTGGTTCGGCGCAAGTGGATGTGGAATCGGGGCTTTCGGGTCAGTTTTCGATATCGGGGGAATGCCATGTTCGTATGCCGCTTCAGAGACCGGATCAGGGTGTCAGTGTTTGCTTCGGGGCTGGTGCTGGCAGCCATTGCGGGGACCTATGCGGTTTCGGCTGAGGGAGCCGAGGCGCGCTGGGACCACTATGGCGGCGATGCGGGCGGACAACGCTATGTGGCGGCGAGCGCGATCACGCCGGAAAATGTCAGTGGACTGAAGGAAGCGTGGCGGGCCTCGACGGGCGCGCTGGAAGGGAAGTCCGCCGAGACGCTGAAGCGCTATGCTTTTGAGGGCACGCCTATTCTTGCGGGAGAGGCGCTCGTCATCTGCACGCCGTTCAATGTGGTGAAGGCGCTGGATCCGGCGAGCGGCGCGGAGCTGTGGAGCTATGATCCGCAGATCGCGACGGATCAGCGACCGGCCAATCAATTCGTTTGTCGCGGGGTTGCCTATTGGCAAGACGCGATGGCCGCGCCGAACGCGGATTGCGCGACACGGATTTTCATGGGCACGAATGACGGGCGGCTGATTGCGCTGGATGCGCGCAACGGGCGGCTGTGTGCAGGCTTCGGGCACAGTGACTTGCGACCGGGTGAACTGGATGTGGGCGCTGACAGGCTGCTCGTCTGGCCCGGCGAATTCCAGATCACCTCATCGCCGGTGGTGACGGGCGACACGGTGATTATCGGTTCGGCGATCAGCGACAATGTGCGGGCCGATGCGCCCAAGGGCACTGTGCGGGCCTTTGACGCGCGGACGGGCGAGCGTCGCTGGAGCTTTGACCCCGTGGCGCGCGGCGCGGCGGACCATCCGCAGGACTGGCCGGAGGACGTGAGCAGGATCGGGCAGGCGAATGTCTGGGCACCGTTCTCGGTGGATGAGGCGCGGGGGCTTGTGATCTTGCCGACGTCGAGCGCGAGCCCGGATTTTTTCGGCGGGTTGCGCAAAGGTGACAACCGCTATGCCAATTCCGTGGTGGCGCTGGACGCAAAAACCGGTGCGGTCGTCTGGTCGTTCCAGACAGTGCATCACGATGTCTGGGATTATGACGTGCCCGCGCAACCGACGCTGGCCACGCTGACGCGTGATGGCAAGCCGGTTGATGTTGTCATTCAGGTGACGAAGACGGGGTTCATGTTTGTGCTCGAACGCGAGACGGGGAAACCTTATTTCGACGTGGAGGAACGCGCTGTGCCGCAGGGCGGGGTGTTGGGCGAATTGCTTTCACCGACGCAGCCTTTTCCGGTGAAGCCACCGGCGCTGGTGCCGCAGGCGCTCGGTAAGGACGAAGCCTGGGGCGTTGCCTATTTCGACAAAAAGGGATGCGCGGAGCGGCTGGAGCATGTGCGCAGCGAAGGGCTTTTCACGCCGCCCTCGCTTGAAGGCACGGTGCTTTATCCGTTCAACGGCGGCGGGGCGAATTGGGGCGGGATGGCGTTTGATCCGGTGCGCAAGATCGCGGTCGTGAACGTCAATATCGCGGCGCATATCATCACGCTGTTTCCGGGAGCGGAATTTAAAAGCCGCAAGGATGTGGACGGGCATGCGGAAATCTCGCCGATGAAGGGCACGCCTTACGGGATGCGGCGTGATCTTTTTGTGTCGGGACTTGGGTTGCCCTGCACGCCGCCGCCGTGGGGCAAGCTTGTGGCGGTTGATCTCAATGACGGCACGATCAAATGGTCCGAACCGCTCGGTACGATCCGCGATCTCGCGCCTGTGCCGCTGCCGCTGAAATGGGGTGTGCCGAATTTCGGCGGGCCGCTGGTGACGCAATCAGGATTGATTTTCATCGGCGCGGCGATGGATAACTATCTGAGAGCCTTCGATACGATGAGCGGCGAAGAATTGTGGAAGGGCCGCTTGCCTGCAGGCGGACAGGCGACGCCCATGTCCTATGTGTGGCAGGGTAAGCAATATGTGGTGATCGCGGCGGGCGGTCACGCGCGGGCGGGCACGAAAATCGGTGACGAGATTGTCGCCTATGCGCTGCCGGACAAGTAGCGGAGGGGCTGCGATGCTTTATGCGGATGGCGGTGTGATGCCGGTGGTCGAGGCGGGCGCATGGGTGGCACCAGACGCGAGCGTGGTGGGCGACGTTAAAATCGCTGCCGGTGCGCGCGTTATGTATGGCGCACGTATCGTTGCGGAGAGCGGCGGCAAAATCCGTATTGGCAAAAATTGTATCGTGATGGAAAACGCGGTGATCCGTGCCACCGCGCGGCATGATTGCGTGATCGGCGATCATTGCCTGATCGGGCCGCAGGCGCATGTGACGGGTGCGACGGTGGAAGACGAAGTGTTTGTTGCAACCGGTGCGTCGGTGTTTCACGGGGCGCGGCTCGGCAAGGGCTCGGAAGTGCGGATCAATGCGGTGGTGCATATCCGCACGGTTGTCGCGGCGGGCGACACGGTGCCGATTGGCTGGGTGGCGGTGGGCGATCCGGCAAAGATTTTACCGTCTGATCAGCATGATGCGATCTGGGCGGAGCAGGCACCGCTGAATTTTCCCGACTGGGTTTACGGCTTGCCGCGCTCGACGCCGGATATGATGCAGGCGATCACGGCGAGGTTGTCGGGGGAGTTGGGCGGGGACTGAATGTGTTGAGGCGCCCCTCACCCAACCCTCTCCCCAAAGGGGAGAGGGCTTTTAGACTTTCACCCAGCTTGCTCCGTCAGCAGACGACCTTACCGCAGCATCAATGAATTGCATGACCGCGAGGCCCTGCGCCAAATCCGGTGCGGGCGTGGTTACGGTCTTGCCAAGCTGGCGGGCGCGGATGAGGGTGGCGGAGTCCGTATAGAGGCGGGAGAAAGCGGAGGCATAAGGCGCGAAGCTGCCGAAGCCTTGTCCTTCAAAGTGGATGAGTTCGGCAAGTTCGGCGTCGTCGGGGGTGAGGGTTTCCGTCGGCTTGCCGGCGAGCGTCAGGTGAAGCTGGTTCGGGTTCTCGACGGACCAGCCGAGCGAGGCTTTGCTGCCGTAGATGAAGAACGCAAAACCATTGCCCTTGCCGATGGCCATTTGCGAGCAGGACAGATTGCCTTTTGCACCGCCTTTGAAACGCAGCAGCGCGTTGCCGTCATTGTCGAGCTTGTTGTGGATGCCGAAGGCGGAGAGGTCGGCGGCGACGGATTCAAGCTCAAGGCCTGTGAGCCATGTTGTGATGTGAAACGCGTGGCTGCCGATGTCGCCCAATGTGCCTGCCACACCGCTCATGGCGGGGTCGAGATGCCAATTGGCGACACCTGCATCATTGTCATAGGCGACGCGGCCGTCCTGCAGATAGGACGAGTGGATGGTGCGGATGTCGCCGAGGGTGCCAGCCGTGATCAGTTCGCGGGCGCGGCGGACCATGGCGAAGGCGGTGTAGCTATGGGCAAGCACGAAAGCGACATTGGCTGCGGTGACGGTGGCGGCCAGCGACTGTGCCTCGGCAAGATTTCCTGTCATCGGCTTTTCGCAGATGATGTGGACACCGTTGCGGGCGAAAGCCTCGACGGCGGCCGCATGGAGGGCGTTGGGTGTGAGAATGGCGACGGCTTCGATACCGTCGGCGCGGGCGGCCTCGGCGGCGGCCATTTCATCGAAGCTCGCGTAGGAGCGATCAGCGGCGATGCCTGCGGCGGCGGCTGAAGCGTCACTGTGGGCTTTGGTCGAGGAGAGCGCACCGGCGACAAGTTCGAAGCCGCCGGAGTGGGCCGCGCCGATGCGGTGAATATCGCCGATCATCGAGCCTTTGCCGCCACCGACCATGCCGAGGCGTATTTTTTGAGCGGACATTTTTTTGTTCTCATGCTGGTGCGTTGCGGGTGACGGGAAAATAACGCGATGTCAGAGATTATGCGAGTTTCCCATCAACAGAAGAGCACTTTAACAACCTAATACTGACATGATTGCGTGCCAGTCTTCCTTTTTCACGATCCAGAAAAGGAGAGACGCCATGTTTGAAAAAATGGTTGCGCCCGACAATGTGATCGCCATTCGCCTGAGCGATACGCTCACCGTCGATGACGTAAAGCACTATAAGGTGCTGGTTGAAGAAAAAATTGCAGAGCATGAACGCTTCGGCATGTGTGTCGATATGAGCGGCATTAACAAGATCGGCGTCGATGCGCTGACGGAAGACGCCAAAGTGGAGTTCGAGCTTCTGACCCATGTGACGAAGTTTCGCCGCTGCGCGATTGTCACTGACCGTTCTTGGATCAAGACGCTCGCCAATACTTTCGGTCACCTGATCCCCTTGCTTGAAATGAAATCCTTCGAAGGTGGCGAGTGTGCGGCCGCCATTGCATGGGCGGCTGATGGTCCGGCACGCGAAGAGGCGAAAACCGCACCTGTCGCTTCCGCCATGCCGGAAGATGTTATTGCCAAAAGCGCATAGGCTTTAAGCCGCGTAAGGTTGAACGAGGGCGTGCGGGCATTTAGCCCGCGCGCCCTTTTTCTTGCCCGCCGCAGCTACAGACTTGAGTTTGTGGGGCACCTCGTCCCACACTCAGGGTAGAAAATAGAAACGGGGAGAGGCGACGATGGTTGACTACAAGAATGTGACGATTGAAAAAACGGGTGCGGTGGCTCTGGTGCGGTTTGACCGGAAGGGTGCGCGCAATGCGTTCAATCAGGAAACGATCCTTGAATTGACGGATGTGGCACGACGGTTTCAGGACGATCTCACGGTGCAGGCGGTAGTGCTGACGGGTACGCGGGAGGCTTTCTCAGGTGGCATCGATCTTAAAGAACGTGCCTCGCGGGCTGTGACGGCGGGATCTGATCTTGAATTGCGCCAGACCTATTATCGTGGCGTCAAACTCTGTCAGGCGTGGGAAGACATGCCGCAGATCACCGTGGCGGCGATTGAGGGCATGGCGGTGGGCGCAGGCGTGGCGCTGCCGCTGGCTCTCGACTGGCGCGTGATGGGACGTGACGCGTTTCTCTATGTGCCGGAAGTGAAGATCGGCATCAACCTGCAATGGGGCGCGCTGCCGCGTCTTGTGACGCTGGTGGGACCGGCGCGCGCCAAACGTATCTGCATCCTCTGTGAGCGAATGGGTTCGGCCCATGCGCTTGACTGGGGGCTGGTGGATGAATTGGCCGAGGACGGTAAAGTGGTGGAAGCTGCGATGGCGCTGGCGGGCAAGGCAGCCGCCATGCCAGCACCGGCTGTACGCATGGTGAAGGAGGCGGTGAACGCGACGGCGTTTGCGCTGCATAAGGTGAGTGCTTATGCAGACGCGGACCAAAGCCAGCTTTCGACGAATTTCCGCTCGGCGCAGGCGGAGAGCGACAAGTTTGTGAATAAGGGGTGATCCTTCGAGACGGGCTAAGGAGCCCTCCTCAGGATGAGGGAGTTGGGTTGTGGTGAGAGCGTCATTGCGAGAGGAGCGAAGCAATCCAGAGCGGCGAAGGAAGACTGGATTGCCGCGTCGCTTCGCTCCTCGCAATGACCGGAATGATGGTTTCAAAATTTCGTCATGGCCGGACTTGATCCGGCCATCCACGTTTTTGTAGCACGTTAGGAGAAGACGTGGATGCGCGGGTCAAGCCCGCGCAAGACGAAAAAATGAAGGCTAAGACTTCTTCTGCATCCGCGTGGCGATCTGTTCCAGTGAGAGAAGGTGGTTGCCTTCTTTCGGAATATCGTAGATCGCGGTGTTCATGGAGCGGACGAGTTTTCGGACGATCTTGCCGGTTTCGGGATGCGTATCCACGTCGATGACGTTGAAGCAGCAGGTGTTCTGGTCGATCATCGGCACGGTGGCAAGGCCGGTGTCGAAGGCCCAACCGATGATGAGACGGTTGATGCCGCCATGCGCGACGAGGGCGAGGGTTTCCCAATTTTTCTCGGCGAGAATTTTTTCAAGAGCAGTGGTGACGCGTGTGTTGATGTCCGCAAAGCTATCGCCGCCGACATAACGCGCGCCGGGCACAGCGGCGTCTTTGAAACTGTAAGCGAGTTCTTCGAGGGTGAGGGCTGTACGTGCAGTGCTGTCGCCCTGAAACTCAACGAAGGCATCATTTTTTTCGACGGGGATGTTGCGGCCTTCGAGGATCAGCTCGGCGGTTTCGACCGAGCGCGGGAAACTTGACGAGACGGCGCGGTCAAAGGGGATGTTGGCCAGCGCCTTGCCGGTCATTGTCGCCTGTTCGCGGCCCCAAGGGGTGAGCGGCACGATGGTCGAATCCGCGACGCGCACGCCATTGTCATCGACATAGGACACATCGCCGTGGCGAAAGACATAGATGCGGCGACGGTGTGAGCCGTCGAAGGCAGTGCGGTGCATTAAGGGTGGTCCTTCAAGGTTAATTGCTTTAGGGGTGAGTATAGAGGGAAATGTGACGCCTAAGCGAATAATGCTAGGGCGCACGAAATTGTTGGCATGCTGTCAGCACGTCGTCGCTGTTCCGGTGCAATGCCGCATCTGTTCCCAATGCTCATCATGATGCCTGAAAGCATTTTCAACATGCTTCGCTTTGATATTTGAAAGCGTCGTGGGCGTTGCTTTTCAAATTCGATCCGCACTTTCTAAATCCTGTACTCAAAAAAGAGTTGTTTACTTATGCGCCAAAATTTTTCGCGCTATGCGCGGCTTCGTCAGCTTGCTCTTGTTTCGGCAACAGGCCTGACCCTCATTCTTGCCGCGTCGCCTTCATATGCTGATCCTCTTCCACTGCCCCTGCCGCCTTCAAATGCTGATGGTGGCGACGGTGGTGACGCTTTTTTGGGTGAGGAAGGTGGTGCTGGCGGCGAGTTTGGCTCGTCAGGGGGTAATGGCGCCGGAGACGTTAATGGCGCTGGCGGCGGCGGTGGCGGCGCGCAAGATTCGGCAAGTGTGAACGGCACCTCTGGTGGTGACGGCGGCAACGGCGGCGGCGACAGTGGCCAAGGTGGTTTTGGAGCAGGTGCGGCGGGGGAGGCAGGCGAGGCCCCTAACTTCGTCGGCGGCGGTGGCGGCGGTGGCGGCGGTGCCAGCGGGGCCTATGGCGCATTGAGCGATAGCGATCTGACGGGTGGCAACGGCGGTGCAGGTGGCGCAGCCCTAGGCGATGACGGCAACGGTGGTGGCGGCGGCGGCTCCGGCGGATTTGGTGCAATTGTAAAAAGCGGCGTCTCCAGCACCAATACCAGTACGATCACAGGTGGTGTTGGCGGTGCAGGCGGGGCTTCCGATGAAGGCGGCTACGGCGGCGGCGGCGGTCGTGGCGGCTACGGCATTTATTTCGACACACCAGACGATTATGCGCTCACCAATAGTGGCGACATTTCGGGTGGTGCGGGCGGTGCTGGTGGCGCTGGCACGGCAGGCGCTGGGCGAGATGGTCTTGGCGGTGCCGGTATTCATGGAGAAGAGCTGGATATTATCAATTCGGGTGCGATCACAGGTGGCCTCAGCGGCGACGGCGTGACGAGGGCCAATGCCATTGAATTTTCCGGCATGACGAACTCGCTTGAAGTCCGGGCGGGATCGACAATCATCGGCAATGTGGTGGCGAACGGCTTGGTGGATACGCTGATCCTTGGCGGCACGACGGATGCGAATTTTGATGTGTCTAAAATTGGTGCGGGTGCGCAGTATCAAGGCTTCGATTTATATGAAAAGCATGGCTCTGGCACCTGGACACTGCTGAACTCGACAAGTGCGGTGACCAACTGGGATGTCTGGCAAGGTTTGCTGAGTATCGGTTCGGATGGTGCACTTGGCGCGACATCGAGCACACTGAAGCTGGGCGGCGGTACGCTGCAAATCAGCTCGGATATCGTGCTCAACGCGGCGCGCGCCATTTCGATCGGTGGTGACTCTGGGGCAATTGATCTTCTGAGCCATTCAATGCAAATCGATCAAGGCATCACAGGCGACGGCGCACTGTATGTCACCGGCGATGGCGTTAACGAGGCCGTTCTCACTCTGAATGGCAACAATACGTATTCCGGCGATACGACCATTGAAGACGCGACTGTGATTCTGGGTGATGTCGACCATGCGACGGCCGCCACTGCAGGCGATGTGTATGTCACAAGCGGCGGTTTGTCCGGTGTGGGTACGGTTGGTGGAAACCTCACCAATACAAACGGGTTTGTTGCAGGCGGGGCGAGGGTCGGCATGTCTGGATTTGCCGGTACATTGCGTGTGGGCGGCGATTATGTTCAAGGGGCCGGCGGCACTTATGTTGCCTATGTCACTCCGACAGATTCAACCTTGCTTGAAGTGACAGGTACGGCGAGCCTTGCCGGTACTTTGGCTGTGGGTCTTGCGCCGGGTGTTTATACGCCGCGTGAGTATACGATTTTGACAGCGTCGAGCGTGGAGGGGTCGTTTGACTCGTATAGCGCCAGCTTTGTGGATTCAGAGAATACGGAAGGTGCTGACGGTCCCGATAACGTGATCTACACCGAAAATTCGGTTGTTTATTCGGTGAGCGATTTGACCGTCGATCCGACCAATACGGAAGTCGTCTCGACACAGAGCAATGCGGCGGTGAACAATTCGCAGAATTCCAATGATACGTTGCTGGGGGCCTTGGACACGCTGGGGTCGTCTTCCGGCGGCACTGATACTGCGATGTACTCCGATGGCTATGTGCGACTTGCGCTGGCTGACGATGCGGCGCTCGCAGGCCTTCTGGCGCCTGCGCCCGAGAGCACGCGAACGAGCCTCTGGAGCAAGGTCATCGGCAGTCTGACGTCGGTGGATACGAGCAATGGCAAGACGGGCTTTGATAGCAAGACCGGCGGTCTTCTGGTCGGTGCAGATCGTTCGCTTGGCAATGGCTTTACCGTGGGTGTGGCCGGTGGTTACAGCTATACCGATATTGAAGATAATTTCGGCAGCAGCGGGACGGTCAGCACGGGCCGTCTGGCGGTTTATGGACGTTATCAGCAGGGCATCTATGGCGTGGATGCGGTGCTCGGCTATGGCCATGACTGGTTTGATGCTGATCGTGGCGTGGCCGGACAGGTCGCTTCGTCGAGCCATGAGGGCGATGAAGTGAACGCCGCGATTGCCGCGCATGTGAAGCTTGCGGCGGGCGACTATGTGGTGACACCCAAGGCGGGCGTGAGCTATGTCCACCTCTGGGAAGATGGCTACACGGAAACAGGCGCGCCGGGCTTCAATCTTAATGTGGCCGCCCGCGAGATCGACAGCCTGCGTCCTTTCATCAGTGTTGATGTGGCGCGTTCCTTTACAACGGCGGGTGGCACGAAGCTGACGCCGCATGTGAATGCAGGTTACTCGCGCGAAGTGATGGACAATGCACCGACGTCATCGGTGAGTGTTGGTGGTGGCTCGTTCCTCGTCAGTGGTGTGTCGCCGTCGCGTGATCGCGTGTCGCTGGGTGCCGGTCTTGACGTGGCGCTGAACAAGGATGTGTCCGTGCAGATCGGCTATAAGGCCGTGCTGCCGACGGGCAATCTGCTGGAGCAGACAGCAGAGGCGAGCGTCGTCTGGACGTTCTGATTTTTCAGAGTCGAATGAAGAAGGCGCGAGGTGGTGAACCTCGCGCCCTTTTTCTTTCTCCCCGTGTTGCCCCGATCAAGTCGGGCGAAGACGGATAGGGTATTTGGTTCACACTTCGCCGAAGACGCGTTTGAAGATCGTGTCCACGTGTTTCGTGTGGTAGCCGAGGTCGAAGAGGTCTTCGAGTTCTTTGTCTGAGAGTTTTGCGGAGACGTCCTTGTCGGCTTTCAGCAGATCAAGGAAGTTGCCTTCGCCGCGCCAGACGGGCATGGCGTTGCGCTGGACGAGGCTGTAGCTGTCTTCGCGGCTGACGCCTTTTTGCGTCAGCGCCAGCAGGATACGCTGCGAATGCACCAGGCCGCCGAGGCGGTCGAGGTTTTTCTGCATGTTTTCGGGATAGACCATCAGCTTGTCGATGACGCCCGCGAGGCGGATGAGTGCGAAGTCGAGGGTGACGGTGGCGTCCGGCCCGATCATGCGTTCGACGGACGAGTGCGAAATATCGCGTTCGTGCCAGAGGGCGACGTTTTCCATCGCCGGCAGCGCCATGCCGCGCACGAGGCGGGCGAGGCCGGTGAGGTTTTCGGTCAGCACCGGATTGCGCTTGTGCGGCATGGCCGACGAGCCTTTCTGGCCGGCGGAGAAAAATTCTTCCGCTTCCAGAACTTCGGAGCGTTGCAGGTGGCGCACTTCGGTGGCGAGGCGTTCAACCGAACTGGCGATGACGCCCAGCGTTGCAAAGTACATGGCGTGGCGGTCGCGCGGGATGACCTGCGTTGAGACGGGTTCGGGCTTGAGGCCCAATTTTTCGGCGACATGC
>TARA_R110000868_G_scaffold141292_1_pt1 | contig 12129 bp, 7 predicted proteins | sample TARA_R110000868 | Tara Oceans TARA_R110000868 (sample SAMEA4397489) | marine metagenome | biome: Polar Biome; feature: [SRF] surface water layer (ENVO:00010504); material: water (ENVO:00002006), including particulate matter (ENVO:01000060) such as... | depth 5 m | reverse complement strand
CAAGATCACACCCAAGGGCGAAAGCCCGATGACGCCGGAAGAAAAGCTGCTGCGCGCCATCTTTGGTGAAAAGGCATCAGACGTCCGCGATACATCGCTGCGGGTGAAACCGGGTGACTTCGGCACGGTCGTCGAAGTGCGCGTGTTCAACCGCCACGGTGTGGAAAAAGACGAACGCGCCCTGCAAATCGAGCGTGAAGAAGTCGAAAGCCTGGCCCGTGACCGCGACGACGAACTCGCGATCCTCGACCGCAACATCTATGCCCGTCTGGGCGACATGCTGTTGGGCAAGGAAGTGGCCAAGGGTCCGAAAGGCGTGAAAGCCGGCAGCACTGTCGACGCTGACATGCTGGACGCCTACCCGCGTTCGGCCTGGTGGCAGATTGCGTTGAAAGACGAGCAATCGGCACAGGTGATCGAGGCCCTGAACGAGCAGTACGAAGTGCAAAAGCGCACTTTGGACGCCCGTTTCGAGGACAAGGTCGAGAAAGTCCGCCGTGGCGACGACCTGCCGCCGGGCGTGATGAAGATGGTCAAAGTCTTTGTCGCGGTAAAGCGCAAGCTGCAACCGGGCGACAAGATGGCGGGCCGCCACGGGAACAAAGGGGTTATCTCCAAAGTGGTTCCCATGGAGGACATGCCGTTCCTGGCCGATGGTACACCTGTCGACTTCTGTCTGAACCCGCTGGGCGTGCCGTCGCGCATGAACGTCGGTCAGATCCTCGAAACCCACATGGGTTGGGCCTCGCGTGGGCTGGGCATCAACGTGGACGAGGCATTGCAGGAATACCGCCGGTCGGGTGACCTGACCCCGGTGCGCGAAGCGATGCATCTGGCTTACGGCGATGATGTCTACGACGAGGGCATCAAGGACATGGAAGAGGATGTGCTGCTGGAAGCGGCGGGCAACGTGACCCGCGGCGTTCCGATCGCCACGCCCGTCTTTGACGGCGCGAAAGAGGCGGACGTGAACAACGCGCTCAGCCGTGCAGGCTTTGACACATCCGGTCAGTCGATCCTGTTCGACGGTCGCACAGGCGAGCAGTTTGCCCGTCCCGTGACCGTTGGCATGAAGTACCTGCTGAAACTGCATCACCTTGTGGACGACAAGATCCACGCGCGTTCGACCGGGCCGTACAGCCTGGTCACCCAGCAGCCGCTGGGTGGTAAGGCGCAATTCGGTGGTCAGCGCTTTGGTGAGATGGAAGTCTGGGCTTTGGAAGCTTACGGCGCCGCCTACACCTTGCAGGAAATGCTGACAGTCAAGTCGGACGACGTGGCCGGACGGACGAAAGTCTATGAAAGCATCGTCAAAGGCGAGGACAACTTTGAAGCCGGCGTGCCGGAATCCTTCAACGTTCTGGTCAAAGAAGTCCGAGGCCTCGGCCTGAACATGGAACTCCTGGACGCTGAGGAAGACGAATAACGGCGGCGGGCGGGGTTAACCCCGCCCTCCCGTTGCTCTCTTCCAATGCCTCCCTTTCAAGGATTTGAAAATGAACCAGGAACTTACAAACAACCCGTTCAACCCGGTCGCACCGGTCAAGACGTTTGACGAAATCAAGGTCTCGCTGGCCTCGCCGGAACGCATTCTGTCGTGGTCCTTTGGCGAGATCAAAAAGCCCGAAACCATCAACTACCGCACGTTCAAACCCGAGCGTGACGGCCTGTTCTGCGCGCGCATCTTTGGCCCGATCAAAGATTACGAATGCCTGTGCGGCAAATACAAACGCATGAAATACCGCGGCGTCGTCTGCGAGAAATGCGGCGTTGAAGTCACGTTGCAAAAGGTCCGCCGCGAGCGGATGGGCCACATCGAGCTGGCGTCGCCGGTTGCGCACATCTGGTTCCTGAAATCGCTGCCTTCGCGCATCGGTCTGATGCTGGACATGACACTGCGTGATCTGGAACGCGTGCTGTATTTTGAAAACTACGTCGTGATCGAACCCGGCCTGACGGACCTGACTTACGGTCAAATGCTGACCGAAGAAGAGTTCATGGACGCGCAGGACGCCTATGGCATGGACGCCTTCACCGCCAACATCGGCGCTGAAGCGATCCGCGAAATGCTGTCGATGATCGACCTGGAAGCCGAAGCAGACAACCTGCGTGCGGATCTGAAAGAGGCCACAGGCGAACTGAAGCCCAAGAAGATCATCAAGCGCCTGAAAGTCGTGGAAAGCTTCCTGGAATCCGGCAACCGCCCCGAGTGGATGGTTCTGACCGTGATCCCCGTGATCCCGCCAGAACTGCGCCCGCTGGTGCCGCTGGACGGTGGCCGCTTTGCCACGTCGGATCTGAACGACCTGTATCGCCGCGTGATCAACCGGAACAACCGTCTGAAGCGTCTGATTGAACTGCGTGCGCCCGACATCATCGTGCGCAACGAAAAGCGGATGCTGCAAGAATCCGTCGACGCATTGTTCGACAACGGCCGTCGTGGCCGCGTCATCACCGGTGCCAACAAGCGCCCGCTGAAGTCGCTGTCGGACATGCTGAAGGGTAAGCAAGGTCGCTTCCGTCAGAACCTTTTGGGCAAGCGCGTCGACTTTTCGGGTCGTTCGGTCATCGTGACCGGCCCGGAACTGAAGTTGCACCAGTGCGGTCTGCCCAAAAAGATGGCGCTCGAGCTGTTCAAGCCGTTCATCTATTCACGTCTCGAGGCCAAGGGCCTGTCGAGCACGGTGAAGCAAGCCAAGAAACTGGTCGAAAAAGAACGTCCCGAGGTTTGGGACATTCTGGATGAAGTCATCCGCGAACACCCCGTCATGCTGAACCGTGCGCCGACGCTGCACCGTTTGGGCATTCAGGCGTTCGAACCGATCCTGATCGAAGGCAAGGCGATCCAGCTTCACCCGCTGGTCTGCTCGGCCTTTAACGCCGACTTTGACGGTGACCAAATGGCGGTTCACGTGCCCCTCTCGCTGGAAGCCCAGCTTGAAGCGCGCGTTCTGATGATGTCGACCAACAACGTTCTGTCGCCTGCCAACGGCGCACCGATCATCGTTCCGTCGCAGGATATGATCTTGGGTCTGTACTACACGACCCTGGAACGTTCCGGCATGAAGGGCGAAGGCATGGTCTTTGGCTCGATCGACGAGGTTCAGCACGCGCTGGACGCGGGTGAGATTCACCTGCACTCGAAGATCACGGCACGGATCACGCAGATCGACGACGACGGTCAGGAAATCCTGAAGCGCTATGAAACCACGCCGGGCCGTGTCCGTCTGGGCGCGCTTCTGCCGCTGAACGCCAAGGCACCTTTCGATCTGGTCAACCGTCTGCTGCGCAAGAAAGAAGTGCAGCAGATCATTGATACCGTGTACCGGTATTGCGGCCAGAAAGAGAGCGTCATCTTCTGTGACCAGATCATGACCATGGGTTTCCGCGAGGCTTTCAAGGCCGGTATTTCGTTCGGTAAGGACGACATGCTGATCCCTGAAACCAAGTGGACCATCGTGGATGAGACACGCGAACTGGTGAAAGACTTTGAACAGCAGTACATGGACGGCCTGATCACTCAGGGTGAAAAGTACAACAAAGTTGTCGACGCCTGGTCGAAGTGTAACGACAAGGTCACCGACGCCATGATGGGCGCGATCTCGGCAGCTCAGCTTGACGAGACCGGCGCCGAAATGGAACCGAACTCGGTTTACATGATGGCCCACTCCGGTGCGCGTGGCTCGGTCACACAGATGAAACAGCTGGGCGGGATGCGCGGTCTGATGGCGAAGCCGAACGGCGACATCATCGAAACGCCGATCATCTCGAACTTCAAGGAAGGTCTGACCGTTCTTGAATACTTCAACTCGACCCACGGCGCCCGTAAGGGTCTGTCGGACACCGCGTTGAAGACGGCGAACTCGGGTTACCTGACCCGTCGTCTGGTGGACGTGGCGCAGGATTGCATCGTGCGCATGATCGACTGCGGCACCGAAAACTCGATCACGGCTGTTGCGGCTGTGAACGACGGTGAAGTTGTGTCGTCGCTGGCAGAGCGTGTTCTGGGCCGTGTCGCGGCCGAGGACGTGTTGAAACCCGGCACCGACGAAGTGCTGATCGCACATGGCACGCTGATCGACGAACGCATGTCCGACGCTGTTGAAGAAAACGGCGTTGCGTCCATGCGTATCCGTTCGCCGCTGACCTGCGAGGCCGAAGAGGGCGTTTGCGCCACTTGCTACGGTCGTGACCTTGCGCGTGGTACGCGCGTGAACACCGGCGAAGCGGTCGGCATCATCGCCGCCCAATCCATCGGTGAACCCGGTACACAGTTGACGATGCGGACCTTCCACATCGGCGGCGTGGCCCAGGGTGGTCAGCAATCCTTCCTGGAAAGCAGCCATGCCGGTAAGGTTCGGATCGAAAACGGTATCACCATCGAAAACGAAGCTGGTGAAACCATGGTCATGGGCCGGAACATGAAGCTGGCGATCCTGGACGAAAACGGTGAAGAACGTGCCAGCCACAAGGTTGGCTACGGCTCGAAACTGTTCGTCAAGGACGGTGACACCATCGCGCGTTCGGCCAAACTGTTCGAATGGGACCCCTACACCCTGCCGATCATCGCCGAGAAATCCGGTACGGCCAAGTTTGTCGATCTGGTCAGCGGCATCGCCGTCAAGGACGAGACCGATGACGCGACAGGCATGACCCAGAAGATCGTGATCGACTGGCGCGCTGCCCCCAAAGGCAACGAGCTGAAGCCGGAAGTGATCCTTGTGGGTGAAGATGGCGAACCGGTCCGCAACGATGCGGGCAACCCGGTGACCTATCCGATGTCCGTGGATGCGGTTCTGTCGATTGAAGACGGCCAAGAGATCAAGGCCGGTGAAATCGTCGCGCGTATCCCGCGTGAAGGCTCCAAAACCAAGGACATCACCGGTGGCCTGCCGCGTGTGGCCGAACTCTTTGAGGCACGTCGCCCCAAAGACCACGCCATCATCGCGGAAATCGACGGCTATGTGCGCTTTGGCAAGGACTACAAGAACAAGCGCCGCATCGCGATCGAAAGCTCGGAAGATCCGGATCACAAGGTCGAGTACATGGTGCCCAAGGGCAAGCACATTCCCGTGGCGGAAGGTGACTTTGTCCAGAAGGGCGACTACATCATGGACGGCAACCCGGCACCGCACGACATCCTTGCCATTATGGGTGTCGAGGCGCTGGCCGACTACATGATCGACGAAGTGCAAGACGTTTACCGCCTGCAAGGTGTGCGGATCAACGACAAGCACATCGAAGTCATCGTGCGTCAGATGCTGCAAAAGTGGGAAATCCAGGACAGCGGCGACACCACGCTGCTCAAGGGCGAACACGTCGACAAGCAGGAATTCGATCAGGCCAACGCCAAGGCGATTTCGAAAAAGGGCCGTCCCGCAACGGGCGAACCGATCCTGTTGGGCATCACCAAGGCAAGCTTGCAAACCCGCAGCTTCATCTCGGCGGCGTCGTTCCAGGAAACCACACGCGTTCTGACCGAAGCATCGGTTCAGGGCAAACGTGACAAACTGGTCGGCCTGAAAGAGAACGTGATTGTTGGTCGTTTGATCCCTGCGGGCACCGGTGGTGCGACACAGCAGATGCGCAAGATCGCGTCGGACCGCGACAATGTCGTGATCGAGGCACGCCGCGAAGAGGCGGAGAAGGCAGCAGCCCTCGCCGCACCCGAGCCGCAGGCGCAGGACGATGTGGTGGGTGGCGACGTGTTCAACACCATCATTTCGGACGAAGACAGCCGCGATTGATCGCACTGACATAAAACTGCAAAAGCCCCCGGTTCGCCGGGGGCTTTTTGCGTTTTGGGGCAAGGCGGTCACGGTTTTTCCGCCCGCTGTCCTGAAAATGAGCAAGAGGGCTTTTTCGTTGCATGATCATCGCTTAGCGTGAGGCCGAACAGGCAGGGCGCGGCATGGCGGACAAAAGCAAAGTACAGATCAAAGGGCTGATCCGGTTTTCGTATCTTTCCGAAAACGGCTTTGCCAAGTCCAAGCAGGGCGTCGATAAGATGCGCGAAATGCTGTATGATCCCGCGCGGCTGGAACGCCGGTTCGCATGGTTTGAAAAGCTGGCCTTTCACACATTGTCCTTGCAGGACGACACGGATTTCAGCGCCGCGATCCTGATCGGTGACAGCTTTCCCGATGCCTACCGCACCCGGCTGGAAAAACTGGTCGACGGGTTCGCGCCGGTCAAGATCGTGTCGCTGCCGCCGATGACTCATGTACAGGCGGTGAAACAGGCCTATTTCGCGCTGCCCGACGACCCCGAGGCGACGCACATCGCAACCTTCCGGCAAGATGACGACGACGGGATGCACCGCGCCACGACCGCGCGCATTCGCAAGGTGTCGCGGGCATTGCTTGCGGCGCGGCCGGTCGACGCGCCGTTTGTCATCGGCTTCAATCGCGGGTTCTACCTGAACACCAGCGCCGACCCGATGCTGACGGAACGGTTCGAACGTACGCCCTTGGGCATCGGTCTGACGCTGGTCGCGCGCAAGGGCGACCATGCCACGGTGTTCCGCCGCAACCACCGCCAGTTCACGCAATACTACGACTGCTACACTGAGGTGGCCGAACCCATGTTCATCCGTTCGGTGCATCAGGACAACGATTCAGGGGCCGAGCCGTCAGGGCGCGAGGGCAGCTTGCGCCCGCGTGGCATTCTGCGTGTGCTGCGCAAGGGCTTTGGCCTGACGCCCGAAATGCTGGAAGGTCTTTGATGTCCCCCAATGTGCTGGGCGCGTTGCTGATGATGGCGTCGATGGCGTGTTTCACGCTGAACGACACTGCGATGAAGCTGACCGACGGGGTGTTGCCACTGGGACAGTTGCTGACCCTGCGCGGTATCTTTTCGACGCTGCTGATCTTTGCGCTGGCCCGCTATCTGGGCGCGCTGCGGTTCAATTTGCGGTGGCGCGACTGGGTGCTTGTCGGCATCCGTTCGACCAGCGAGGTCGTGGCGGCCTATTTCTTTATCACGGCACTGATGAATATGCCGCTGGCCAACATCACGTCGATCCTTCAGGCGCTGCCGCTGACCGTGACCCTGGGCAGCGCGCTGGTGTTCCGCGAGGCCGTGGGGTGGCGGCGGGCGGTGGCGATTGGTGTGGGCTTTGCCGGCATGTTGTTGATCGTTCGACCGGGAACCGAAGGGTTCAACGTCTGGTCGCTGTACGGATTGGCTGCGGTGCTGTGTGTGACCGTGCGCGATCTGGCCACGCGGCGGCTGTCGCCGGATGTGCCGGGCATGACCGTCACTTTCAGCGCCGCCTTTGCAGTACTGCTGTTTTTTGGTGCTTTCAGTTTGGGCGAAACATGGCAGCCGGTCACGCCGCGCCTGTGGGCCCTGCTGGCGGGATCGTCGGTGTTCATCTTTGGCGGTTACTATTTCAGCGTGCAGGTGATGCGCACCGGCGACATCGCGTTCATCGCGCCGTTCCGGTACACGGGGCTGATCTGGGCGTTGGTGATGGGGTGGCTGGTGTTCGGCGACTGGCCCGCGCCGCTGACCCTGCTGGGGGCGGCCATCGTGGTGGGCATGGGGCTGTTCACCCTGTACCGCGAGCGGCAGTTGCTAAAGCGCTGAGAACACCCGCCGCACGTGATCCGCGTCGATGTTGAACACGTCGCGCAGATGCGCCTCGCCGTCGGCATCCAGCAGTTCCAGCGGTACGGGCTTGACGTTGCCCTTCTGGCGGCTGTCGTTGAATTCATTGTGCCCGCGCAGCACCATATCTTCGTTGGTGATGGTGACCGTGGGCATGTTCTGCGCCACCTTGACGTGGGCAAAGTTCATCACGCTTTGCACGATCTTGGGTTTGAACATCAGCCCCAGCCCGGCCGTGGTATAGGGCAGTTTCGTCGGCATCGCCTCGATCCCCTTTGCACTGGCGCGGGCGACAAAGCCCTGGTTAAAGTCGATGGCCACATATTTGTTCTTGGCCGCCAGCCCCTTGATGTCGCGCGCCACCTCGCGCAGCCGTTCGACATATCGCACGCCGACGGCGTCGTCGTCGTCCATGCGGAATTGCAGGCAATGTTCCCCGTCAAAGGCGCGCACCTCGTTGATCGCATCCTGCATGATCTTGCGGTGCCGCTTGGGCGGATAGGCGGCAACAATCGCCTGCGGCACATCCGCCAGCAAAGCGTCGAGCCGTTGACGGTAGTGGTCGGGCAGGCTGTCGCCGATCACCACCAGAAAGGTAAAATCGGGGTCGGTCTGCGCGCGCAGCGGGGGCAGGGTGATGGTTTCAAACGTGGCAAAGCGTTCTTCCATCCGCGCAGGGGAATAGAGATAGGCAATGCGCTCTTCCAGCGTGGGGTGATCCACCTGAAAGCCGCCGATTGCGGGGTACGAAAACCGGCACAGCCCGATCACTTGCATTGCAACGCCCTTTTGTCCGAATATGCACAGGTGACCATGACAAGCCGCGCAGGCCTGTGCAAGATGCCACCCTGCGTGCGCGCTCGGTCTGGTGCTGTTGACACCCGCTGCGACTCCCCCTATACGCGCGTCATCTCGGTGAGGGAGCGGCCTGCTCTCGTCCCGAAATCAGATATGAAGTGCGCACGAACCGGTCTCCTATGGACCCGTTCCTCTGGAAACACACTGCAACGTTCGCCTCGGTACGGGAACGTCGCGGTCATTTCTGCATTGGCGCGTTTCGCGCAACGTATAACGCATCTTTCGGGATGCACCTGAGTTGGTCCGTGGACGCGCGGACGATTGAATTGAAACCGCGGGGTTTTCCCGCAGCACATGTGTAAGACGGGGAAAAAACCGGAATGCCAACGATCCAACAGCTGATCCGCAAGCCGCGCCAGCCTAAAATCCGACGTTCGAAATCGACGCACCTGCAAGAATGCCCGCAAAAGCGCGGCGTTTGCACACGCGTTTATACAACAACGCCTAAGAAACCGAACTCGGCCATGCGTCGTGTTGCGAAGGTTCGCCTGACCAACGGTTTCGAAGTCATCAGCTACATCCCGGGCGAAGGCCACAACCTTCAGGAGCACTCTGTTGTCCTGATCCGTGGCGGCCGTGTAAAAGACCTTCCCGGTGTCCGTTACCACGTACTGCGTGGCGTTCTGGACACCCAAGGCGTCAAAGACCGGAAACAACGTCGTTCGAAATACGGCGCGAAACGTCCGAAGTAATGGTTGGTGGTGCCACCTTTGCCCGATGGGCAGGGGTGGGCCGCCTTTTGGGTTTTGCCGCATCGCAAATCCCGCCCGATCTGACCGCAGCCTGACTGCGGCCCAGATTGAAAAATTCGCTCTCGCATCTTGCGAAACATATCAAAATGCCGCCAGCGCAGTCATAGCGACCGCTGAGTGGCCACCGAAGAGGGAAGCTGAGGATGTCACGTCGTCACGCCGCTGAAAAACGCGAAGTCCTGCCCGACGCCAAGTATGGCGATAAGGTTCTGACAAAATTCATGAACAACCTGATGCTGGACGGTAAGAAATCGACCGCCGAACGCATCGTCTACAACGCACTTGAGCGCGTTGAAGGCAAAATCAAACGCGCACCCGTGGAAGTGTTCCACGAGGCGCTGGACAACATCAAACCCTCCGTCGAAGTGCGTTCGCGCCGCGTCGGTGGTGCGACATACCAGGTTCCCGTCGAAGTGCGCCCCGAGCGCCGCGAAGCCCTGGCAATCCGCTGGTTGATCAAAGCCAGCCGCGCACGGAACGAAAACACCATGGAAGAGCGCCTTGCAGGCGAGCTGATGGATGCCGTTCAGTCCCGCGGCACCGCGGTGAAAAAGCGCGAAGACACACACAAGATGGCCGACGCCAACAAAGCGTTCAGCCACTATCGTTGGTAATACGTCGGTTCTCCGACGCAATCTCTGAGGAAGCAGCCCAATGGCACGCGATTATCCGCTCGACCGCTACCGCAACTTCGGCATCATGGCACACATTGATGCCGGCAAAACCACCTGTTCGGAACGCATCCTGTTCTATACAGGCAAGTCGCACAACATCGGTGAGGTGCACGATGGCGCCGCAACCATGGACTGGATGGAACAAGAGCAAGAGCGTGGGATCACCATCACCTCGGCTGCGACCACCACGTTCTGGGAACGCACCGAAGACGGTGAGACACCCGACACGCCCAAGCACCGCATGAACATCATCGACACCCCCGGCCACGTCGACTTCACCATTGAAGTTGAACGTTCGCTGGCGGTTCTCGATGGTGCGGTTGCCGTTCTCGACGCCAACGCCGGTGTCGAGCCGCAAACCGAAACCGTGTGGCGTCAGGCTGACCGCTACAAGGTTCCGCGCATTGTGTTCGTCAACAAGATGGACAAGATCGGCGCGGACTTCTTCAACTGCGTTCACATGATCCAGGACCGCACCGGCGCGACACCGTGCCCGATCCAGATTCCGATCGGCGCCGAAACCGAGCTGGAAGGCATGATCGACCTGGTCACCATGGAAGAATGGGTCTGGGAAGGTGAAGATCTGGGCGCAAGCTGGTTCAAACGTCCGATCCGCGACAGCCTGAAAGATCAAGCTGACGAATGGCGCGCGAAAATGATCGAAATCGCCGTCGAAATGGACGACGACGTAATGGAAGCATATCTGGAAGGCGAAGAGCCTGACGTGCCGACACTGCGCCGCCTGATCCGTGCCGGTACTTTGGCGATCAAATTCATCCCCGTTCTGTGTGGCTCCGCGTTCAAGAACAAAGGCGTGCAGCCGCTGTTGAACGCCGTGATCGACTATCTGCCGTCGCCGATGGACGTTGTCGATTACATGGGCTTCAAACCCGGTGACGAAACAGAAACACGTAACATTCCGCGTCGCGCGGATGATACAATGGCGTTCTCGGCGCTGGCGTTCAAAATCATGAACGACCCCTTCGTCGGCACCCTGACCTTCACACGCATCTATTCGGGCGTACTGAACAAGGGTGACACGCTGTTGAACTCGACCAAGGGCAACAAAGAACGTGTTGGCCGTATGATGATGATGCACTCGAACGAGCGTGAAGAAATCACCGAAGCGTTCGCGGGCGACATCATCGCGCTGGCGGGTCTGAAGAACACCACAACCGGTGACACGCTGTGCGCTGTCAACGATCCGGTCGTTCTGGAAACGATGACATTCCCCGATCCCGTGATCGAGATTGCCGTCGAGCCCAAGACCAAAGCCGACCAAGAAAAAATGTCGATGGGCCTGCAACGTCTGGCCGCCGAAGATCCCTCTTTCCGCGTCGAGACCGACATCGAATCCGGTCAGACCATCATGAAGGGCATGGGCGAACTTCACCTCGACATCCTGGTCGACCGTCTGCGTCGCGAGTTCAAGGTCGAAGCGAACATCGGTGCCCCGCAAGTGGCCTACCGCGAGACCATCGGTCACGAAGTCGAACACACCTACACCCACAAGAAACAGTCGGGTGGTTCGGGTCAGTTCGGCGAAGTGAAAATGATCATCTCGCCGACAGAGCCGGGCGAAGGTTTCTCGTTCGAAAGCCGCATCGTTGGTGGTTCGGTGCCCAAGGAATACATCCCGGGCGTTGAAAAAGGCATCCGTTCGGTCATGGACAGCGGCCCCCTGGCCGGCTTCCCCGTGATCGACTTCAAGGTTGCGCTGATCGACGGTAAATTCCACGACGTTGACTCGAGCGTTCTGGCGTTCGAAATCGCGGCGCGGATGTGTATGCGTGAAGGCATGCGCAAAGCCGGTGCGAAGATGCTGGAACCGATCATGAAAGTCGAAGTTGTGACACCGGAAGAATATACCGGCGGCATCATCGGCGACCTGACATCGCGTCGCGGTCAGGTTCAGGGTCAGGACACCCGCGGCAACGCGATTGCGATCGACGCATTCGTGCCGCTGGCCAACATGTTCGGCTACATCAACACCCTGCGGTCGATGTCTTCGGGTCGTGCGAACTTCACCATGCAGTTCGATCACTACGAAGCTGTTCCGCAGAACATCTCGGACGAGATTCAGTCCAAATTCGCTTAACGGGATGGCGGGGGATGCCCCGCCCTACCGACCACTCGTAGGGCGGGGCCTGGGCCCCGCCTCCCCACCAAGACAAATAGGAGACCTCCCCCATGGGTAAGGCAAAGTTTGAACGTAACAAACCGCACGTTAACAT
>TARA_R110000868_G_scaffold313440_2_pt1 | contig 12131 bp, 10 predicted proteins | sample TARA_R110000868 | Tara Oceans TARA_R110000868 (sample SAMEA4397489) | marine metagenome | biome: Polar Biome; feature: [SRF] surface water layer (ENVO:00010504); material: water (ENVO:00002006), including particulate matter (ENVO:01000060) such as... | depth 5 m | reverse complement strand
TGCACTTGTCCTCATCTCACGATGGACGGGCATTACCCGCTACGCTGCTGTATGGTGTCCGGACTTTCCTCCCGTGACCGAAGTCGCCAGCGATGACCTACTTTTCTTCTGTCGTATTTATGCATCTAGTCGTAAGCATAGTCAAGATATTAGCTGCGTGGTAAATCGTTTTATGGACAAATTACTGTGTGCCCTCACTTTTCTTATGTTTGCTCTTCCAAGTGCAAATGCTTCTTTACGCTCATTAATAAAAAAGACGTATGAGCATAATCTTACTCTCATGAATGCCCGTGATGAGGTGATAGCAAGTCAGTCTGATACAAGAATCTTAAATTCCTCGCTTGATCTGAATTTACAGTTTGAAACGAGTTACACTGATTCAAATTTTGAGCGCGATCCTTTTTCATTAGTTTCGGCCAATAAGGCTTGGGTTAATGAGCTTACGATAAGCAAGCCATTTCATTGGGGCGGACAGCTTAGTCTCGCCAGTGTTCATCAGCATTTAAAACCAAAGAGCGCGATCTCTCAGAGCTATCTTTTTCAGCAACGCTTAACTTATTCGCAAGACTTGGGACGAAATTTTTTAGGTCGAACCTACCAATTAGAAGAAGATGCACTTTTGGCCAATGAAGAAATTCAAACTCTTAACTTGAATTCGACTGAAATTTCACAGCTCATCTCGCTGTCTAAACTCTACGTCGAAGGAGCGAGTTTAAAAGCTTTGCTTGAACTTGAAAAAGCGGCACTTCTAAGAGTTCAAAAGCGTCTCAAGTACGTACAAAAGCAGGTTCGAGATGGTCTTCGCGAAAAAGTCGATGAACTTCGAGCGAAGGAGAATCTTTTGGCGAGACAGACGGCAATTCGCGATATTGAAAATAGAACGTGGGCCTTGAAGGAAGAGCTTGGTGTCGTGATTGCCGATCAAGCGCTCGATGTTGAATTTAGACCAAAAGGTCTTGAACAAGATTGGACAAAGTCTTGGAAGGGTTGGCACTTAAAGGATAATGTCGATCGACAATTATTGATTAAGCGCTTAGATGCCTTGGCGTTGCAAACCAAGGCGAGGTCTAAAAAAGATGCACCTGAAGTAAAGCTCTTTGCCAGTTACGGAAATAATGACTGGGAGCTGACAAGATCAGATGCAGTTTCGGGAGGCCTTCTAGGTACTAAAAATGATGAAGTTGCTCTTGGACTTCAAGTCAACTTCACGCTTGGTAATGAAGAGCAAAAAGCTGAACTGGCCAAAATTAATGCAAGGAAAAAAACGTTAGAGCGTTATGCAGGTCAATGGAATAAAATTCTTTTAGGAACAGCGGCGACATTAGGTGAGCGGCATAAGAATTTAGCACTCAATCTAAAAACAGCGCTGGAACGAGAAAGTTTAGCCAGGCAAGCCCTTGATGCCTATTCCAAGCTTTATTCGAAAGGTCGCGTCGATCTTGATCAAGTCATTACTGCGGAAGAACAATTGATTTCTGACCAAAAGCTAGTGGTTTCTTCTAGGCAGTCGTTGGTGAATCTTACTCTTGAAGCTCAGGCCCTGGCCGGTAGACTTCCAACATTCCTACTTAAAGAAGTTGATCTTTAAGCCGAGTATTTTACTCAGATGGCAACATTTCTCCTCAAGCAATAACTCATAACCTTGTTATAATAGATACTTATTCAAGGAGTTCTCATGAGAGGCAATACATTTGGCAAAATGATTTCAATGACCAGTTTTGGTGAATCTCATGGTGTAGCTCTTGGCGTTGTTATTGACGGCGTTCCACCAGGTCTTGATTTCTCGGCAAAAGATTTACAAGCGGCGCTTGATAAAAGAGCGCCAGGGAAAATTGAAGGTACCACTTCAAGACTTGAACCTGATCAAGCCGAAGTTCTATCGGGAATTATGAATGGCAAAACTCTAGGTACTCCAATAGCTGTAATCGTCAAAAATACTAATCAAAGAAGTAAAGATTACGATAAACTTCAAAATGATTACCGCCCAGGTCATGCTGATAAGACGACGATGCAAAAATACGGCATCAGAGACCACCGCGGAGGCGGACGATCAAGTGGGCGCGAAACTTTAGCGCGAGTGATCGGTGGATACTTTGCTAGCTTGGTTATGCCGAAAACGAAAGTAAAAGCCTTTATTACTAAACTAGGTCCTTTTGAACATGATGGTAAAATTGAATCATTATCAAAAGCAACTTTTGATGAATATCATTTTCCAGGAAATGAACAAACACAAAAAATAAAAGACTATCTTGTAGAACTTAAGAAAAATGGTGAATCACGAGGTGGACGAGTTTCAATTATTGTTGAGAATTGCCCGGCAGGCCTTGGAGAGCCAGCTTTTGATAAACTCAAAGCTGATCTAGCAAAGGCCGTACTATCTATTGGTGCCTGTGTTTCCTTCTCATTTGGCCTAGGTGAGCAAATGGCCGATCTACCAGGCTCTGTTGTCTCCAGTGATGCCGCAAATTTTGGCGGCATTGAAGGCGGTATTAGTAGTGGTGAGCGTTTAACGATGAATTGTGTCTTTAAACCAACTTCTACGATTGGTGATAAAGCTAAAGAAGGACGACACGACCCGTGCATTATTCCAAGAGCAATTCCTGTTGTTGAGGCCATGGTGAGTTTTGTATTAGCCGATCATTATTTGAGACAAAAAGCTTATGAGTAAATGGTTACGAAAATCTAATATAAAAGACATCGTTAAGGACTTGATGAATGATCAGCGCCAATTACTTGTGTGCATTGATGCGCAAGTCGAGAGACTCTATGCCAGCGAACTTGCAGAACTAAAGGCACGGAGAAATCTTTTATGGTTTAGTTTTGGGCAAGGTGAAAACGCCAAAAACTTTGCAGAGTGGGAAAGAGCACTTGAGTTTTTTATTGATCGTGGAGTTTCGAGAAAATCTCATCTTATCGCCATAGGCGGAGGCGCACTGAGTGATGCTGCTGGCTTTGTTGCCGCGACACTTCTTAGGGGAATCTCTTGGAGTATTGTTCCTACAACGATACTGTCGCAAGTTGACGCGTCGATTGGTGGCAAGGTTGCTATTAATGCTAAACACGGAAAAAACTTAGTAGGCAATTTTCATCAGCCTAATGAAATTTTTGTTAGTGGAGATTTCTTAAACTCTTTATCAAAAGAGGAAATCATAAGCGGTAAGGGCGAGATTGCGAAGTACGCCTTCTTAGACGCCAATATTGCAAAGGCAATTGAAGCACGCTCAAGCTTAAGTACCATCATCGATTTATGTGCTAAGTATAAGCTCGAATTGGTAAAGCGTGACTTCAAGGAAAGTGGAGAACGTAAAGTTTTAAACCTCGGTCATACTCTTGGACATGCGGTTGAATGGAATTATAGCATCTCTCATGGAGAAGCTGTGATTTGGGGGCTTGCCTTAATTTTTGTTTTAGAAAATCAAAAAGATCAGCTCAAAAAACTGAAGAATATACTCTTAGAGTTACAAGTCGGTGAGCTTGAAAGACCATGGAATGAATCCGACTGGGATCTTGATCGTATTATATCTATTGTTAAAAAAGATAAAAAATCAATAGATGGTGAAAGTGTAGAGTTAATTGTTATCTCCTCACAAAATAAGGTCGTGATTGAAAAAAGAAAATGGGATGACATAAAGAATACATTGACGAGCAAACAGGGAGACATTCATGCGCTCTCCCTCAGTTGAAAATAAAAAACAAATAAGTCCGAGTCGGCATTTTGCTAAAGCTCTAAGCGTCCCAAGTTCCAAATCAAGGGCCAATAGAATGCTCTTTCTTGCCGCAATAACACCGGGGGAGATAAGGCTTTCAAACATCCCCAACTCCAGCGACGTCACAGATATGCTCAAAAGCTTGAAAGTTCTCGGGCTTAAGATAAGTGAATTATCACAGGGTGAATTGATCATTCATAATAGCTTTCCGTCGTGCGAAATCAAAGCGAATGAACCCGTTGTTGTTGAGTGTGGTTATGGTGGAACGACAACGCGCTTTTTGGCTGCTCTGCTTGTTCTTGGTAGCAATACCTATCACCTAGAAGCTTCTGGCCATATGCGAGAACGACCCATGAGTGAAATGGTTGAACCATTAGAAAAGCTTGGCGCGCGTATAGAGCATAATAAAAATGGCGTCTGGTTACTCATTAAGGGCCCTGTGAAAAATAAGCTAGAGTTACTTGAGGTTGATGCCTCGAGATCGACGCAATTTGCAAGTGCTGTCGCAATGATGATGAGTTTATGGGGAGGAAAAGTTTCACCCTTAAATTTAAGTGCTTCTGAAGAATATTTTAAAATGACGGAAGATGCGATTGAACAGTCTAGACAAAACAACTGGAGCGTCCCGCTCGACTTTAGCTCCCTATCTTATCCTCTGGCCCTCGCAGCAAATTGTGGTGAAGTGCTCATTAAAAATTTTAAGGGAATAGATCGCTTTCAACCTGATTGTGTTTTGATTGAAATCCTTGGTCAAATCGGAGCCAAAGTAGAACTTAGTAAAAACGAACTTAAGGTTTCGTGTAAATCGCTAGGACCCTGGGAGGGAGACTGTTCTGGATTCCCTGACCTCGTTCCAACCTTAGCTTTTGTACTAGCCTATGCGAAGGGCACGAGTAAGTTAAAAAAACTATCAGTCTTACAGCACAAAGAATCGGATCGCTTGAGTGAGATTTGTAAAATCTTAAAACTTAATAATATCGATCATGAAGTGGTTGATGACTCATTGATTATTAAAGGTGCACAGTACCACAAAGAGGAAGTCATTTACGATGCGCCAGATGATCATCGAATGATTATGGTGGCGGCCCTTTTTATGAAAGTTAACGGTGGTGGCGAGATATTAAATTACGAGCATGTGAAAAAATCATACCCTTATTTTTTTGAAGATGTCATAGAGTCATGAAAGCGCTCAGAGTTTATGTGGTCAAAGTTATTATGAAGATCTCTTGGCTAGAGAAACTTTTTATTAATTTGTACAAGCTAATGGCCATGTTTGTTATTCACTTCATTCAATGGCGCTTTCCAGCGACAGAAGTGTGGGTAAGAAATAGTTTGGCGCTTGGCGATCTTGTTCCAGGGCTCAGTGATATTGATTTTACAATATATAATAATGATAAACGTCTAAATCTAGACCATCAGCTTCTTGCACAAGTGACAACGTGGCTAAGGCATTTTATTCCAATTATTGGCGAGTTTAATTATTATAACGTAGAGACTCTAAGACTTGTTCAAGATCTTGCAAACCCACACGAACTAGATAGAGATATTGTTTTAAAGACAAAATTACAAACGGTTGAAAAGAAAAAAACGCAATCAGATCATCTCGTCTATCTTTTGAGACTCTATCATAGCGACAGTGAAAATCTTCGATTAAACCCTGAACTTAGAGCTAAAAAATGGAATAGAGTTTTCTCGGCAATCAATGCGGGAGTTAATTACAACGGTCGCCTCAGTGTTGATTCGGTTATTCAGAGCTATCTAACTCCCGCAGAGTTAAGTCTTGAGCCTGTTGTTTATCCGCATCTATGGCTTGCGCATAACTGGAAGAGCCTAGATAGTAATTTGAGAGCAGTAGATGAGTTTAAATCGGGAAGAGACTTTTTAAAGCAAGTGACTCTTGGGCAAATTCGTTGGGAAATATTTGGTATCTTAAGCCAGTTGCCCTTCTTAAAGAATGCCAAAGATATGCAGTATCACTTTTCACATCTAGCTAAAATTGTTGAGCATATAGATATATCTGAGTCGAAACAACTTAGAAACACTATTGATCAAGCTATTTTACAAGCTCGCCAATATTAGTCTTTCTATAATGAGAGATGACTTCTTCTGGTGTTCCATCAACCTCGATATGACCATTATTCAAAAAGATCGCCCTATTACAGGCCTGTAGAATTTGATCAGGGGAATGGGAGACAAAAATAACGGCTCCTGATTGATGAATCATCTTAAGAACTCGTTTTGAGATTTTATCTTGGAAAAACTCATCGGCCCCATCAAAAACTTCATCGAGAATGAGCAGATCTGTAGGCTTTGAAGAAATAAGAGAAAGACTAAGCCTTGTTTGCATGCCTTTAGAATAAGTTCTATATGGCGTGTCCAGGAAATGACCGAGCTCAGAAAACTCGAGAGCATCATCTATAATAGCTTTTCTTTCTTTTTTGTTGATGGTTGGGAATAAAAATTGAGAAAGTAATTGTGCATTTTCACGACCAGTTAGCTCTGGAAGAATGCCAACTGACGTGTCAAAAATGGCCCTGACTTCACCGTTAATATTAACAGAACCTTTAGATGGCGAATACATACCGGCAATACAGCGGCAAAGTGTTGTCTTTCCTGATCCATTGACACCAATAATTCCAAGCCTGTCACCATGATTAAGCGACAATTGGATTCCTTTAAGAACGTGAAGCTTGTCCTTGCTAGGCGAAAAGAAGTCTATAGGATCCTTCAGCGCTTGAATAAACTTCTCTCGAACTGAAGCGATAAAATGATAGTCGAGGTCAAAATGAATATTTAAATCATTCACCTCGAGAACAGATTTAGATCCTGAGGTAGAGTTCATTTTTATTCCTTTTCCAAGTCCAGCCAGCAATTGAAACCAAGAAAATCGTTGATAGTGAAGCTTTTGAAAGAGCAAGCATGAAGAAATCTAAATTGAATTCATAAAAACATGATCTAAATGCCTTTATATAAAGATAGGGAAGATGAAAGTCGAACATCCATCTATAAGTTTCAGGCACCATGTCTTCTGAGAAGAAGATAGGCGTAACGAAGAATAAGACTCCTGTTACAAAACTGACGACATAGTTTGTGTCGCGAAGAAAGACTTGCATTAGCGAAAGTATGGTACAGACGGCGCAAACAGATATGATTAATAATATGAGCGGAATGATGGCCAGTAAAACGCTCCACGAGGGAGGTGAGTACATTAATTGTATGGGGAGATACATGATGGAAAAAGCTAGAAGGAAATTCAAAAAGTTATCAGCAACTTGTGAAAAGATTAAAACCAGAGGGTTAATCTTAAAAGACTTTAGCAGAGAGCCAGAGTGCAGCAGAACAGGCGTCGTCATCTGAATCGTCATAATGAGAAAAATCCACGGAGTAAGACCGCATACCAGATAAAGATAATAATTATGAATATCAATTTTAAGAATATGCTTGAAAGCTATGGCTTGCGCGCCAAACATAATCAACGGGTTAAGAATTACCCAAACCAACCCTGCGATAGTATTTCTATACCTAGCCTTGAGCTGAGCTCTGGTGAGTTCATATGTGGTTTGAACAAGGGTTCGCATTATCTCTCTTTTTTAAGCTTGTCTTTATAATAGTCTAGTTGGATCTTAACTTCCATGCTTCGGGGATCAATATTTTGAGCTTTTGTGAGTTCTTCTATAGCGTATTGAATCTCGCCGTTGCGATAAAGTTTTGCGGCCAAATATCTCCTGACGAACATATTATCAGGATTGTGAACAATATTTCGTCTAAGCATCAATTCATGGTCATTGAAGACACTTGAATACTGGATAGTTTTTATTAGGTTATAAGCTATAGGCATAACAAAAATCAGACCAACCATTGTTGTGCTCATTTTTGCACGCAGCTTAAATCTGCTAACGAGATAATCCAAAGCTTGAATAAGTAAAACTGCCATGGGGATAGTGCAAAGATAGGCCCAGTGGTCAGAGTAGTGAGCAAATTTCATGAATGGGACGTAGAAAATTCCTGAGATCGGAAGCCATGAGCAGATTAAAAATGTCGCTGCTAACATAGGAGTTGATTTATTGACTTTAGTATCAACCAAACAAAAAGCGTATGCTGTCATGATAATAAAAAGAAATAACAGGTTGTAGATATTCGTTAGTGAAAGGGGATCAATGAAGGGATAGAAAAGAAAGTGATCACCACCAACTGTAAATGACTTGATATAAAAAGAGAGAGAGTTTGCCACGAGTTGTAGCTTGTCTAGGCCAAAGGCCAGCCAGTCAAAGACCTTCTTCTCTTTGACAACAACCATAGTCGTTTCTTTTTGCAGTGACTCTTCTGTCGAAGTGGAGGCATTTTCGATTTGTACTTGATCTGGAACTTCTTGGGCGACTTCAGGTTCATCTATTATTTCAGCACGTGATGCTTCTTCATAAACTGTATTTGAAGGCGTAGGTTCAGACACTTCGATAGGGGACGGACTTGGGATAGAGACAATTGTTTCTTCTTTGATAACCTTTTGAGACTTTTCAGTATGAAATTTTTTTCGAATGACATTTTCACTATCAGATGATGTTACACCTCTGATGGTTAGGAGTCCAACGAGCAGAGAAATGATGAAAAATGGAATCGTACGCACAAGTGACTTTTTAAATGAATTACTTTTCAAAAAAATCAGAAAGAAAACAAAAGGAAGAAAGACAGCATAGCTTTTAGTTAGAAGACTTAAAGCGAAAAAGAGAAGCGATAGTTTGTACTTATTTTGAATAACTGAGTTAAGGCATAAAAGGGTGAAGCTTGTTGCGAGGAGAGTATTAAGCTGGAAAATCCAGCTCACAGACTCGACCTGAAGAGGATGAAAAAGAAAGAGTAAACCAATAAAGAGTGAGTGTTTAACTTTACTATCAACTAAAAACTTTCTTAAAAGGTAAAAATTCAAAAAATGGATCAATAAATTAAGCAGCTTGTACCATACAAAATTTTCGGCAAAGACACGGTAGAGAATCCAGAAAAAGACATAGCCTAATGGCCAAGCGCGATGATTCGATGAGGTGTAATCAAAAAAAACAAAAGGATGCGACGTATGAGTAATGGCTTCAGCTTTAAAGATGAAAACGTTATCATCCCAAAGTGAGCCAGAGTAGAAGCTCGCTGCATAAACAACGAGCATACAAATAAAAGGCAGAACATAAGAGAGAGCTTTAACATGTCGGCGCAATTAAGATCTCTCTATCCTATGGAACTTCACAACGAAGATTCCCTTCAGCATCAAAGCCTTTGAGTTTAGTCCCGGCCGGACAACCAGCTCCGCCGAATCGAGGATTACATGATCCATCATTAGGGTCAAAAACCCCACCAAGACTGTGGCAGATCGAGTTATGGTTTGCGGGTTCACTCGGGACACCGGAACAGGTCTTGTACGAACCGTCACAGCGAGCCTGGTCCATAATGTGTTCTGTTACAATACATTTTCCGTTGTAATACGAACCACCAAGGTCATTGTCGCAAAGCTTTTCTAGGGGAGCTAGCTCATCTTCATCAAAAGCCGCATTGTCAGCGAAGCAGCTTTCAAAGGCATCTCCACTTGATTCTGCTCCACCTACTGCTTTTGCAAAATAGACTCGTAGAGGAATTTCAAAACTTACTTCTTTACCCCCAAGAACGAGTTGTCCAAACTGCGACCCTACTCCATCCATTTTTGATTTCACAACGGTGACTTGCAGTTTAATACTATCTGTTGTGTCGTCAAAATCGATAAAGCGCATTTCGCCAATTCTGATATTGCCGTGATAAGTCGTTGCGGCCGGAGATCCTTCACTATAAGGCTGGTAGGCGATAGAGTTATCATAGTCCATTATTTGGGGAACAACTTTGTCAGCGTAAGCTTGTGAGCGATTAGCAATCAAGGCAGAAAATGTATTGTTACAAGCTTGTTCATTCATGAGTAGATTTGAAGCCGTTTCTTTGAACTGCTCAATAGAATCTTTAACCATTAATGTCTGTTTCATGCTCTGCATATTCTTTGAGGTCTGCATGACCGCAAGTCCAAATACACTGACCATGCCAGAGATCACCATGACCTGGACAAGTGAGCTACCTTTTTGGTTGATTAGCATCTTCATTCTTAATCCTCTTAAGGTGCACAGATCGGGTTGCCGAAACCATCAAAACCTTGAATACCTGTAATACAGCTTGGTGCTTTGAAACTACAGACCCATTTTGATGTATTACTAGGATCAGCAGGATCTGGAACAACTTTACCACCAGTTTCTAGACATATAACTTTAGAGCCGATGTAATTAATACCTTCAGCAATACCTGCGCATTGACCAGTACTAGCATCAAAACTACCTACAACGTAGTTCTCTCCAGTAGGACTGTAGGTCATGGCACACATCTTTTCTTTTAGTTGTAATGCAACAATATCAGCCGGGTTTGCACATTCGATGAAAGTTCCACTATCAGATACAGCAACAGTGACATTAATTGATCTGGGTACTGTAACTGTTCTTTTTTGAGCGATCTGTGTGAATGCAACTCTCAGTTCAACCATTCCGTAAACTTTAGTATCTGCACCACCAAGCGGTCCTCGAGATTGGACCTGAAAGAACCTTTTGATGGGAGTATTTGTAATACTGGAAATTACCAGATTCCCACCTTGAAATGCGACACCTTCACTTAAGGTAACTGGAGTTGCACCATCACCTGGAGGTGTATAAGTTGCGGGTACTCCGCCGTCATTGTACAGGTTTCCAATATTATTAGTGCCAGAGAGATCGGGATTTCCTGCGGCCGCAAAAGTTGCAGAGCAGGCAACACTATTTCCCATTAGACTTCCAACCGTCGCCATAACAGATTGAATCTCATCCTCTTGGCGCATAAGCTGCTTGGTTTTGCTGTCTTCTTTAAGTCCTTGCAGCATTGCTAGGCTCACTACTCCGAGAAGTCCGGCCGTAACCATCCCCTCGGCAAGCGAGAAACCTTTTTGGCCAAGCTTAAAGTTTAATATTTTCAAAGTGAGCATACGGCAGGTCCTGAGCTACAGATAATTAAGTTTCTATCGGTGAAGCCTGTTACGAAAGCACCGGGAGTGCTGCAATAACATGAGTACCAAGGGGCAACACATGTTCCGTGAGCGGCATCGTATGAGCCTCCGACTTTAGTTGTACACATCTCAGCTTTCAAAGAGTTTACAAGTCCATTCTTTCCGTTTTCACACTTACCATTTACATACGATCCACCCATGGTTTCGCACATTTCAAAGTCTGTATTTAATACGCCACGATCTATCGGTTGGTTACAATCCGTAATATTCCCGGTGGCAGTATTAACTGAAACGGGAACGTAAATGTACTTTGTTAACCTTCTAATCTTTTGCCCTTGGGGCCTACTTGAGTCTTTTGTAGCAAAGACAAAGCGCATCTCGATCACCCCATGATTTTCAATATGCTCAATTCCATCTGCAGCATTTTGCTGTGCTCGTGTATTTGAAGCAGCATTTGTAGACTCTTTAGCCTTTAAGGCTTTAAAGTCCGTAATAGAAATACTTTGAACCATGACGGAGTTACCAAACACTACATAATTGGAACCACTTGAAACGGCAACTTCATCATCTGCAATAAGATCAGCTGCACCGGGACTAACTCTCAAGGAACAGTTAGTTCCGTTAGCTTGGCATGATGCTACCGGTGTATCAACGTCATCAAGACCATTAGATAAACCATTCGCCAAAGCATAGGGCTTAACAATAGTAACGGGATTAATGCCTCGAAGTGTTCGTCTACATGAATGACCATTTTTCATAATAAGATTGGCAGTCTGTTGCGCACCAATGAGATCATCTGCAAGCTTTGCTTTATTTTGCAAGCTAGCCAATTGGAGTGTCCCAAGGGCCAAGGTCCCAGTTACACCAGCTGCCACCATAAGTTCAGCTAATGAAAAACCAGCCTGGCTTTTTAGAAGTTTACTTAGTCGTTTCGGAAGGCTTTCCATATTACGTTCCACTGTTCTTCCGTCCACTTTAAAGGTGGGAATGCGTTTGCATTCCCAACGGGTCGGCGTCTTCGTTTATTTCAAGTTTTAGATCCATAAGACATTTTACTGCCATGTGAGCCATTAACCTAAATTAGAATTTATTGACTCATCGGTTTTAAGTTCATAAACCTTTATTATTATTACATTTATTGAGAAAATATAAACAAAAATAAGACAGGAATTTATAGCTTGTCGCGAATTTCTGATGCCCATTATTTGTGGGCGATGTCTGATTTAGGGGTCATATGAGTGAGATTCGAGCCGTAGTAGCTTAATTGGATAAAAAAAGCCCATCCGAGGGATGGGCCTTAATAATGGTGGGACATGTAGGACTCCATGGCGCGGCAAAGGCCGATAGGGCTTTGAAGCGACACTGGTGCGCAGAATCGATCAAGCGAAAGCGCT
>TARA_R110000868_G_scaffold96857_4_pt1 | contig 12133 bp, 10 predicted proteins | sample TARA_R110000868 | Tara Oceans TARA_R110000868 (sample SAMEA4397489) | marine metagenome | biome: Polar Biome; feature: [SRF] surface water layer (ENVO:00010504); material: water (ENVO:00002006), including particulate matter (ENVO:01000060) such as... | depth 5 m | reverse complement strand
GTAAAGATGGATTTTCTAGTAAAGAGCCAATTTTTTGCGCCAGACTTTCAGGGTCTATTTCAGCTATAACACCGGTTTCTCCGTCTTGAATTTGGTCTTTTGCAGTTGTGAAATTAGAGACAACAATTGGTTTTTTTAGGATCATTGCTTCATCTATTGCAATTGATTTCCCTTCATGTCTAGATGTTTGCGCATAAATTGTTGCTGCACGCATGTAAGGGTAGGGATTCGATTGTAGACCCAGCATATGTACCGTACTCTGTAATTTGTTCAATCGTATTTGCTGTTCAAGTTTTGGACGTTCTGGGCCCTCGCCAATTATAATCCACATAAATAGGATTTCTCGTTGCTTTAATATTCTTGCCGTTTCGATTGCGATATCCATTCCTTTTTCCTCACTCAATCTTCCAACCGTTACGATTAAGTTTTGCCCTCCTAATGCTATTAGATCTTGTGGTATCTTCAGACTTAAATTCTCAATAAGTGTAGCGGATGAAATGTTTTCTATTACACTAATTTTGTGGGCTTCACTAGGAAAATGTTGCATGAGACTTTCGCCACAAGCTGGTGAAATGGTTACGATACTATTTAGCTGCTTCAGGTAGGGTAAATCAAATTGCGGATCTTGTTTCGATTTGGAATAATCAGTATGGATCCAGGCGATTTTATTATTAGCGTTTATGTTATCGACAATAAAATAAGTAGAGGATTTTTCTAAGAAAGCAATAGCACTATGGTATTGTTTATCCAATTTAGGAAGCACTTGACTAAAAATTTCCCAGGCATCTTGTTCTGCTTTTGCCGTGTTAGGCTCTTTTTTTTGTATCCATGCAAACTTCAATCGAGCCCTCGCTATGTTGAACTTTCCTTTACTTAAAAACCATAAGATAGACGTTAGTAATGGTTTTGAAAAATGGGTAAATAGGTTGCCACAGTCCAATAATTTTACATTTTTAGGCACAAGCGCTTGAAATATTCCACCCTGTTTAAACAAGAAGAGATCTACTTCATACTGCTCAAAATCTAAAGCACTTAGCCAGTTTAATAAACTTTTTTCAGCTCCACCTGCGTCTAAACTAGGGATTACAAACAATAGACTCTTTTTCATTAAAGCTTTGTTAAGTACTCACCTGCTTTTTCTGCCATTTGTTTCATTTTCGGTATACTATGTTCGAGTTGTTCTCGAATAAGGTTTTCATCTCTTACAAGTTCATCAAACTTCTCGATAAGTTTCTGTCCATCGGAAAGTTCGTGGAGCTGTAAAACTAATTTTTCTTCTCCAAATAAATCGAGTGCAATTCCTCTAGATTTTACGCTGTAACCAAGAACCATGGTGGGAACGCAACTGGAATAGGCAGCTATGGTCGCATGCGTTCTGGCACCAATGAAAAATTTCATACGCGAAATGTAGCCTTTGTATTCCAGTGTGTTCAAGTTGTCTGGGAGCAGAATTACACGTTTTGTGTTTTTATATTTTTGGTAAAATTCATCTAGAGTTTCAAAATCGTTATTTCCTGCAATTGTTACATGCGGGGTTAATACTATTTTGTAATCCGTTGAGTTGAGTATATACTGAATCAGTAATTCGAAAGAATTTCTTGAATCGGCATTCTTTTTTTGGACTAAAGGACTATAATTTAACCCTACCATTTTTCCTTCTTCCCAGCCCTGGGGCAATTCCAATATTGCCTTTTCTAACAGAAACGCTCCGTCTGCTACTAAGTTCGTCTGTTTTAGTCCTTTGGAGGTAAGGAGATCGAATGTTAGACTCTCTCTTACTAGAATTTTATCAAACTTTTTTAAGTCTTCTATCTTTTCTACAGTGAGGTCTTCCTTTCCAATTGAAGCACCCCAAAGTACCAATTTCTTGCCTGCTTTTTTAATCTGTGAATGCAGTTCATACCAAATAGGTTGCTCCCCATAGCAATACGTATCTCCCCCTATTGAGAGAAAGATATCGAATTCACTTATTTTTTTTATAAAGAGTTGATTGGAATTAATAATTCCGACACTTTCATTCTTTTTAAATTTCCATGCTATTGCAGCCTCCGCGTGCTTCCAAGAAAATTTGTGGGGCTTTTTTGATTTCATATCAAATATCTCATGCAATCCTGGTATGTTCTTATCTGTTTGAGGATCAAAGGAAGCTAATGAAATCTGTGCGTTCGGAAACTGTTGACTTACAACTTTTATTGCTGACCGTACCAAAGCTTCGCAACCTCTATTGAGTGAACCTGAATGGAGATATAATAGTATTTTCATAATGTGGTATATATATAATGAAGTTCGAGAATGTTTTTATCAATGTCAAATTTATCTTGACGAACTGTGCATAGTGCAGTATTACCCATCCTAATGCGTAATTTGGGATTTTCAATTAGTAGCTGTAAGTAATCTGCAAGCAAACTAATGTCGTTAGTATCATATAAAAAGCCTTCTTTATTATGAATAATAAGCTCAGGTATACCACCAACTTTTGAGGCAACAATAGGCAATGCACACTCCATTGCCTCCATTATCGTGAACCCAAGAGCCTCGCTTCTTGACGGTTGACAATAAATATCACTAGCATTTAAAAGACTATATATATCGTTCCGATTGCCTAGGAAAGAAACGCTATTACTGATTTTAAGTTTTTCAACTTGCTCTTTATATTTATTCTGATTGTTTTTATTTAGTGGACTGCCTATGATTTGTGCCGTAAATGGTACTTGTCTGTCGGATAGTATTTTTAACGAGCGTAGTAATATGTCTATGCCTTTAATGTCATCTAAAAAGCCAATAGTAGTTATTATCGGAACAGAGTTAAACTCCGTTTTGGGTATATATTTGCTTACTTTGTTATTTACTCCTAAATATAAAGTTTTACATTTTGAAGATGAAAACTTAAAAAATGATTGATGTTGAGATTTAACACTATTGGAAACGAAAAAAAAATGATCAACAAAATAGCTAAGTACTTTATATTTTATTTTATACAATAATACACCTAAACGAGTTTTCCTACTGGACTTCCAATCCAAGTTTTCGACATAGAAGTTAGCCATATGAAATGTTAAAAATGTTTTTTTTCCACAAAGTTTGCTTGGAATCAAATAGAAGGCGGAGTTTTCGAAATGACAGTGAACGATATCTATTTCGTGAAATTTTAGTAATGCCTTGTATGCAGCAAACCCTTCTTTTTGGGGATCGAAATTGATACAATCGATTCCACTTTCTTTAAATTTTTGGAGAATTTCGGGTGTGGGTAGCTTTTCAAGAAAAGCAAGAATAAATTTAAACTTAGTTTTTCCTAGTTGTGCATTTCTTTCGTACCATCTTTCCAATCCACCAAACTTAATGCTATAAGGCTGACCTGTAAGACACAAAACTGTTTTCATAATCTTTATTGACGATTAAATATAAAAGTAATTGTGTCTATAATTTTTTTTCTGATATACAAATACTTATAAATTTTATTAATATTTTCTGTTTTAAATATATTCAATATAGGATGCATTTTTTGACTATTCGGAAAACCATCTTGAATATATTTAAACTCTAACATTTTTTTAATCCATTCTAATTTTTTATGCTTTTCCATTTTGGAAAAATTATTATACAAATAGAATGCCGCATCATAAAAATTCCAATAATATAAACCTAAAACATAATCTGAGTAATCTTTTTCTTCTAATTTAAATTTCTTAAAAAAGTTCACTGCCAAATTTGCTCTTATTTCACTGTCTTGAAATCTTTTTATATTAAACTGTTTAGATAATGAATTTGGAGTACCAATAAAATAATGATACATTACTTCATTCGTAATATTTACAAACTTACAGTAGCTGAAATATTCCAGAGAAAAAACATAATCTTCTCCAAAATTCAAAGATATATCAAACTTTAAATTAAATTGATCGATTATCTTTTTATCAAACATTTTCGCTACAGGAGTTTGAATCATTATTTTATCAAACAATTCAACAACTTCCTTATTTCCTTCAAAAACAATACAATGTTTATTTATAAATGTTTCACTTCCTCCTACAAAACCACATATTGATATATTGCTATTATCTTTCAAAATAAGACTCAGCAGTAATTCTAAATAATTTGGAGTTACCCAATCATCTGAATCAATAAAAACCAGATATTCTCCTTTTGCAAGGTCGATTCCTTTATTCCTTGCTGCACTTACCCCTTGGTTTTTTTGATTGATTACAATGACTCTGCTATCTTTTTGTTGGTAAGATTCAAGTATTTCCAATGAATTATCTTTGGATCCGTCATTAATACAAATCACCTCATAATTGCTAAATGTTTGATCTAATATAGAGTCAAGACATTGAGGGAGGTATTTTTCAGTATTGTAAACAGGAACAATTATTGATATTTCAGGCATGATCGGGTGTTACAGTTTGGAAAGATAGTTTCTTGAACTATTTAAATAATATTTAATCACTGATTTAATATCTGTCTTTACTCCATTTCCAATCGCAATTAACTTCAACTTATTAGATAAATTATACTTCTTGAACAAGAACTTTAAGAATTTAGAATCATCTAAATTATTATTAATTATTCTTAAAAACAATAAATACTTCAGTTCCTCTAGACTAATACTTTCATCTATTTTCTCTTTTACTATAGTCGTTAAAAACATTAGCGATTGATCGATATGTAGTACTTTTTTTTCTTCGTTGGATAATCTAGACCACACACCCAGCCCATTATGTCTGTAAACCGCTGTGACATCTTCTATAGATTGCACTTTTCCTTTTAAACAATAGAAATAGCCAATTATTTTATCAAAACCAAAACTATCTGGAAACAAACTTATAAAGTTTATAAGTTCTACTTGATAATTCCTCCCCACCATGGTTTGTGTTGGAAAAACAGTTCCATAAGCATAGATATCGTTTTTTGACCAAAATATTTCTGGCCAAATACTTTTCACTTCAGTCAAATCTGCTTCCTGTACGATGCGAGAGGTAAAAGTTAAAACTACCTCTTGATTAGTCTCCATGATTTCTATTTGCTTTTGTAGTTTTAAAGGATCAATCCAATAGTCATCTCCTTCGCAAAAAGCAATAAAATCACCTTTACAATTTTCTAAGTTCAAGATTGCATTATTAAAAACACCTCTATTTTTAGGTTGTCGAATGTATTTAATAATTCCGCCACGTGGATGAGATTGTAATGATTTGACAACTGCTTCGGTATTATCCGTCGAACAATCATCTGTTATTACTAACTCAATATCATAGCTGCATTCTTGACTTAACACTCCTAAAATAGCTTCTTTAATAAAATGCTCGTGATTATATGTAATCATCCAAACACTAATTTTTTTTTTACTTTCCATATATGATCTATGGGATACGTTTTATACTACTGTAAAGACATTCAAAATTATCTTGTAAATCTTGGCCAAAGTAAGTTTTGCTATAACTTTCATTCATCCAATATTTATTATTGATAATATTAAAATTTTATTTTGGAGATAATCATTTCAATTCATTATTTCCAAATCCCCTATACTTTTCGATAGGCGATAATATCTTCAAACTTTTAAATTATTATCTTATTACTAATTTCATTCATACACCTAAACCCTTTATACTTTCTAAATCTTGCCAATAAATTATTTGCAAAAATTAGTATCATACTACTTTTTAAAAGTTTAATCCTAAATTCAAAAAAGTTTTATAAAATTGAGTGTCGCTTATTAATAATACTTTTAAAAATTAACGATGTTATAATCAAGCTACAAATAATTTTCTTCTGGGATAACTTAGTGAATAAAGTCTTCTAATTACATTTTATGTCTAATAATTTTAGCTGGAATCCCTAAGGCAACAGTATTGTCAGGTATATCTTTACTAACAACTGCACCTGCACCAATTGTTACATTATTACCTATTTTAATATTGGGCAAAATGGTAACATTTGACCCAATATGTGTAAAATTACCTATGGTAACATGACCTAATAAATTGGCTGATGGAGAAATTTCTACGAAATCACCAATTTTACAATCATGTGTTACGTTTACATTATAATGGATAATACATCCAATACCTATTTTTACTCCATTAGAAATATTTACACCTGACAAAATATTACATCCAGAATTTATTTCAACGTCAAAAGTAGAAATCATTGAACGATTACTAATTGTATTTGTTATTTCGCCACCAATTGAAATAAACTTTGAATACATTAGCTTTCTTAATTTTGGATTCCCTAAACCTATTGAAAACTGGTTGTCTATATTTTTAAAATACTCTTTTGCTTCTTCTAATGTCTTGATAATTTGAAATTCACCATACAACTGGATCTCAATATCTTTAGAAATATCATCATAAAAAACTAGGTTCTTTAATTTATTATTTTCCTTACATATTTCTAATATTTCTTTTGCAAACCCCTTTGCTCCTATTATTAACATACTTAACTATTTTATCCTATTGAAATTAGGTTGACAATTACGGCTAATTCTTCAGCCTTAAGGTCATAATACAAAGGTAAGCACAAAACTCTAGTCGAAATACTTTCTGAAACGGGCATTTCGGCTGGGTTTACATAATTAACAGTGTTTAAAGAAGGATAAAAATAACGCCTTGGGAAAATTTTTGCGTCATTTAGTACTTTCTGTGCTTGTACTAAAGCTTCCTCTGTTGTAAATACAATAGGATAATAACTATAGTTCCATACTGTACTGCTACGTAATTTTAATTTTGAAATCTTCGTAAAATCAAGATGATCATCATAAAAATCAGCCGCTTTTTTACGTCCTGTTAAAATTTCTTTCATATACGGAAAAACGGCTAACCCCATTGCAGCATGTAATTCTGATATTTTACCATTAACACCTAAACCAAAAAAATCAACTGGACCGTTATGTCCAAAATTGTGACTGTAATAAATTTGATGAAACAAATCAGGATCCTTACAAAAAACAGCTCCACCTTCTCCAGTATGAAACAACTTAGTAGCATGAAAGCTACAGGTACTTACATCACCATATTCAAAAATAGACTTGCCTTTATACTGGACTCCAAAACAATGAGCAGCATCATAAATCACTTTTAAATGATGCTTTTGAGCTATTTTTTCAATGGCTTCAATATTACATGGATTTCCAAAAACATGAGTTGCTAAAATACAAGTTGTTTTACTGGTAATAGCCGCTTCAATTTTACTTTCGTCAATTGTTAAATAATCCGGATGAATATCTACAAACACAGGCGTACAATTTTCCCACACAATAGCCGCGGTAGTCGCTACATAACTAAAAGGAGTAGTTATGATTTCGCCTCCATTGCCTACTAATTTCAATGCAATTTGTAGCGGAATCGTACCGTTATTAGTAATTAAGATCTTACTGTTTTCGAGTTCGAGATACGTTGTTAACTTATCTTCCAATTCCCTTACTAATTCCCCTCTATTGGTTAGCCATTCGTTGTCGTACACACGCTGTATTTGAGCAGTATATTCTGCAATTGGTGGTAAAAACGTTTTAGTTACATTGATCATAATTTATTGTAATTGCATTAATTAGCGCGATAAATCTAAGAGTATAGATTCTTGGTATGGGATTATTAATTCAGGATCAAGTTCGTATCCCTCCGTATTATGAGACTCATGAACATATCGACCTTTAATGGAGGTTCTTTCTGTAGCATTCATTAACATCCACATGTATTCTACATCAATATGTCCTATATCAATTGCCCAATATCCTAGGTTACTAAGATCAGAGCACAATACGGTAGCGGTAGGTCCTAAAGCGCATAAAATTAATTTATCCTTACCCAAGGTTAGTGTTGCACTTTTAATTTGATCGTATTTATCGAAAGTATTTTTTCCGGGACAAATAATTCTTTTTAGGCTTTGGGCATTATCAAATAAATCATTGCCCACTCCCAAACGAGACAGATTGCCCTCGACAATTAAAATTTCTTGATTTTCCCATAAAGAACGTACTTTGTCAAAAAGTATTTTCGACTGAGATTGGTCTTTTAAACCCGCATAAAGCCTTGTCATATTAGCATTACCGTAATGATAGTTACTATTTAAGAACTCAGACAATCGACTTCCATACTTATTTATAAATGACAACCAATGTACTTTAGCAAATTGTTTGTGATTTTTTGTAGTTGCAATACTATCTGGTATGGCAATCAAAAAATTAGAATTGTGATTTTTTAAAACTGTTGCTAATTTATCTGACAATTCAAAATTCAAATTTTGAAAACCTAGATCCCTCTCTTTCATCAGTAATAAAAATTCGCCATCACCAAAACGTCCAATACTTTTTTTATTATATATGATATCATTAATGGTTTCATCGATGTTCATTATCTTATACTTAGGAAAGTTCCATCGTAAAGGTAATGTCCTGTAAATCCAATAAATTAAGTAGAGGTAATTTTTCATGAAAGCCAACAGTTACTTTATTCTGGTTTCGAAACTAATTTGTGAATTAAAGACTGCAGCTGTTTAACAGCATATTGAATTCCAAAATACTTAATCGATAGCTGCAATAAATAGTTACTATGTTTTAATTGTAATGAAGCTGATCTATAAATCAAGTTTTCATAAAGTGCAATAAAAAGCTTGATTTGCTCGATATTCATTTTAGAGCTGTAATCCTTCAGTAAATCATAAGTGCCTGCAAGGCGACCGCTTATTTTTTCTTGAATATTGTCTTTCCCACCTGATATATTAAGTTCTGACATTCTTACATAAACGATAGCATCCGTCGAAAGTATCGGTTTTCCACTAGAGAAATCGATAATGGCTCGATCATCACTGCTCCAAGCTAATTTGTAATCTTTAAAACCATATTTTTTGTAAGCACTTGTTCTGAAAATATGTTCAGACAACGAACTTCTCGTTTCATTATTCAATTTTCTGCAATAAGAAGCAATTGCCTCTTCGTATTGCGGATGTTTGTATATAGCAGAGATAGGATCACCCTCTTGATTTATTAAAAGGCTGGCATTACGAATTACATCGGTTTCTTTAGTGTCAACTGCTATGGCAGTATAAAATTCCTCTACGACAGTATCACCTAAGTAATCATCATCACCAAGAATCATAAACCATTCCTCCATAGCCATCAAACTAATACATCGATCCCATTGCTGAGTTAATGATGTACCTCCTAAGTTATTTTCAAATCGATAGTATACAAAGTCAAATTTACCTTTGTATTTTTCTAAAAGCAATGAACAATCTTCAGGACTTGCGTCATCACCTATGTACACTTTAAACTCTTTTTTCGTTTGGTGCGCTAAAGATTCTAAGGTCTTGGCAAAAAATGCGACCTTAAAAAAAGGGATTATTATAGCTAAATTACTTTTCATATGAATGTAAATATAATAACACTATCATAATAACTCGTTGCAGAATTGAATCTAATTCTCAATGATATTTTCTTTTAAATATAGTTCTCAACTTATTATGAATTTGATATCCTTTATATGCTGAAATATTAACAATCTCCTGTTCTTGCTGTTCTATTGTGCTATACCAATCACTTAAAATTCTTATTTTATTGGCCAAAATTGATCTAGTTGTATTGGGATTTTTTATGGATTGTAGAATGGCACTTTCAAACAAAACTACTTGCTCATCAAAATCTGGCCATTGCGCAGCAGTTTTAATTGCGTTTTCTTTTAATCTTTGAAGTTCCACTTTATTTCTAGCTAGTTGATTAATATGTGACAAAATCATTACATCATCACCTAAAGGTGCAACTAAACTATTCCATTCCCCTTTCATGTATTCATCATACCCAGAAACCATATAAGAAATTGCAGTTCCACCACAATGAAACATTTCTAATGGCGGGCCAAACATGCCCTCGATAGTACTTAGCTTTACAATAACATCACACGACCTATAAATCTCTTGAACCTTATCCGTTGGTATACGAGAGAATACCTTATCAACTCCCGAAACAGAATCTACAGAAGATGATGTTAACAACCATATTTCATCAGCATCTGATTTCTCGCATATCTCTATAGCCTTCCTAACATTTTTAAAACCTATTTCTAAAGGACCCTCTACCAAAACTCTTAACTTATTCTTGTCTCTTGGCGATAGACAAGAACCTGTTAATTGGAATTTAGATTTATTTATGCCATTCCTTACCAATAATGCATCCTTACCATAAAATTCTTTTATGTAGTTTCTAATCCAAGTAGCCTCCGTTATTATATTAAGACCTAATAAATAGGTGGCCTCAGCATAATTAATTTTATTTTTTTTATCCTTATCAAAAAACTTAGATTCAACTGATTGGTTAAAATATATATATGATTTCGCATCAAATAAATGTAAATCGTAACATGTTAGCCATAACGAAGCCAGTACTGCATCAAACTCCATATCCTGCGCTTGGGTGTACGAGAGTTTCATTATTTTATCTGCATTATGAAACCAATTAAAATCTTCGTCCGTAAAAGGATCTTTAATTATCAAATAAACATCAAAATTTGATCTAATAGCCATCCTGAGGGCATATTCAAGTATAACAATTATGCCGCCTGAGATTGATTTGTAACATATAATACCAATTTTTTTTTTCATTTCATTCTATAATTTGATAATATCTTGTCTCTTTGTAACATTCCCACAATATCAATATTCCTTTTTTTAAACAATTAAAAACTATTTTGCTCCGCTTCTGTACTATGGTTTTTATATTCTATTCAATTTTCAGCATAGATTTGCTTATCATCGATCAGATCAATTTTAATTGTAAATAATCTTGATATTTTTTAATATTATTAGTCATATTATTATTGTCAACATAATATTCATACTCTTTATCCCTTAGTTTTTCTAGATCCTTCTCATTTTGCAAGATAGAAAACGTAAATTGAGCCAGTCCTTGTTCTGAATAAAAATAGGGAGGGATAATCTCTGAATCATTTAAAGGTAATGTTTCACAACTTTTATCTATATTGTTTAATATAATTGGAACTTTATGCATACAAACTTCTGTTGCTGCATAACCTACAAAATTATATATCGCAGGCACCCAAAGTAATAAGATATCGTGTTTGTTTATACTTCCCATCATATCTGCGGAATGTCCTTCAAAAGAAATATTTTTAACTAAACCTTTGACTTTTATTAACTTTATCAATGATTTGTAGTATTCTAAATCCTGAATAAATCCAAACAATTTTAGATGTACTGTTGAATCCAATTGCCACAATAATTCGAAAGAATCGATTATTTTTTCAAGTGGTTTCATACTAGATATCCTCGTAAAGACCGCAATATTTTTTTGTAAGTGACTCCTATTATAAAAAGCCGTACTATTCCTATTTATTTGAGGAATTTCTAATGATAATGGGAAATAAAAAGAGTTTTGAACCGCAATTTTTTTATTTCTAATTTCCTGTAATTGTATAGCGTCGATATAAACAAAATTATTTTTTCCCACACGTGAATATCCTTCATATATATCAAAGCTTTCACCAAATTGAACTTGATGACACATTAAATGTGTTTCGATGTATATATTTTCAGGGAAATAATCCTTTAATTTTCGATAATGTAAAGCGTCAATCAATAGTATAGCGTCAAATTTTTTAAAAAGATTTCTTATCTTTTGCTGATATAAAATATCGATACGACATTTGTTAACTATAAAAAATGGATAATTAAATAATTTTAGTAAAAAAATATTTCTTGTAATAAATTTAGGGACCTGTATTACCCACTCTTTTGGTTTATTAAAAATCGTGTGTATTTTAAATCCCAACGATTTCAGAATAGGAAAATATATATGAGGAAATGTTTTATTACTGTACACATCGTTAGTGGTAAGTAATTCTACATCAAAATTTCTCTTATCAAATGATTTTGCTAACTCAAATGCATACTTCTCTGCGCCTGCAGCCTGCAATGAACTTGTTACAATTAAAATGCGTTTTTTAGTCATTATGTTTCCCTAGAGATAGTATACTACTCAAAATTATTTACCGTCATGATTACTTTTGTTATTTCTGCATTTGTCATAACAGGACTAATAGGTAAACTTAAAACCTGAGCATGAATCTTTTCAGCTATAGAAAAAGTCTTAGAATTCATTTCTTTATATGCCAATTGTTTATGAGGAGCA
>TARA_R110000868_G_scaffold55424_6_pt1 | contig 12135 bp, 10 predicted proteins | sample TARA_R110000868 | Tara Oceans TARA_R110000868 (sample SAMEA4397489) | marine metagenome | biome: Polar Biome; feature: [SRF] surface water layer (ENVO:00010504); material: water (ENVO:00002006), including particulate matter (ENVO:01000060) such as... | depth 5 m | reverse complement strand
GTTCCCATGGCGATAGATAAAACTATCTGTACACCACTAAATTTTCTCTCACCTATTGAAGTAAAGCTTTCCAAGTCAAATACATCCGTTCCGGTTGTAGATGGAATTCATCTTCACTCTATTTATAATCCATCCAAAGAAGCTGTTGGCCTTATTGCTAAGTACGAGGAAGCTCTTAAAAGTCAGAGCAAGATTCTAGTACTAGGACTTGGTTTTGGTTATCACGTATGGCAACTTGAGTCTTTGCTTGGGCGCCTGCAAAAAAACTGGGAGATCGTTGTCATCGAGCCCGACGTTCGCATGCACGAGGCTTTTAAAAAACACGCCCCGGTTGAGTTTTCAAATCGTACTCGTATTGTAAGTGAGAATTCAATTTCAGAATTCTATGACGATATAAAGCTTGTTAGATTTATGGCCGCCAAGCCACTTCTAATTCCACATGCTGCCTCATTCAATTTGCGTGAAGATTTTTTCAAAAAATTTATGTCTTTTAATGCATCTAATGAGCTTAGTGATGTCGTCAGTAAAGTTCATGATGTAAACTTACGCAATTATCTCCTCTCTCTAGGCGAACCAACTGACGATTTCGACACCGCCATCTCAAGAGGAAAGTCGCAAGCCAATCTTGCGCATCAGGATCACTTTATAAACTTGTTTAAAGAATTAACTTCAGGAGCGAGATAATGAATAGAATTCTTATTGTTCATTTAAAACGTTTTGGAGATTTAATTTCGGCCGGCCAAACGATCACAGCAATCAAGGCGAAGCATCCACATGCTGAAGTTAGCCTTTTGTGTTTTGAAGAATTCTCAAGTGTAGCGCGATTGATCCCTGGCTTAAAAAAGACTTACACAATCAGTAGAAATACACTTTTAACGCTCAAAAATGGAAAATTATATAATACCGGCTTTGCGCTTGAAGAATTGCGCTTGCGCCTTATGCCTTTGATTGAATCTCCTTGGGATAAGATTGTTAATCTCACCAATGATCTTGCCAGCGCCCACCTATGCAGTTGGATTGCCTGTCATGACTTAAATGTATCGCTTGAAGGTATCTCTATTGATCAGCACGGACTAGCGGTTTCAAGCAATAACTGGGCGAGTGTTTTTAATGATGTTCTGCCCCAAGCTGGCTTAAATTCTCCCTTCAACTTTAGAGATGTTTGGGCGAAGATGATGAATGTTTCAGACCAAGGCGTTGCACCCCTTCTTACCAACCCTCGAAACGAAGAAACTGTAAGTCGTAACTTTCAAACCCTACGTCGTGGTAATATTAAAGTTATCGGTATCCAAGCGACATGCTCTGTTGAGGGCAAGGGGCTTGGAGCAGAGCTTGTCGCTAGACTTGCCGAAGAGATTAGCACTGATGGCCATAGACCAGTTCTTCTCATTGCTCCCAATGAACTCGAGCGAGAGTTTGCCAGTCAAATATTAGAACAGATTGAATACCAACCGATTGTTGTTGAGAGTGATTTTACTGCTCTTAGTTCAGTCATTAGAAACCTCGATCTTCTAATCACACCAGATACAGTGACCAAACATTTTGCTGATGCACATGGAACTGCCTGCATTGAAGTTTCGCTCGGCTCATCTCCAGTATTTAAACAAGCAACTATGAATCCCAAGAGTGTTCTCTTAAGCTCTAAAGATAGAAGTCTTAACCAAGTTAGTGCAGACGATATCTTGAGCGCCACCACCTTTTCATTGAGCAATGGAAAAACAAAGCTTGAATTAGGACAACATACAACTGCTTATCGTCCAGTCAAGATAGCAGATACGACGGCCTATCAAGTTATCGGTGGCAGCTATAATCAAGATGATGAATTTAATCGTCATGCGACAAGCGCTTTAATTCTCAAAATGGATCAAAGTGAAGATAGTTTTGTTGACGATTATGCATTGCTCGCAATTAAAGCTGCTACATCGGCCAAATCTTTTACCAACTGGATTGAGCAAACTAAAGAGCAATCGGCCATGACCATGAAGGATGTTCTTCATGCTATCAGAGCATTATTGCAGATGAGTGAGAATCCTAGAAAGTCTGCTGAGTTTATTGAGTCTCTCGATCGCCTCTTTGCCAATACTGAGTATCTCTTACCTGCAAATGTTGCTGTTCACTTTTTCAAGTCCAAGGTTGAAAGTCTTCCTCCATCAAGTTTTCAACAAAATACTAAATCCATCGAAGAGTTCTTATTTAAACTCAAAGGGGATTTACAGCACACAATGAATTTATTATCGCAGTGGCACGCTCTTTGGACCGAGTCCAAGTTTGAGTCACGAAAACAAAGACAAGCAGAACTTACGCAAGAGTCTTTGTAACAAATCGCTTAACCAGGAAGGTGAGCAATGAACCCATTAGTAGAAGAAATTCAAAGCGCCTTAGGCGACATACAAGATCACCTCAGCCAGGGAAAATCCCTTAGCGAGCGCGAATTACAAACACTCCTCTTGGTTGCACTAGCAGAGGAGGCTTCTCATGGAGAAAGCTGATCACGGCAAACCACCTAAGGAAGCACCTAAACATTTGGTTTTAATCCAACTTACGAGGGCCGGAGACTTAGTCCAAACTTTACAGGCTGCTAAAGAAATTAAGTTAGAGCGACCTGGTATTGTTTTAACTTTAGTTGCAAGAAAACATTATTGCGCCGGTCTCAAGTTTTTACTTGAATCGACTTTCGATCATATTGTGGCAATCGACACGCCCGCACTCTTTAGCGCCGATCTCGAAAGTGCGCATCAGGCAATAGAGTCAATCACTCAACAGGTGTCGAGAATTCCGGTCAATGCCGTTGTGAATCTTTCATACTGCAAACCATCGAGATATTTGACTGGGCTTATACCAGCAAAGCATAAACTCGGACCCTGGATCGGATCAGATAATCAAGAAAATATTACCGATAAGTGGTCACAGCTTCTCTATACAACTGTAACTCAAGGCCCTCTCAACCCATTCCATCTTGTGGATCTTTTTAGACTCATTCTTGGAGTAAAGCCCAAAGCTGTGGTTAAGAGCACTAAGCCCACGACTAAGAAGAACTGGATCGTTGTACATCCATTTGCTTCAGCCGCTCGTAAAAAATGGAAAACTCATAAGTGGTCAGAGATTCTCTACAAACTTTCGAAAGATCACGAGAACTTTAGTATTTTTGTTGTTGGTGCCCCCAATGAAGTGAAACTTGCACGTGAGCTATTTTCAGGCCCATTGCTTAAAACAAGAAAAAATATTGTAAACCTTGTCGGTGAAACAACACTTAAAGATGTGTATGATCGACTTTGCTCCAGCCGTTTATTTGTTGGTCACGATTCTCTCATCGGACATTTAGCCTCAGTCGCACAAGTTCAAACCCTAACGCTTGCCCTCGGGTCTGTTCGCCCTTGGGAAACCACTCCTTATGGCGTCGACAATGTTGTCCTCTCGCCCAGAACAAAATGTTTTCCCTGTTTTCCTCAAGATAGATGTGATCAATATATCTGCCATTCTGATATTCCTTATCAACTTGTCACAGAATTTGCGCAGACGATGTTGAGCGGGGACAATCTCATTTCCCAACTCAAAAAAAGAGTTAATCCTTTCCTCACAGGCTCATGTCATATGCATGTAAGTCATCAGCACTCCAAGAGTATGCTCTTAGACTTTACTGAAATTGATGAAAAGCCCGGTCGCCTCTCAGATATCATGCGCCCGTTCTATCGCATGACTTGGGCATTACTCATTGGTGAAATGGAAGAGAATAGAACTTTTCCGACTCTTTCGCGCGATGCACACGCTTCGCTACTAAAGCTAATGGAAGGCATCAACTATCTTTATGAGTTAGCTGAGTTTGGTAAGAAATACTCCCTCTCTATTGTTGAAGAGGTTGCCAAGCAATCCCCATCGCTCTCCAAAATAAAAGCAACTTCGCAAAAAGTTGATGAGATCGACAGACTGGCAGAACTCGTAAAGAGCTCACATCCCGCCCTTGCACCGATCGTAGACTTCTATGGTCTTATGCGCGCAAACCTTCCTGGTGGAAATGTTGTCGAGATTGCTCAGCATTCATTTTTTGTCTACCAAGATACAGCGCTAGCTTGCAGCGTTCTCAATGAACTCATTGAGAAAACTGTGGCAGAACATAAAATAGCACAGAACAGGGTTTCACCGACTCAAAGTAAATAGAGGTTAATATGAATAATGTCGTGATTACTATTAATAAAAAACTTTCTGAAAAAGCTGTTAATAATAACGCGACAGTTTCAGATGTTGTTAATGAGATTTTATCTGAAGAGATTCATGCCGATCAGATCATTAGTCAAATTTCTGTTAATGGAGAACCCCTAGATGTAGACCAAGAAGATGACATTATGCCTTCACGTGTTGGTCAATTTGAATCTATCGACTTTAGACTCCAATCTAATATTGACCTCGCATTTGAAGCACTTAACTCGTGCAATGCCTATATCGACAATATCGTTTCTCAAATATCTGACCTAACAGTGGCCTATCAAGAGTGTCGAGTCGAAGATTCCAATCAACTCTTTGCAGAAGTCATTGAGATTACTGATTTATTTATTCAACTCGTATCTAGAATTCAAAAGACGTTAAGGTCTCACCTGCAAGAAAAGTGGCAAAAGCCTCATTGCGTCGGTCAGCTTGAAATTCACTTGTTATCGATTCTAAAGGCCATAGTTCCGGCCAAAGAGAAGAATGACCTAATCATGCTTTGTGACTTGCTCGAATATGAGCTGGTAGATAATCTTAAGCAATGGAAGATCAAGGCACTCCCAGAGTTAAGATCCCTTCGACAGGCTTGCGACTCTACCATTCCCAGCAATTAGAGTTAAAGACTAAACCTAGTTTTATTGACTTTTGTTTAACTGATGAACGGCCCAAAGTTTTAGGCCCTAGTGAGTTTTGGTTATTCGCCAATAATGATCAATTTCATATTGAATCAGCTACAAGAAAGTTTACTATTCCTACTGGCTCACTAGGACGTTGGCTAGACTCGTGGACAGGCTGTCAAAAGCCCCCGACCACTTCGGCCACCAAACTTCATCGTGCCATTCGAAGGTTTGCAACGACAATTGTCGATGCAAAGCTTGTTACAACAGGAAAAAATCAAGCACTAACAACATTTTTGGGACGCGAGGAAACGAGAGAACTTGAGCGAGCTTGGCGCTCCCCCCATATGTTACCTAGAGTTGTTCTCGGACTTAAGGATTTTTCAGAGTACGAGACTTGCCAATTGATTTTGCACGAAAGAGGGCGCGCAAATGCAGAAAGCTGGGGGTGCTCTAATCACCGGGACTTAGCATTTAACAAGACCTCTGCAAAGAACTTTACTAAGATCTTTAACTACGTACGAAAGAGTAAAAGTAAACTTTTTGATCAAAGCACGACAATGCTAGAAGATATCCAAGTCGTCGGAAACTTTTTGGCCAAGGAGTTTTCTTTTCAAAATCATTCGGCCCTACTCTTTCTATCGCGCAATGGTTTTCTCCCGCCAACTCAAGATGAGCTTAATTCGTTTAATTCACTTTGCGATATGATTTCACCTTACCTTGATCGCCTATTGGCCAAGGAGCGGGCAGGGGAGCGACTTGGCCAATTGATTATGTTGGTGGAGAATCTTCCGCTGCCAATAGAGCTTTTAGACCCTACAGATAGTGTTATATTTTCAAACTCTCGGTTTAAGTCTACAGAGGAAATAGCCAGTAGAAATCAATCCTTGATCCCGCTAATTGCAGGTTATCATATACGTATTTCTGAGGACTCGGAACAATCCTTCGACATTGATCATCACCGACGTGTCTCTCTTCTTGGCGAGCTACTCAATACCCTACAGCACGAGTTAAACAATCCTCTTTTTGGTCTTCATCTTGGATCACTTGATATGACATCTGATTTTGATGGCGAGTTTGCTCAACTCTTTGAGGATATCTCTAAGAACTCCACTCGCTGCCAAACAATTATTAAGAATTTTTCAAATCTTTATTCCACTTCAAAAGCCGAAAGCTCAATTGTTTTAAGCGACTTTATTAACGAAGTTTTTATTCTAACAAAAAGTGAAATTCGCGGGATTGGTAAGAGTATTGAATTTAAGGATTTTGATAACCCACAAGTCTTTAGCCTCAACGTCAATGCTGTGAGTTTATCCCAAATCCTTTTTAATTTGATTATTAATGCTGGCCAAGCAATTAAGAATCAAGCTGGTCATGACACCAAGAAATTAAGAGAGGGCAGAATCACTCTTTGCGTCATTAATAAGAACACGACTGTTCGATTCGAACTCATTGATAACGGGCCGGGACTTAGCTCGGCCTTTATCAATAATGCCCTGAAGCCATTCTTTACAACCAAGGTCCAGGGCACAGGACTTGGACTAACAATTAGCCGTGGTCTTCTTGAGTCAATTGGAAGTACTCTGGAACTTGGAAACAATCACTCTGGCAGCGGAGCATATTTTGCTTTTGAGCTTCCCATAAGCCAGTAATTGTAAACACATATAGGTGGATAATCTCATGAACGTTTTGCTTGTCGAAGACGAGCCCTTAATTCAAAAGTCGCTCAAAAAGCTGATGGAGAAGAGAGGTGCTACAGTTGATGCGGTTAGTTCGGGCAAGGAAGCAATTACTCATATTTTAAACAATGATTACGACCGAATTGTTTGCGATCTCATGTTGCAGGACACCACCGGATTTGATGTAATTGAAGAGAGTAAGAAAAAGTTTTCACGAGAAGACATTGCTAGAAAGTTTGTTGTCATAACGGCTTATACATCTGCTCAAGTACATGACAAAGCTGCCACTTACGGTTGTCGCGTTATTGGCAAGCCTTTTGAAGACCTGGAGGCTGCACTGAAGATCTTCACCACAAAAGGGGAATGAAGAGTGGTCAAAAAATCGATTCAAAAGATAACAGTCGTTCTTAAGCCACATCTCATTTCTGAGTTTTCCGCAGTACTTCCCAATTTATGTACCTGGTTTTCTCGTAGAAAAGTTAGTGTTCAATTCCTTTCAAAAGATCAAGATCGCCTCAAGCAAGTTTTCAAGACAATTCCAAAGAATGTTTCTTTTGTTGACGAGGATAAGTATCATAACTTTTCAGATCTCATTCTATCTCTTGGTGGAGACGGCACGCTTATTGGTGTATGTCGTCAATCAACCAAGCACTCGCCACCAATTTTCGGTGTAAATATGGGCCGACTTGGTTTTATTACTGAGTTTTCAAAAGCAGAATTTTTTGATGAACTCGATGAAGTGATAAATGGTCGAATGGAAATTGTTAAGGCCCAACTCTATAAGATTGAAGTTCAAGAGCAGGGCAAAGTCATCGAGTCATCTTTCTTTCTTAATGACGCCGTCTTTAATAAAAACCACATTTCTCGTATGATTTGGTTAACTGTTGAAAATGATTACGAGCATATTTACGATCTTTCAGGCGATGGCCTGATCATCAGCTCTCCTATTGGCTCAACAGCATATTCACTTGCTGCTGGCGGCCCAATTATTCACCCTCAAGTTGGAAGCTTGGTGATGACGCCAATTAGTCCACACAGCCTAACTCACCGTCCGATTGTCATTCCTGACAACATGGCAATTCATGTAAAGAGTCAGGACAAAGATGATCCTATCAATCTCACTTTGGACGGTCAGCAACTACTAACAATCTACCCATATCAAACTGTTAAAGTTTCAAAGAGCAAGGCTAGATATGTTCAACTTGTGCATAACCCAGCTCGCACATTTTTCCACACACTTAAAGTTAAATTTACACACGGCAGGAGAGAGGCATGATTCCAGATTTATTTCTCAAATCATTACAGATTAGAAATATCGCTACTTTTGAAAATCAAACGGTTCAGTTTTCTTCTAAGTTCAATGCCATCGTTGGAGAAACGGGTTCAGGTAAAAGTTTGATTCTCGATTCATTGCAGCTTATTTTTGGCGGCAGAGCTGACAAAAAAATTGTCAGAAAAAGTTCAGACTTTGCCATGGTGGAAGCAATCTTTCGCGCTGGATCCCAGGAGGTCATTGATTGGCTTACCGAACTTGGTCATCCAAGCGAGAATAATGAGATCGTAGTTAAAAGACTCGTCTATCCAGCTGGACCATCTAAGGCGTGGCTCAATTTTCAATCATGTCCCATAAGTCTTCTCACTCAATTTTCAAGACGTTATATCGATCTCGTTGGACAGTTTGAAAATCAAAAGCTCCTCTCTCCTACTTACTTACTTAAATTACTTGATCAATATGCAAACATCGATCATCAATCAAAAGAGTTTTCTAAGAACTATTCCGGTTGGTCTAAGGTGAAGAAGGAACTCGAGCTAAAGAAATCAGAACTTGCTGGCGCTATTCAGCAAGAGGATTATATTAAGTTTCAGCTTAATGAAATAGAGAGCCTAAACCCCTCCAAAGAGGACGAAGCGGAGCTTCTTAAGAAAAAGCATGTCTCTCTCAACCAAGAGAAGCATCAAAAGATTTTATCACAGGCGCAATCGAGGCTCTCTGGCGATGAAGATTACTCTATTTTAAATCAACTTAATCATTTAATTAAAACTTTAGACTCCTTTCCTCTCATCGACTCGAGCGCCTCAGAGAGCTTAAACTCTGCCCTCGAGCTTCTAAGCGAGGTCGATTATAAACTTGGTTCAATCGAACTAGATGCACTTGGTGAAGATGAACTCGAATCAGTTGTTGAGCGACTCGATCAATATCAAAAGCTCAAGAGAAAGTTTGGCGGTGATATTGAAGTAGTAATGGCAAACTATGAAGAATTGAAAATTTCTCACTCAAGCCTCAACTCTCTTCAAGCTCAAATCGCACAGCTAGAAAAGGCATCAAACGCGGCATTAGAACTAGCAACAGGGCTGGCCCTAAAGTTACATGAGATTAGATCAAGTAAAGCTAAGTTACTCTCGAGTGATCTCACCAAAGCTGTTCGCAAACTTAATATGTCAGGCGCTACAATTAAGCTCAACACCATTAAGTCTTCTCTTTCAAGCACTGGCATGACAGAGCTTAGCTTCGAGGCAGAAACTAATATAGGAGAGGGGTACTACTCCATCCAAGACATTGCCTCCGGTGGAGAGCTTTCAAGAATTCTTTTATCCCTTCGCCAAGTTCTTTCAAGTCGCGACTCAATATCTGTTTTCTTATTTGATGAAATCGATGCTGGTATCGGCGGCGAAACTGCCCTTAAAATTGGCAAGTCCCTTCTTAGTGTAAGTCAGCATTCACAAGTTATAGCCATTACCCATCTTCCGCAGATTGCGGTTCATGCCGATCAACTTGTTCATGTAAGTAAAATGACTGTAGGAGAGGGCAAACAAAGAACACTATCGACCATCGATGCTATTCCAACAGAGTCTCACCAACACTTTATTCAATCAATGACACCACTTAATTGATAGACCTAAATTCAACTTTGCCGTTAGTAATAGCGGCAAAGCTTCTCTCCGCTTGAAAGTAGCCATTATTCGCATAGGTAAAGCCAAGTTCGCTTTGCCATAAATCCTTAACGTGGGAATGACCGCACATTAATAAATCGAAACCTGTACTCTTTTGAAAGTAATTCTCTGCGCTTGTTCTGAATTTATCTTTTATCATTTGAATATGTGACTCACTAACTTCATAGCGCCGTGACCTCTTCGCTGATTGGGCAGATGCATATTCACCTATTTGAGCTATGCGCTTCACGGGAACAAACTCTGAAGCTAAAAACTCTATAAATCTATGCTGAATTATTTTTTTATAAGATTGATAGCTTTTATTATCAATCTCGACATCATCTCCATGAGAAAAACATATCTTAACGCCACTATCTTTTAATATAAGGTCTCCACTAATGTGCTGAATTCTTTCTAATGGCCCTTGATCAAACAAGCGCTTCATATGAAAGTCGTGGTTACCCTCGACATAAAATATTTTTTTAGTTTTTGAAAGTTCTGATAGATTTTTAAATGTTTTGGGGTAGCGCTCTATCCAAGCCTGATCCCCACCAACAATGAGGTCAAAAATGTCACCAAGTAAAATAATAATATCAGCAGATTTTGACTGGTTTAGGAATTGTTCAAAAAGAAATGCAGCAGCGTCGCCTTCTTTTTTTATATGAACATCTGAAACTGAGTGGATAATCATTTTTCTATTGTGCCGGCCTATGTCTTATTACGCCAGTCTCTAAGCTCAAAGGACCTCCCCTAGAATCGCGGTACTAGGGGAGGATGAGCTTAAGAAACAAGACTCAATAGCTACTAACTAGAGAGTCCTGGAGAAATAATTAAGAAATAAGTCTTAAGGCTGAGTTTGGTACGTTATTCGCTTGTGAAAGAGTTGCGATACCAGCTTGTTTGATAATGTTGTCACTAGCCATTTTTGCACTTTCGGCCGCCACATCTACATCTTCAATTACTGATCTTGCTGCCTCTTGATTCACAACTTGCGTACCAAGGTTTGAGATTGTTGACTGGAGTCGACTTTGAACTGAGCCAAACGTCGCTCTAAATCCACTTACTGTTTGAAGCGCTTCATCAAGGTTTTCCAGTGAGTCACGAGCATCTGATTTTTCAAGTACCCCTGTTCCACTTATTCCAATTGAGCTTGCGGTAGCGTTTGCTGCCGAAGAGTCAAAGCCAATACGGTGGACTGCGCCCGAACCGTTACCAACTTGAAACTCCATTTCTCCACTGCCAGTACCATTAAGAAGATTGGCACCACCAAATGCTGTTGTCTCGGCGATACGATCTACTTCTGATACGAGTTGTTGATATTCTTTATTAAGGAAGTCGCGCTCTTTATCACCCACGGTGTCAGAGGCAGCCTGCACAGACAATTCACGTAAACGAACGATGATATTGGAAACTTCATTTAAGCCACCTTCGGCAACTTGCACAAGTGAAATACCGTCATTTGCGTTTCTTGAAGCCTGTCTTAAACCTGCGGTTTGTGCTTCCAGGTTCTTGGCGATGGCCAAGCCTGCGGCGTCATCCGCAGCTTTTGTAATGCGCTTACCAGAAGAGAGTTTCTCTAGTGATTGCGCTGATGATTCTGATACTTTACTGAGGTTCTTTTGTACCATCTCTGATGCTACGTTTGTTGCGATTCTTAAGCCCATGATATTCTCCTTTAAGTTAATGCTGGCTTTCTCACTGCCAGACATATACCTGATCGTACACATCGGTTTTTTTCTTAAGTATTTTTGTCAACTACTTTTTATTTTTTTTGATTATCTATTTTGAATCAATGACTTAAGTGATCATTTTGGCAAAAAAAAAGGCCCCCTTGCGGAGGCCCTTTCGGTGTCGTTAGAAACGTTAGGCTTAGCCAATTAGCTTAAGAGCTGACATATTCGAATTATTTGACTGAGCTAGTACTGATGTACCGGCAGAAGTCATAATATTCGCCTTGGCCAGGTCTGCTGAAACTTGAGCTACATCCGTATCACGAATTCGTGAGTTGGCAGCAGATAGGTTTTCAGTCTTCACATCAAGGTTGCTTACAGTCGACGTTAAGCGGTTTTGAAGAGCACCTAAAACAGCACGGTTGCCGTTTACTTTATCCATCGCTGTATCAATTACAGTGAGGTTTTCTTGTGCATCTTCTTTTGAAGCTACGGCCAGTCCGTCCACACCAAGCTCAGATGTTGAGACGTTTGTACCAGATGGATCAAAAGAAATTCTATCCGCGAATGAATCGTTTCCTGTACCAACTTGGAAATCCTTTTGATCACCTTCTCCGTTAAGAAGTTTGATGCCGTTAAATTCCGTTGATGCAGAGATACGCTCCATCTCTTTCGTCAATTGTTGAAACTCCATATCTGTGAAAGCACGTTCTTTATCACCAACAGTGTCAGAAGCTGCTTGTACTGATAGTTCGCGCAAACGAACTAGAATACTTGAAACTTCTTGCATGCCACCTTCGGCAACTTGAATCATGCTAATACCATCACTGGCATTTCGTTTCGCCTGTTGTGAACCACGAATATCTGCTTTTAAGCGCTCACTAATGGCAAGGCCTGCAGCATCGTCGCTCGCACGGTTAATACGAGAGCCAGAAGCTAATTTTTCTAATGCACTATCTTGCTCTTGTTTAACATCCCCGAGGGCACGTTGAGCGGCTAGTGACTGTACGTTTGTGTTAATACGAATACCCATAAAAT
>TARA_R110000868_G_scaffold96110_19_pt1 | contig 12137 bp, 8 predicted proteins | sample TARA_R110000868 | Tara Oceans TARA_R110000868 (sample SAMEA4397489) | marine metagenome | biome: Polar Biome; feature: [SRF] surface water layer (ENVO:00010504); material: water (ENVO:00002006), including particulate matter (ENVO:01000060) such as... | depth 5 m | reverse complement strand
CGGGTTCTCTGCCGGAGGCCTTTGCCGTCCGGGCTTGAAGGACGATCTCGGAATGGATGCCTCGCACCCTCTCCAAAAGCTGGCCGCGCCCCTTCTGGCGCGGCTTCAGCATGGCGATCTGGGCGAGGTCGTGCGCGGGGCTGCCACCGTCATGGGCATCCGCATCGGCGGGGCTGCCATTGCGCTGCTGAGTCAGGTGTTGCTCGCCCGCTGGATGGGCGCTTTCCAATACGGCATTTTCGCTTACGTCTGGGTCTGGGTCATCATCCTCGGCATTCTCGCGCCGATGGGCTTTGGCACTTCGACACTTCGTTTTGTGCCCGACTATCGCATCCGTGAAAAATGGTCCCGCCTTGCAGGCATCCTCGACGCCTCATGGCGCATGGTGCTGATATTCGGTGTCGCGGCCATGATCGCGGGCTTGATCCTGCTGGCATTGTTTCAAAACATCATCGCGGCTTATTACCTGTTGCCGCTCGCCATCGCGCTGATCTGCGTGCCCGCCTTCGCACTGACGGACACGTTGGAAGGTACAGCGCGCGCCTTCGGTTGGGTCAGCCTCGCCTATCTCCCCGCCTATATTCTGCGTCCCGTCGGCATCATCCTCGTCTGCGGCATCATCTTCGCCAGCACCGGCGCGTTGACGGGCCTTGCCGCTGTCGGCGGCGCATTGCTCGCGACATTGCTGACACTCGCCGGTCAGAAATTCATTCTGAGCCGCCGCATCTCGGCGACGATCCCCAAGGCAAAACCCGTTCATCACACCAAACGCTGGATCCTCGCGTCGCTGCCGCTCGTGCTGACCGAAGGGCTCTATCTGGTGCTGCTCAACAGCGACATTGTTTTGCTCGGCGTCTTCGTCAGCCCCGATGATGTCGGCGTCTATTTCGCGGCGACCCGAATCGTCAATCTCGTGACCTTCATCTATTTCGCCGTCGCGGCGCTTGCAGTGCCGAAATTCTCTGAGCTTCACGCCAAAGGCAATCGCGGCGACTTGCAGGCTTTCGTCCATCAGATCATCCAGTGGATTTTCTGGCCGACCTTTGCCGCCGCCGCCGTCATTCTCGCGGGCGGCAAATTCGCGCTCGGCTTTTTCGGTCCGGGCTTTGAGGCGGGCTATCCGCTGCTGGCGATCCTCGTCATCGGCTTCCTCGCCCGCGCCTCGACCGGCCCCATCGAATATCTGCTCAACATGACCGGCCATCAGAATGCAACCGCATGGGCCTATGGCGGTGCAGCGGTGCTCAATATCGCATTGAACTTCATTCTCGTGCCGCGCTATGGCCTCGAAGGCGCGGCGGTCGCCACATCCATTGCTCTCGTCAGCGCCAGTGTGTGGCTCTACATCAGCGTGCGCCGCCGTCTCGGCATCTCGGCCTTTGTTTTCACCTTCGGTCGCGCCACGGCGCAACTGGCACAAGGATCGGGCAGACCATGAGCGATCTCCGGCAAAATCCGTTTTTGTCCATGCTGGCGCGCAAGAGCAATGCGGCGATGGGCCCGCGTCTGACGGTGGAACCCATCGCCCATGCAGCACGCTACTATCTCGGCTGGAAACCTTCGACAGATATTGTCCTGCTCGAAAGCGCCGATGCGGTCACACCTTTCATCGGGATGCTTGATGCACTCGCCGCCAAAGCCCATGACAGCAATCCGCTGTTTGAAGCCCGCACTTTGCAGGCCGCGATGCAGCACTTGCAGGTCGGGGAACCTGTTCAGGTGGCGCTCGTCTGGAGCGCGGCGCGGGCTGACGGTTCACGCGACTTGATCGGCGCTTTCCCATATCAAAGTCGTCGCTTCTATCTCGGCTTGCCGGTTCCGGTCTGGTCGGTCTGGACGCATATCCATAGTTTCCTCGCCACACCGCTGGTGGCGACGGGTCACGAACATGACGCGATCCGTCGCTTCCTGCGCTACGCCGATCAGGCATCGGCAAAGCTCGTGCGCTTCCCGTTGTTTCAGGCTGATGGTGCTTTTGGTCCGGCGTTGACTGAGGTGTTGGCCGAGCGCGGGCTGGGGCAGGGCGAAACCGGCCATCACGAACGCGCCTTCCTTGATGTGTCACTGGATGGTGAAACCTATCTGGCCACCCACATGCGCAAGAAGAAGCGTAAGGAATATAACCGCCTCTGGAACCGCTTTGCCGAAACCGGCGCGCTGACCTTTGAAACACCCGACGCCAGGCTCGATCTCGACCGTTGGCTCGAAGATTTCCTGAGCCTCGAACGCAGCGGCTGGAAGGGCAAGCGCGGCACGGCGCTCGCCGAACGCACCAACGAGCGCACGTACTTCGAGAGCATGTGCCGCGATGCGCAAGCACAGGGAAAATTCCACACCGCGCAAATCACCCTCGACGGCAAACCCATCGCCATGCTGGCGAGTTTTGTCGCCGGTCGCGGAGCCTATAGTTTCAAGATCGCTTACGATGAGGCTTATGCGCGCTTTTCGCCGGGCGCCTTGCTGATGATGAAAGTCATCGGCGCCTTCCACGATGATCCGCGCATCGACTGGGTGGATAGCTGCGCCATCCCCAATCATCCGATGATCGACCACATCTGGGCCGAACGCCGCGCCATGCGCGAGTTGAACGCGGCGACATCACATCCCGCGAGCCGTTGGCTCGTCCTTTATTCAGTCCATATGACGCGCGTCGCAGATCGCGCATGGACCGTGCTTCGTCAATTCTATCATCGTCTTCGTAAGGAGGTTGAACGTGACTGATCTCATCAAAGTGGAAGTCGGAACCGTGGGCGGCGAAATGCCGACCAAAACATTCCGCCTGACCCATGCGCTCAGCGATCATCCTCTGTTCACGCTGGACCGTCTGGCGCGCCTCGCCGCGAGCCTGCCTGCGGGTCAAGTCGAGTTCAACGGGCAGGTGCAACCCAATCAGGATCCCAAGCTCACACCGCAAAATGGTCTGAGCGCCGAGGAAACCGTGCGCCGCATCGAAGATTGCCAGTCATGGATGGTCATCAAAAATTGCGAGACCGACCCGGAATACAAAGCCTTGCTTGATGCCTGCCTCGATCAGGTGGCCGTGCAAACCGGCGGCGTGATGGGCGGCGCAGAAAAGCGTCAGGCGTTCATTTTCGTGACTTCACCCCACAATGTGGTGCCGCTGCATATGGACCCCGAATATAATTTCCTGATGCAGCTACGCGGCAGCAAGCGCATGTCGATCTTCGACCACAAGAACAGCGACATCGTAACCGAGGAACAGCTTGAGCTTTATCCCGGCAAGCACCGCAACCTGCCGTATCAGGAAAGCTTCGAGGCCGTCGGCACACAGCAACATCTCGAACCCGGCGACAGCATCTTCGTGCCGCTGTTCGATCCCCATTGGGTGCAGAACGGCCCCGAAGTGTCGGTTTCTTTTTCCATCACCTGGCACACGGACCATTCGCTACGCATGGTCAAGCTGTCCTACGTCAACGCCGGTCTGCGCCGTCTCGGCATGCCACAGGCCAGCGTCGGCACCTATCCGGCCATTGATGCCGTAAAGGTCGCCGCCTATGACGTGGCGCGCTTTGCCTATGATCTGGTGAAACGGGTGCTCGGCGGTCGCAAGCGTGCCGCGGCGCTTGTCTTCGGCGGCGATGCCGCTGCCGTCAGCTAAAGATTACGCCGCGCGATTGGGCCGCGCGGTATATTCCTCGATAACGCTGTCCGTATAGCGGCGATAGCGGCGCAGATTGACGCGCGTGAGCAATATACCGACGCGCTTGCCGCTCGCTGCTGACAGCATTTTCAAAACACGACCCACGACACGGCGGCTGGTAACGGACCAGCGGGTGACGAGCACCGTCACGTCGGCCATCTTCGCCAGCACCTTGGCGTCAGCAGCCGCCATCACCGGCGGACTGTCGATGATCACATAGTCATAAGCCTGCTCCAGCGCCTTCAGTACCCATTGCATCTGCGACGAGGCCAGCGCCGCCGTCGGGTTGGGCATGGGCGCACCCGCCTGCATGACATGAGCATAGGAGCCGAAGTCCTGACGGATGACGTGATTGAACGACGCGCGACCCATCAACAGATCCGAAAGACCAGGCTGCTCCGGCATACCGAGCGTGAGGTGCACCGAGGGCGCCCGCAAATCAGCATCGAGCAACAGCGTGCGGTAGCCGCCCATCGCCAGCACGCGGGCAAGGCTCGCCGCTGTAGAGGTCTTGCCTTCGTCCTTCTGCGACGATGTAACGAGCACGGTGCGGGCACGCCGGTCGCCGATGCGCGCCAGCATGACGCTACCCTGAAGACCACGAATGGCTTCGGCATAAAGCCCCAGCGGATCGCTCTGCACATCGGCGGCAGGACCACCGGCAACGCGGCGCTCAAGCTCCGGCGTCAGACCCAAAAAGGGTGTGCCCGTGACGCGCTCAACCTGTTCAGCCGTGCGGAAGCCGCGCGAGAAAACTTCGGCAAAAACGCTGACGATGAGTGCAAGGAACAAGCCTGCAAAAATAGAAAGCGTCAGCGCCTCACCCTGTTTGGGAAACGTCGGCTCGGTCAGGATCTGCGCGCGCGATACCATGGTGGCGTTAGCCGTGCGGGCGTCCGCTTCGGCGCGCGCATTAGCTTCTTCAAAACGCTTGAGGAAACTTTCAAGCAGCGAGCGGTTGGTGGTGGCGTCGCGTTCCAGCGCCCGCAACTGCACTTCATCCTGATTGAGCGAGCCCATGCGCGACTGGAGCCGTTTGAGGCTGGCGCGCAGCGATCCGACGCGCGCATCGGCAACGCGGGCCTCATTGGCGAGGCCCTGAATGACTTTATCGACTTCCTTGCGGATCTGCCGGTCAAGGTCTGCAAGGTTCGCTTCGGCAGAAACCATTTTGGGGTGCGAGGGCAAATAGGTTTCGCTCATTTGGGCGAGGTCGGCGCGCAAGGCGACTTCCTGCTGGCGCAGGCTCTGAATGAGCGACGATTGCAGAACAGCCGCCGCCGAATTGACGTTGCTGCCTTCAGCCGCAAGGCTGCGGGCGTTTTCAAGCTTGGCTTGCGTCTCCGCCCGCGCCGCTTCGGCCACCGAGAGCTGGCTGTTGAGATCGGTCAACTGCTGCTGCGGCACGGTCGATCCGTTGGTCAGAAACAATCCGGACTCGCTGCGGAAGGTTTCCACAGCCGCTTCGGATGTTTGCACCTTGCCGCGCAGGTCTTCGATCTGCTGAGCGAGCCATTTGGTCGCCTCGGCGTTGAGGTTGTTTTTCTGCTCCACCTGCTGCGCGATGTAAAGTTCGCCCAACCGGTTGGCGATGGCAGCAGCAGTCACGGCTTTGACGGACGTCGCCGAAATGGCGATGACGCGCGACGTGCCGCGTTGATAGACGTTGATGCGGCTCAGCACGCGATCAATCATGCGGTCGCGATCCGGCACGCCGGGCATGCTGTCGAGCTTGCCCGACAGACGTCCGAGAAGGCTGCTGCGCAATGCGGGATTGAATTCCGGCATATTGTTGAGTTGAAGATCGGTGATGAGGCGCGCGATAAGCGGGCGCGAAGTCATAAGCTGGATTTCGCTCTGCACGGTTTCCGCGTCCGGCGGCGTCGGCGCGCTGTTGGCGTCAAAGCTCGACACTTCGCCGGTGCGCGTCGACAGCAGCAAACGGCTCTCGACAGTGTAGGTCGGCGTCACGGTCATCAGCCAGAGAAAGGCCAGAATCATAAATCCGACAAAGGCCACAAGGATCAGTTCCTTGCGTGCCCAAATGCCGCGCAGCAGTTCCCACGGCGAAATATCGCTCGCGCCGGGCGCATCAGGCGCGGCACGACGGCGATCACCGAAAGTTACTGAGGGTGTGCTCTGAATGTTGCTCATGCGCTCCGCCCGCCATCTCGCGGGATTTGTGATTCCCTGAGTAGACGTGTCTTAGGTAACGGAAGCCTTAACGCGGGCGGGTTTGCCAATGAAAAATGTGAGGCGCACCAGCGCCTTGCGGCAATAAATGATGAATTTGAATGGCAATCCTTTCCAAAAAATTTACCAGTCCGGCCTACCGTCTGAGTTTGTGGGACAGTTCAGGGATCGTCGGCAAATGACGCGCCATTCTTTTGCAGCATTCATGCTCGTTTTTGGGATCGCAAGCAGCGGCTTGAGCGGCTGCGCGCCTTTCGAGCCGCCGCGCGACGCCATGATCGGTCAGACGACGGAGCCTTACACGCTCGACAGCGGCGACAGGCTGCGCGTCAACGTCTTCGGCCAGCCTGATCTCAGCGGCGAATTTTCGGTCGACGGCAGCGGCAACATTGCCATTCCGTTGATCCCGCCGGTGTCCGCAGGCGGTCTCACCACCAATGAATTGCAGGCGAGCATCGCCGATGCTCTGAGCCGCACCTTGCTGCGCAATCCCAATGTCAGCGTGCAGGTGACGGAGTTTCGTCCCTTTTTCATTCTCGGTGAGGTGATGAAGGCGGGGCAATATCCCTTCGTCAACGGTATGACGGTGCAGAGCGCTGTCGCCATTGCCGGTGGCTTCTCCTATCGCGCCAACCAGAACACAGTGCATGTCACCCGCAAACAAGGTGACCGGCTGGTGGAGCTGGACCTGCCCACAGGCGCACCTGTGCGTCCCGGCGATACAATTCTCGTGAAAGAGCGGTATTTTTGATGTCTGACACCGAGAACACGGCACAAAAGCCGCTTCACATTTTGCATGTCTTCCGTGCGCCACTCGGCGGTCTTTTTCGCCATGTCTGCGATCTCGCGGAAGGCCAAAAAAAGGCCGGTCACAAGGTCGGCATCATTTGCGGTGAAGTGCCGGGCGATGCTCTCGCGGCCAGGCAACTGGCGGCCATCGGGGCGCATTGCGAGCTTGGCGTACACACGATTGAGATGAACCGCTTGCCGGGCATCGGCGACGTGACAAATATCATCAAGATTATGTCTTGTGCCATGCGTATGCGGGCCGACGTGATCCACGGCCACGGGGCGAAGGGTGGCACCTATGCGCGTCTGCTGCCGCGTGTCGCGGGCGGCTTGCGCATCTATACGCCGCATGGCGGCTCGCTGCATTTCGATCCGCGCAGCCTCGCGGGCTTTGCCTTCCTGACGGCGGAGCGCCTGATGCGCCGTTTCACCGACGCTTTCGTCTTCGAATCCGATTTCGGACTGCGCACCTTCACCAAAAAAATCGGTGAGCCATCCACTTTGTCCGCGGTCATTCACAATGGCGTGACCGAAGCCGAGTTCACGCCGGTGGAACCAGCCAGCAATGCCGCCGATTTCGTTTTCGTCGGCGAATTGCGCGAATTGAAAGGCATCGGCACGCTGATCGACGCTGCCACCCTTGCAGGCCACAAGATGCATTTGCGCATCGTCGGGTCGGGTGCCGAGCGCGACCTCTTTGAAGCGCAGGCCGCCACCGTGCCTCCCTGCGTCAAAATCGAATTCATGGGTTCCATGTCCGCCCGCGACGCCTTCGCCCTTGGCCGCGTGGTTGTCGTCCCGTCCTACCACGAATCCTTGCCCTATATCGTGCTTGAGGCGGCGGCGGCGGGTATGCCGGTGATTGCCACGCGCGTTGGCGGCATGGCTGAAATCTTCGGACCGGATTCCTGCACCTTGCTCAACCCGCGCGACATCGGCGGCCTTGCCGACCGGATGCGCCATGCCCTGCATCATCCTGATGAGATGAAGGCGCTGGCAGACCGTCTGCGGTCGCGCGTGCGTGCAGAGTTTTCGTCCGCCCAGATGGTCGATGGCGTCAATGCGCTCTACCGCCGCCTGATTGAAAAGCGCGGTCGCCGCGCGGTCGCTCAGCTTGACGATGCGACAAGCGGCGTAGAGGGAGTTCCTTCATGAGCGAAGGAGACAACGGTATGAACGGCGGACCGGAAATGCGGGCCGCGCCGAGCGATGCCAGCATCGATGCGGGCGGCAGCCGTGCCGGAAGTCGGGAGGGTCGCATTCGCGATGCCGCACCGACCACCGAACGCCGCGCCCCTATTGTGCCGATGGTCTCACCCGCCGTCATCAAAGGCTCGGTGCGCATGGCCGACGCGGCACTGACAGTTTCGATGGGCATAGCGGTTTGCTATTCCTACGTCGGAATTTCGACCGACACGCAATTTTTCATCTATGCCCAGATGATCATTGCAGCAACCGTTCTCACCGTTCTCGCCTTTCAGTTCAGCGGCCTCTATCGCATTCCGGTCTTGCAGCGCACCTTGTCGCAGGTTGGCCGCATCGGCATGGCCTGGAGCAGCGTATTCATCTTGCTGATGGTGGGCGTCTTCCTGCTCAAAGTGAGCCACGAAATTTCGCGCGTCTGGCTTGTGTCGTGGTACGTCGGCGGTTTCGGCGCCATCTTAGCCATGCGCGCCACAGTCGGTGTCGCCGTGCGCGGCTGGATGAAAACAGGCAGGCTCGAACGCCGTGTGGTTATCGTCGGTGGCGGCGAGCGCGGCTTGCATCTGATCGAAGCTCTGCGCGCGTCTTCGGCCAAAGACATCAAAATTTGCGGCGTCTTCGATGATCGTGGCGATCAGCGTGTGCCCGACGATATTGCCGGCTTCCCGAAACTCGGCACCGTGGACGAGCTTGTGCGTTTTGCACGCTCCAACCGCATTGACCTGTTGATCATGGCCCTGCCGCTGACGGCTGAACGCCGCGTGCTGGAAATGATGCGCAAGGTCTGGGTCTTGCCGGTCGATATTCGCCTGTCTGCACTTGATGCACCGTTGCGCATGACGGCGGGAACCTATTCCTATGTCGGCAATGTTCCTTTCTTCAATCTCTATGACAAGCCGCTCTCCGATTGGGACTATGTGCTCAAAGTCATCGAGGATCGTGTGCTTGCCGCGCTGTTCCTTCTGTTGCTTGCACCGCTCCTCGCGATCATCGCCATCGCCATCAAACTTGACACCAAGGGGCCGGTGTTTTTCAAACAGCGCCGCTATGGCTTCAACAACGAGCTGGTCGAGGTTTACAAGTTTCGCACGCTGAAGCATGAAGATGCCGACGCCAACGCCTCGAAGCTGGTGACCGCCAATGACGACCGCGTGACGCGTGTCGGTCGCTTCCTGCGTCGCTCAAGCTTCGATGAATTGCCGCAATTCATCACCGTGCTGACCGGCGGCATGTCGATTGTCGGCCCGCGCCCCCATGCCATTCTGGCCAAAGCGGGAGACGAGCTTTACGGCGATGTGGTGGATGGATATTTCGCCCGCCATCGGGTCAAACCGGGCATCACCGGCTGGGCGCAGATCAATGGCTGGCGCGGTGAAACCGATACGCGCGAGAAAATCCAGCGCCGCACGGAACACGATCTTTACTACATCGAGAATTGGTCCCTTCTGCTTGATCTCTACATCATCGCGCGCACGCCGCTGTCGATGGTGCAGGGTGAAAACGCTTTCTGAGAACAGGGACAATGGACGGATGGGTAGCAGAAACGACGGCACCCCGACAGCTTGAACGCACCAGTTCAAGCTGGAGCGACAAGCTCGGCAGTTTTCTGATTTTCCTCGTCATTTTTTCGAGTTTCTACCAGAAGAGCACACCCGGCGAGAGCAAGCCTGTGTTGTTTGATCTGGTGCTCATCGTCTGCATGGGTTTCTTTTTCGCCCTCGGCTTGAAGTTTCCGCGCGGCCTCGCCTGGCCGGTTGTCATGTGGGGCCTTGTCCTCGCCGGTTACGGCATAGGTGGTATCGGCGCGGAATATGGCGACAAGGTAATCTCGTTCATCGAAGTGGCGACCTATCTCACCTGCGCCTTCATTTTCTTTTCAAGCTATGTCTTCGTCGATGCCGAAAAGCGGATGCGTCTGATCTTCAATGCCTATGCCATTGCCGGTGTTGTCGCCGCGCTTGGCGGCATCGCCGGTTACTTCGGCATCGGTCCGGCATCTCTGAATTTCACCACCTTCGGCCGCGCCACAGGCACGTTCAATGACCCCAACGTCTATGGGCCATATCTCATCGCGCCCGCGCTCTACCTCGGCTTGCGTCTGAGCAAGGCGCAGGACGCGCGCGCGCTGTTGTTGCTGCCGCTGATCGGCATTCTGGTGCTTGGCATCTTGCTCAGCTTTTCGCGCGGCGCATGGGGCAACTTCCTGTTGTCCGGCGGCGTGTTTGTGATGCTGACGCTCGCAACATCAAAATCCGCCGCGCAATCGGCCCGCCTTGTTGCCTTCGCCGCCTTCATGGGGCTGATGGTTGTCGGCGTTGTGGGTTTTGCCCTGACCAGCCCCAAGGTCCAGCAATTGTTCGAACAGCGCGCCGCACTGGTGCAGGACTATGACGTGGGCAATGAAGGCCGTTTCGACAGCCAGCGCCGCGCTTTCACAATGGCCGTAAAAAATCCGCTGGGCATCGGGCCGGAACAATGGGCGATGATCAACAAGCTCGACACCCACAATGTATATCTGAATGTCTTCGTGGCAGGCGGCTTCATCTCGATCATCGGCTTCGTTGGTTTTCTCGGCCTGACATTCGTGTCGGGCAAAAGGGCGGTCTTCCGCAATGGGCCGGGTCAAGAATATCTGATCGTTGTCTATGCCTGCCTTGTCGGCCACATGACCGAGGCCTTCATCATCGACGTTGATAACTGGCGACATCTGTTCTTGCTGTTTGGTCTCGCCTGGGGCGCCATTCTGGCAACACAGGTCGAAGCCGTTGCGCCGCCGCGCCGCACGCCGCGCGATCAGGCTCATTTGATTCCGGGTTTCACAGCCTGAGGGCGGGCGGCGAGGGGAATGCGATGTGGAATGCAATAAGAGGGTGGGACCGCGCGCAATGGTTCATGCTGCCCGCATTGGCCCTTGCTGCCATCTTGCTGGCCGGCATGGTTTTGCATCTGGTGAAGGAAGAACCGCGCAGCAACAGCTACGCGCTGCTGGCGGATTCCTTTCTGCACGGAAAACTCGACAGCGCCCAATGCTTTGACAGCGACTGCGTGATTGTCGATGGCAAATCCTATGTGATCTTCCCGCCGGTCCCTGCCGTTGTCGCCATGCCATTTGTCGCGGCCTTCGGAACTGACTTCCACGGCTTCGCGGCCATCGGCTTTGCCTGCCTGCTCGGCTCTGTTTTCCTGTGGTGGCGCATTTTCGGCAAACTCGGCGTCGAAAAACAAACCGCCGTCTGGCTGTTGCTGGCGCTCGCTTTCGGCTCACCGCTTTTCTACGTCTCGATCCGCGCCGATCGAGTCTGGTTCTTTGCCCAGAGCATCAATTTTCTATTGTTGTCACTCGCCATGTACGAAGTGATGCGCGGCGGCAGGATCATGCTGGCAGGCGCATATCTTGGCCTCGCGTTCCTGTCGCGCCAGATGACGATTTTGCTGGCCCCCTTTCTCTATGTGCTGGCCCTGCGCCCCGAAGAAAATCTGATCTCCTTCAAATGGCCGAGCCTCAAACGCGCACTGGCGTTCGGCACACCGCTCATCGCCGCCGTCGCCGTCTACATGGCCTACAACATGGCCCGCTTCGGCGCGCCGATGGAGACGGGCTACATCTACATCGCCAAACCCACGCTCGATCACTGGTCGCTCATCAACGAGCGCCTCGTCCATCACGGGCTTTTCTCAAAAGACTATTTCCTCTTCAACGCGTTCCACCTGTTCATTCAGGGCTTCCATGTGGAGTGGGGCGGGCCGGCGCTGCTGACGCCGCTCAAACTCGACCCGATGGGCACATCGCTGTTGGCCGCCAGCCCCTTCGTGCTACTCGCGCTGTTTGTGCCGCTCGACCGCGAAACAATCATCGGCGGGTTCTGCGCGGCGCTCATTCTGGGGATCACGCTGTTTTATCACGGCAACGGCTTCTCCCAATACAACGCCCAGCGCTTCGTCCTCGATTGGGCACCGGTGCTGTTCTTTGTGCTGGGGCTGTCGGTCAGCAAAGCGCTCAGACCGGCGCTCGCCGTCCTCGTCATCTATGCGATGGGATTGAATGTGGTGGCCATGGCATTGCTGGCGACCCTGCATCAGGGATGAAGGCTGAGAAGTCGTGATGCGGGGAAACTTGGAGGCCACGCCCGGAATCGAACCGGGGTAAACGGATTTGCAGTCCGGCGCGTAACCACTCCGCCACGTGGCCGACCAAGGCGCGTGATATAGCAATTCCCCACATGGGGCACAATCCAAAATGCCGGAAATCCTCAAGTTAGAGGCCCGTCGGACGTATTTCCGTCCGCATGGT
>TARA_R110000868_G_scaffold143424_9_pt1 | contig 12139 bp, 11 predicted proteins | sample TARA_R110000868 | Tara Oceans TARA_R110000868 (sample SAMEA4397489) | marine metagenome | biome: Polar Biome; feature: [SRF] surface water layer (ENVO:00010504); material: water (ENVO:00002006), including particulate matter (ENVO:01000060) such as... | depth 5 m | reverse complement strand
CCTTGCCGCCGGGCCGTTTGGCCGGGCGCAGGACGGCGGTGATGAAGCGACCCTCGCCATCGAACACGACGATGGGCTGGAATCCATATTCGTTGTGATGGGCATTGAACAATCGCAACTGCTAACCGCTGTGCACGGCATCGAAGGCGTCATCGATGTCGAGGACAACGCGCCTGGGCACGGTGCGGAAACTCTCGCAGTACAGATCAACCATCTCTCGCCCCATGGGCAGGAGGGCACGCGTGTCGGGAAGGTTTTCCAGGCGTGAGATTGTCGGCTGCGAGCAAAGTATCGAGCGCGTCCGCAAGCTTTTGCTGGGGAGTGGCCACGGCATTCACCCTCGATGATGCGCAACCATTAGGTTTTCGTGTTTCGCGATTATTAGGTTTTCGTCCTGTGTCACTTTTAGGTTATTGCGTCGAGCGCAAATTAGGTTTTTATGTTGGATAGTCTGGGTCGTGCCCTCCAATTCATCCGTCTAAGGCGATGACACTCTCTTCCTCGACCAGGTTCGCCGCTCCATATTGGTGGAGCGTCTCAGCGGGCTCGAGAAGTCGCGGATATAGGGACTGAACCCCACCTACCTGACCGAAATTGTAGTCATATTTCGGACACGCCCTAGCCAGTACGATGCCCAGCAGGACTCGAACCGCCGTGTCCATTCACATCCATCCTTTTCCACATTCCAGATCGTGCTATTCATGCTCTTGGTGAGTTCATAAGTCTATGATCTAACTACGAAATTGATCGCTCAAGTTGCCCGGCCGAAAGCTCTTCTGGGGCACCGATCGACCGTAGCGGCGATCCCATCCTCAAGCTGGCAATGGAAGATCGACGTACAACCGCACGCGACGTGCCGGGCCTGGAGGCACAGTCATGATCGCGCAGTCCGAGAGCGAACGCTGGGTGACGGCGGACTATGTCTGCCGATCGAGATCGACCGCCACGCCTTGCCGGATCCACAACAGCGCTGCGGGCGCCACTGCGCGTCCGTCATATCCGATGGATATCGCAGTCCCTCCCGGCTATGCACTTGCCGGGCAATACCAGTCCATGCCAACATTCACTCTTCCTCCTCGTAACGAGGCGTGGATCGCAACATGCTGCTATTGCTAAACAATGTTCGGATCGGGCTTAAAGAGCGGGAAACATAGGCATGGAAGACATCAAAACCCAATCGCCTTCGTTCCTAGATCAGCTTCAGGAGCAGGGGTCATCAAAGACCGATGCCGTTCTGACAAAAAGCTGGCATGAGCGAGCGATCGAGTTTGCGACAGTGGCCTTGCTGATAATGGTACTGCTTGCACCGCTCATGACCTATAACGAACTGCCTTTGACAGGCGAGGGCAGTAGTCAACGGCAAATTGGGTATCTGTTGATCCTCGCGCTGGCCATCTATGGCGCTAGACCCGCCATCAGCCGTTGGCGACTGATAGCGATGCCGTGGCCGATATTGCTCGCCATTTCCTGGTGCTGGGTTAGCCTGGCTTGGGCGATCGCGCCCGATATTGCGGTACGTCGCCTCCTTCTGACAACAGTGGTGGTCTGGACGACTTTTCTCGTGGTGCAGCAAGCGGGCTATCGTTCAACATTGAATGTCGTACGCGTTGCTCTGGTCGTGGCGTTGGTCGCAAATTACGCCGTGGTATTTCTTGATCCGGCCACAGGCATTCACATGATGACCGACTCAGCCATCGCTTCTGCACTGATCGGCAACTGGCGCGGGTTTCTGGTTCATAAGAATTTTGCCGGGGCCACCTGCGCCATCACCATCCTGCTATTTCTTTTCGATGCGAAGAAGATACCTACAGTCTGGCGTATTCTCGTCATACTCTTGTCTGCCTATTTCATGTACCGGACCCAGTCCAAGACATCGGGCGGCATGACCGCCATCGCGTTGCTGGCCGGCTGGATTTACCAATTTTATTCCAGGCGCTTTAGGATGTACGCAATCCCGGCGATCGCTATTGCCGCATCCTTGGGCGGAATGGCATTGAGCGCGTATAAAGATATATTGATATTCAATTATCTGGCACCTTCGGCCTTTACCGGCCGAGGTTATATCTGGGGCATGCTTGTTCGCTATGCAGGAGACAATCTTGGCACGGGTTCGGGATTTGGGTCCTTTTGGAATATCGGGCCATATAGCCCGGTCTATCAATATGGATCAGGTATGCTGACGCAGATAACTGTCGGGCATAATGGGTATCTTGATCTGCTTGTAACTGTCGGTTTGCCGGGCCTTGTGATTGCCGTCTTCGCGCTCATCATTTGGCCCATCTGGAAGCTGCTGGCTGATCAGAGCATCAAGGCGGAGGAGGGCGCTCTTATTTCGGCCATGCTGATCTTTTGCATGGGGCATAATGTAACAGAAAGCAGTCTGCTCTCGCGCGACGCATTGGTAGGTTTGTTCATGGTTCTGGCTGTCGCTTTCGTCTGTGCCGTTGGCGGGAGGAAAGTCCGGAGCCCTAAAAATACTGCCGCTGGTGATGACTTGATGAGGTCCTTGCGTAAACGCCGTCATGCATCGCCGCCCGTTACGCTTTAGCGCGACGAGATTGGCCGTTTGCGATCGCGGCTAAAAGTCAAAGAGGGTAGTTGGAATAGGATGGGGACGGGGTAGCATTAGGTCAGGCAGGCGTGTGCTTAATATCGGGCAGCAGATGCAGGCACGTGTTTGTAGGGATGCGGGCCTGATACTGCTGGCGTGCTTTCTATTCACCCCTTGCCAATCTCTGCTGTGCGCGCAAGACGAGCGACGATGCTGGCCAGCATATTTGAGGTATTTGAAGAAAGCGAATATAAACAATGCAAGGGCCATCGCACGTGATAGGCAATCCTGGACAATCTGGCAGCGTACCTGAAGCGATTCGGACAGCGGCAGGGGGCGATAGCGCCACCATCTTAGTCCAACCGGCAGGCTTGAAGCATATGGCGCTCGACGATCAAGCCTCGCTTCTTCTTGTAACCCATGTGTCTATCCGACAGGGTCCTTATGGTCCGGAAGTGGATGAGCAGACTGCCGCTGGTATCGAACAATGGTGCCGGCATTTCGATCGGGTTACCTTTTATGGTGTGGAAAGCCAGGCGAATGCGGTCAGCGGGGGCTCGGCATCCTGGGTCCGTACGGATGAGGGCCTCCTGGGTGCGCGCGCGCGACTTGTGATACTGCCACACGCTTATACCCCACGCAAAATGATCCTCCATTATGGCGCGGTTCGGAACGAACTGCGCCAAGCTGTCGCGACCCACCGCCATCTCTGCTTCACATTGGGCAGTATCATCGGCGATTGGCCCACCATCGCGGCCCTTGAAGCTATCGAACAGCGACGGCGTTATGCTGCGTGGATTGATCGGGTCGAACCCTTTGTCATCCGCAACAAGCTGGCACGGGCACCGCTGAAGCGGCTTTTGGCGGAGATGGTCATGCCCTTTACACAGGCTGCAATTCGGTATGTCTTGCGCAAAAGCACTGTAGCGCTGCTGCAGGGAGGCGATAGTTTTGCTTATTATGCAAGATCGGCATCCGATCCGCATTGCACCTATGACACCCACACCCGATGCACGGAGCAGATTTCCGCGTCCGCCCTGTTGCGGAAGCAGGACCGAGCCCTTGCTGGAGAACCACTCAAGATAGTCTATGTGGGCCGGGTTGCTGGCATGAAAGGGCCGTTCGACTGGCTGGCGTGCCTGGCACGCCTGCATACGCAAGGAATTGCGTTTCAAGCGTGCTGGATCGGTGATGGACCCGATTTGCCCGCACTCAAAGCACAGGTGTCGCGCGCTGGTCTCAACAACGTCATTGACTTTCCAGGATTCGAAGGGAGGCGCACGCACCTTCTGGACCGGCTGCAGGAGAGCGATCTCTTGCTGTTCTGCCACAAAACGCCAGAATCTGCGCGCTGCCTTATCGAGGCGCTGGTCAGCGGATGCCCGATCATTGGCTATGACACGGCCTATCCACGCGGATTGACGCAGACATATGGAGGCGGATTGTTCGCCCCTGGACATAGCATTGAAAAGCTTGCAGATCATGTCGCTCGCCTACATCATGATCGTCAGGCCCTGTGCCAGCTGATGGAAGCGGCAGCTCTCAGCGGGACGCTCTATAATGAGGATGCTGTCTATGCGCATCGGGCCGCGCTCATGCGGCGTGGTTGATCGACAAAGCTTGAAGATCGGGCACGCAGTTATCCAAAGCAACTCTGGTCGATATATAACCAATTGAGCATAAATTGGCAAGGTGCCACGGCAGACCGATGGCGATCAGCAGGCTTGGTGTCGCGCCATGCACCGAATGTCGCGGGCAGTTCAACGCGCAAAATGGTAGCCATGCGAGAAGGGTCTGACCGCGCGTATGCGGGCCGCGCCTGCGAGCAAAATAGCGCGCAATTTGCGCGCAGGTGAAGCCAACAGTGCGTTGGCGCGGTCACCGGTGGCAAAACAGGTCGGGTGCATGGCTTCATGACAAGGATCTAGCCGTGAGGAACGACACGCATAGCAGATTGCAATGAGGGACATGCCAGGGATATTGTCTTTGGCCTGCGCCGAGGGCACCATCTATAGGTTCTTTTCGATGGTCGTTGATCTGACCATGACGGCAGGACCAGTGCATGGCGCAGATGTGCACGCCTCCATTGATACGTCGCGGTGGCCAGGATCCGCGCTTCCCGGCTGCGGGCCGCGGCCCAGAGCCTGACTGATCTCCTCTATCAGTAATTGACCCATACCCCAGGCACAGGTTTCTCTTTGGACAGTCTCATAGTAATGGCTGGTCGTCTGCCCTGATGCATGGCGCGGCGAGTCGGGGGCTGATAAATATGGACAATCGCGCAGAGCTTGTCGGCATTCAGTTTTTGCGTGGTTTCTGCGCACTGGGCGTGGTCGTCGGGCATTGCGCCGCGATGATTGCCGATCCCAAATATGGCGGCCTGACCTTGTTGGGCGGCGCGCTTGAAAGCGGTTCCTCAGGCGTCGATATCTTCTTCGTCATCAGCGGATTCATCATGTCGGTGGTCGTCCTCAAGGGCAGTGATCTTCGTCCAAGAATGACGCTATCGGCCTATGCCACGCGGCGCTTTGTCCGGATCGTCCCGATGATGTGGCTGGCCATCCTGTCTTACGCGCTGCTCCAGCGCGGGTTCGCGCGCGATGCCATTGACTGGGCCGCTTACGCCAGGGCAGCTTTTCTCATCCCCTATTCCTACGTCAAACCTGACATCATCTGGACCTTGCGCCAGGAACTGATTTTCTACAGCCTCTTTGCCCTGAGTTTCTTTGGCCCGCGGGCGTCTCGCTGGCTGCTGGTGGCATGGGTGGTTTCCCCGATCGCCTATGTCGCATTCCTACCGTCCTGGGGAGCCACCACCGGCTATATCGACAGTCCTTGGTCGATTTTGTTCAGTTCCGTAAATATCGAATTTGGTATGGGTGTTGGCCTTGGCTTGTTCTGGAACAGAATGTCGCCGCCCAGTGATTGGCGACTGCCTGTCCATCCGTTCATCGGGATTGGCGTGCTGCTTACTGCTATCCTCGCTTTATATTGGTGTGGCGGGCTGATAAGCCAAACTCTCCCCAGCGTAATCTTTCTCGGGCTATGTGGGACAGGCCTGGTGCTTGTGTCTGCGCGCTCTCATTGTCCGCAAGGATGGTTGACGCGCCTTGGCGGGCTGCTTGGCGATGCGTCTTATTCCATCTATCTCTTCCACCTCCATGTCCTTGCCGGCCTGCTTGCCCTGCGAGCCAAGTTCGCTATCCTTCCAAACGCGCCGCTTGCCATTCTCTTGGCTGTCCTTGTTGCGACATCATTGAGCATCCTCATTCACCTTTTGGTCGAACAGCCAATGACCGGCTGGATGCGGCGGGCATTGGCCCGGCGCGCAAAGGCTTCGCCAACCGGTTCACAAGAGCAGGGCCGAACTCCTGATGCTGCAGTCTGAAACAAGGGCTAGCTGCCGCATCTAAGACCATGAACCCTGTGATGTCGTGGCAGGGCTATCCTTGATCGCGCCGCCTGGCCCGCATCGTAGCAGCGGCATGTTTCCGACCGCGGCGTCTGTGGCTGGCAATAGCGAAAATCCGCCCCGTTCCGTCGCTATTTTCTGTTTTTAAGTTCTTTAAAAGAGCTCGTCCATAAATAGTCGGACTTTCAAATGGCAGCAGCGGACTTGGCGCTTGCGGTCACTCTGCTATCGAATGCGCGACTCGAACCGCGACGGCGGGAAGAGTTGGCGTGGTGCCTAAAGGGTGCCTCTGCGGTTCCGGTGCGCTCAGCTGGTTTTTCTGTTCCCTCAGGGCGCACCGGGATTAATGCTGCAAGCGCGAACAGGCATCGCCAACCCCTCGCACATCCGATATGGTCGGCGTATGAACGTGCCGGCTCGCTATACAGAATTGATCAATGCGATCCGCGATGCCACCGGTCTGTCCGATGACATGCTTCATGTGCATGCAGGGTTGTTGGTCATGATATGCGTGCGCGTCCTATCGGGAAAACGCCTTGATACGCTGGTACCGCTCGCGGCGGTTGGTGCCTTTGAGGCCGGCAACGAAATCCTCAACCGGCTATATTATGGTTCCTGGCGGTGGCACGATACGGGCCTTGACATCCTCAACACCATGCTGTGGCCCACGGTCCTGTTCATCGCCTTGCGATGCGTCGGTCGACGGCGAGTCGACCCTGTTGACCCCATAACTGCCCCCGAGGCGAGTGCGGTGTAAGCGCGGCGAACGGGTTTAGCGCGTACCAGGAAGGAAGCCTGTTCAATTCTTCGTGTTCCGCCATGCCCGCCAGTCACGGGGGCAAGATAAGACAACCGATATAATCAGGCCGTTTCTTCTGCCTGGCTATCTTGCAAGATCGGGTACGATGAGGGCCGCTGATGGTCCATCATCAGCTATTAACGCGCTTCGCCAAAGCCTTTCCGCATTTGAAATGGGGCAGGCGTTTTGCGGCGACCGGGACTTCTGCGCCTGAACGAGGATTACGGCCAGTTCGAGCCGTTCTTGGTCGGGTTGAAAATATCCCAAAATCGCGCAATTCTACCCTGCCGCCCTCCCGTAGTTGCTCTGTTATCGAGCCGAAGAAAAGCTCGATGACCTTTGCAAGCTCGACACGGGAGAGATGGGGATGGTCTGCGGACAATTTTTCCACCAGTTCCGATCGAATCATAGCGAAAATCTCCTTGCCGGTATGTCCTGTGCATATGAGACCGGCACGGGGGAAGCGAGAATAAATGCAGCCGCTATCCTCAAGGCGATCTCGTGCGGATGGAATGCTTGAATGAGATGGATAAGGGGGCAAATGCAGAAGTGAAATTTCATATTCTGATTTTCAATTGCCCATAGGCAACCAGTCTTGAATCGACCGGTCGATCATATATTGCTTGCATGGCAGATCTGATTATTGGCCATGCACAGGGTACGTTATGACTAAACGCTCCTTCTTTACATAGGCTGTCGCTCCTTCAATGCGTCCAGGAAATGCGTCGCCGGCAAGCGGCGTCGGATCTGGCACCTGCGAGAGGATTGAAAGCGCCGCGGCCCGATTAGCACGTTCTGCACGGAGCCGGATGTCTGCATTTGCCCTCAACTCCCTCGTACCCGCGGCGATCAGCGAAGACAGAAACTGGTTGAGCGATATGCCATTCAACTCCGCTAGTGGCCTGGCTCCAGCCATGACATGATCCTGACGGGTCACCCCTGTTGATCCCATAACCGCCCCAGAGGCGAGCGCGGTGAAGGTACGGCGAACGGGATTGGCGCCAGCCAGGAAGGTAGCCGGGTCAAATCCACACCCTCCGCAATGCTCGCCGTCCACGAAGTGGGGCAAGATAAAATGACCGACATTATCAGGCCGTTTGATCTGCAGACCTGTCTTCCAAGACCGGGTGAATTGGGGGCCGCTGATCGTCCATGAGCAGCTACTAAGACCATATGTGGACAGCTCCCTCGCTGCCGGACCAAAGGAAGGTGTGCGCTTTTTTGCAACGATCCGTGCAAGTCATTCTATTGGATGGGTAGGGTAAGAACGGCTTAGAGAGAGCCATGGTGCGCGTCTTAAAGCCTTCCTTCCTGCCCGATTTCTTCCTGCTGTGCCTGATCGCAACGGTGGCCGGCGCGTCCCTCATCCCGGCGCGCGGCGTTGCCGTCCCGTGGGTCGAGGCAGCGGCGGATATGGCGATTGCCTTGCTGTTTTTCCTGCATGGCGCGAAATTGTCGCGCACGGCCATTCTTCAAGGCGCGGGCAGTTGGCGGCTGCATCTCTATGTTCTGGCCTCGACCTACATTCTCTTTCCCGCCATCGGCCTTGCCATGGTTGCCCTGTTCCGCGGCGTTGCAGATGGCTTGCTGCTAACCGGCCTGCTCTACCTCACGCTGTTGCCATCGACGGTCCAGTCCTCGATTGCGTTCACGGCGATTGCAGGCGGCAATGTGGCGGCGGCGGTGTGCAGCGCTTCTTTGTCCAACCTCGTCGGCATCCTTCTCACGCCTCTTCTGGTTGGCTTTTTCATGACCGGGGACGGCGAGAGCGGCGCTTTGTCCTGGCAGTCGGTCCAGGTAATCGCGCTGCAACTGCTGCTCCCTTTCCTGGGGGGCCATATGCTCCGACCGTGGATCGGTACCTTCATCGACCGCCACAAGCGGGTGTTGATGCCGATCGACCGGGGGTCAATTTTGCTGGTCGTCTACACAGCGTTCAGCGCCGCTGTGGTGGGCGGCATCTGGTCGCAGGTGGGCGTCCCAGACCTGCTGCTCCTGCTGCTGCTTTGCGTGTTGATGCTGGTGATCGTGATGGGCGCGAACCTGGGGCTCGCCCGGCTCGTTGGCTTACCACCCGCTGATCGGATCGTACTGCTATTTTGCGGGTCCAAGAAGAGCCTGGTTGCGGGCGTGCCGATGGCCGGCGCGCTTTTTCCTGCGGCGCAGGTGGGCATCATCGTGCTGCCGCTGATGATCTTCCACCAGATCCAGCTGTTTCTATGCGCCGCGCTAGCCGGTCGGTTCGCGCGACAACAGGCCAATGCGCTGACCACGCAACGCCCGCCACTTCCCCTTACCGTACAGGAGATCGACAGCGCGGCGGACAAGCATGGCCTGACCATTCCCCAAGCCTGTATGGCGGGCGTCACGGCCAATCTTGTCTTGCTGGACCGCCATGCCGACACCCTTTTTGCGACCGACCCATCATGAAGCAGGCCGTCGAGATTGCCGCTAGTGTCCGCTCAGGGCAGACCAGCGCCATGGCCGTGCTGGACGCATGCCTTGCCGGATTGGCGGCCGAAGGCGGACGGTTGGTCGCAGTGACGCGCATCCTGGCCGACCGCGCCCGGAGGGATGCGGCCGCCATCGACGCAGCCATCGCGTCCGGGCGCGATCCTGGGCCGCTCGCGGGTGTCCCCTATGGCGTCAAGGATTTGTTCGACGTTGAAGGGCAGCCGACCACCGCCGGATCGGCTCTCTACGCCCAAGCCCCGACCGCCAGCGCGGATGCCGGAGCGATCGTTCGGCTGCGCGGGGCAGGGGCCGTGCTGGTGGCGACGCTCAACATGGACGAATTCGCCTATGGCTTTGCAACCATCAACGCACGGCATGGCACGACGCGCAATCCTCATGACCTAAATCGTCTGGCGGGCGGATCGTCCGGCGGGTCGGCGGCGATCGTCGCCGCGCAATATCTGCCTTTCTCGCTGGGGTCCGACACCAATGGATCGGTCCGTGTACCCGCCAGCCTGACCGGCATCTATGGATTGAAGCCCACCCATGGCGCATTGCCGATGGGCGGGGTCTTCCCCTTTGCCCATAGTTTCGACGATGTCGGTCCCTTCACACGCAGTATCGCCGACATGCAGTGTGTGTGCAATGTGTTGACCGGGGGGCATGATGTCCCGCGCGATCCGATCCGCGTCGCGCAGTTGGGTGGTCGCTTCCACGCCAATGCCGATGAGGATCAGATCGCGGCGATGCAGGCGATCGCGCCCGACGCGCCATTGATCGACCTGCCCGATATCGCGCGGGCGCGCTCTGCTGCCTTCCTGATCACGGCAGCCGAAGGGGGCGCGCTCCACCGCGAGGCGCTCGGCCGCGACGCGATGGCGTTCGATCCGGCAACCCGCGACCGGCTGCTGGCCGGGGCGCTCCTGCCGCAAAGCCTGTATGCGGCAGCCCAGGCCTTTCGTGCGGCCTATAAGCAGCGGATCACCGCCCTGATCGCTGACTATGACGTGCTGCTTGCGCCTGCGACGCCTTGTATGGCGCCGCTGATCGCGGACCCGCGCATCCTGATCGACGGCGCGCTGTCGCCCGCTCGGGCGGATCTTGGCATCCATACCCAGCCGATCAGCTTTACCGGTCTGCCATCGCTCAGCGTACCGTTGCGCCGTCCGGGCCGGCTGCCGCTGGGGCTGCAACTGATCGGCAAGGCCGGGAGCGAGGCGACATTGTTCCGCTTTGCCGCAATGTTGGAAGACAAGGGATTGACTGGCGTTACATTGCCGACGTGCGCATATCAGGGGGACGTATAATGACGGATGTAGCGATACCGCCGGGGGGCGGGCGGCTCGAACGCTATTTCGGGCTGGCGGAACGGGGTACGTCGGCCCAGACCGAGATATTGGCCGGTTTCACCACCTTCCTGACGATGGCCTATATCGTGCTGGTCAATCCCGCGATCCTGGGCCAGGCCGGGATGCCGATCGCGGCCGTCGCCGCCGCCACCTGCTTTGCCGCTGCCTTCGGGTCGATCCTGATGGGACTGGTTGCCAATACACCTTTGGCGCTGGCACCGGGCATGGGCCTTAACGCCTATTTCAGTTTCACCGTCGTTCAGCAGATGGGCATCCCCTGGCCGATCGCGCTGGGATGCGTGTTCATTTCCGGCATCGCCTTCCTGATCCTGACGCTGACCGGGGTGCGCCAGATGATCGTGGCCGCCATCCCGATGCACCTGTTTGCGGCGGTCGCGGGCGGCATCGGCCTGTTCATCGGCTTCATCGGCCTTAAGAATGCAGGCATCGTCGTCGCCAATCCCGCTACTTTCGTGGCGCTTGGCGATCTTAAGGCACCGGGCGCCGCGCTCGCGCTGTTCGGCCTGCTCGTCATTGGCGTGCTCAGCGTCTGGAACGTGCGCGGTGCGATGCTGATCGGCATTGTAGCAACGACGCTGGTGGGCTGGCTGTTTGGCCAGGTGGTCGTCAGCCCCGAACCCTACAGCCTCGACGCATTGACAGGCACTGCCTTCCAACTGGACCTGTCGGGTGTGTTCGGCCTGACCGGCAGCCATGGCCTTGGCCTTCTCGAAATCCTGTTCGTCTTCCTCTTCGTCGATCTGTTCGACAATATCGGCACGCTGGTCGCGGTCACCAAGCGGGCGGGTCTGATAGACAAGGCGGGGCGGATACCGGGGCTCAACCGCATCCTCATAACTGATGCCGCCGCCACCATCGTCGGGTCGGTTGCGGGCACCAGCACCGTCACCAGCTATGTCGAAAGCGCCGCAGGCGTCCAGGCGGGCGGGCGGACCGGACTGACGGCGGTCGTCACCGGCATCCTGTTCCTGGCAACCATGTTCGTCGCGCCCTATGCGCAGATCGTACCGCTCGCGGCGACCGCCCCTGCGCTTATCATCGTTGGCGGCCTGATGCTGTTGCCGCTGACCGAAGTGGAATGGGAAGACCCGCTTTCGGCGATCCCTGCCTTCCTGACCGTGGCGATGATCCCGCTTACGTTCTCGATCGCCAATGGCCTTGCCTTTGGCATCACCGCCCATGCCATATTGAAGCTGTTGCGCGGGACGGCGACCAAAAGCAACTGGTTCCTCTTCCTGCTCGCCGGGCTGTTCGTGGTTCGCTTCATCTGGATGAGCGCGGCATGATGCGGGCGCTTTTCCTCGCGCTAGGCGCGCTGTTGCTGCCGCTATCGGCGTCGGCCAGACCGCTCGACCGGACCCCGCGCACCGTGGTCATGACCGCCTTCGCGCCGGAATGGGACGCGCTGGCCCATTCGATCGCGCGGCCCAAAACCCATCGCATCAATGGCCTTACGATGCTGACCGGCACGATGGCGGGCAAACCTGTCCTTTTGATGCAAAGCGGCGTCAGCATGGTCAATGCGGCGATGAATACCCAGTTGGTGCTTGATC
>TARA_R110000868_G_scaffold107649_2_pt1 | contig 12139 bp, 13 predicted proteins | sample TARA_R110000868 | Tara Oceans TARA_R110000868 (sample SAMEA4397489) | marine metagenome | biome: Polar Biome; feature: [SRF] surface water layer (ENVO:00010504); material: water (ENVO:00002006), including particulate matter (ENVO:01000060) such as... | depth 5 m | reverse complement strand
AGTCCAATATCAGGTAGGAGACTTATACTAGCCAATTATCAGGATATATCCGAATACACATTATTCAATTACTTTATTCAAATGTATGAGACTGAGTTTAACGTACTGATGCTACAACCAATTTTGTTAGGTTTAATTGGTAGACAAACAAAACCAATACTTTACACTTATGACAGTATATTGTTTGATGTACCTGACAATCAAGTAGACTATTTATTAAAGACAGTTATACCAAACGCAATTGATTTTGCAAAGTTTCCTATCAAAACCAAGGTTGGATCTAGTATCGCAAACCTGACCGTTTATTAATTTTACAGACTATTTATAGCTAAAGGGCACGAACATGAAAAAGGCGTCTATTAGAGACTACATACGAGAAGAAATTGAAGCAATTCTACGCGAGAAGAAGGTTAAATTCAAACGCAAGACTTCTATTAAAGAGACTGAGTCTACAGCTAACGCTCAAGATGATCAGAAGGTAGCTCAACTAGCTGCACAAAAAGCTGACAAAGAAAAGCAGAAAGCTGGGATGGATGGAGAGATTGCTAAGTTAAAGCAACAAATAGACGCGATTGAGAAGAAATAATGAGACCACAACTACTCTGCACATTCACATATATAGATAAATTGCCTTACTGCTTAGGAGAGGTTTATAAGACTTACACAGTAGAAGCAGTATCTAATGTCAAGTGCTATTCCTACGTTGAAGAATCAAACAACGTAGTGTGCATATATAACGTTGAAGGTAGCACCAAGCGTATGAAGGATACGATCTCAATCAATAGAAAAAAAGAAACAAATACATTTTATAGTATAAATGCTTTAAACTCATTAATCCAAAGTCTAAACAACGGAGTTCTGGATAAAACCTTTAGAGTAGACTGGACACACTACCAGGACATGATTTTATTGTCAGACAGTGAATATAATTGCAGAGCAATAAAAATAGAAGAGCTTTCACGTTAAGTGTTGCCAAAGTAGAAAAAAAGTAGTATAGTTAAGTAAGGCCAGTAAGAAGAGGAAAAGTTTCTCAGTAAGGTCAGTAATAAACAAATAAAAACAAAGTAAGTATGGCAATCAATTTAGATGCGATCAAAGCAAAGTTGCAACAAATGCAACAAACATCCGGTGGCGGAACAAAGGCAAGTGAGTTCATGTGGAAACCACCAGTAGGAAAATCTCAAGTACGTATCGTACCCTACGCATTCGACAAAAACAATCCTTTCTTGGAATTGTACTTTCATTACGAAATTGGAAAACGAACAATGGTATCTCCGATCTCTTTTGGACGTCCTGACCCAGTAGTTGAGTTTGCAGAGAAATTAAAAAAATCTGGAGACAAAGATGACTGGAAATTAGGAAAGAAAATTGAACCGAAGTTCCGAGTATACGCACCAGTTATTGTACGTGGTTCAGAGCACGAAGGAGTTAAGTTTTGGTCTTTTGGAAAACAAATCTACACTGAGTTATTATCATTAATTTCTGATCCTGATTACGGAGATATTACAGACTTAATGAATGGTCGTGACGTTACAGTAGAGCACACTGCAGCAGAAAAAGAAGGAGCTTTTCCATCTTTCACAGTGCGTGTTAAACCTAATACAACTCCAGCTACAACTGAAAAAGATGTTGCAGAAATGATTGTATCAAATCAAAAACAAATCACTGAGTTGTTCACAGAACCAACTTATGAGGAGATGACAGAAGTTTTAGGTAAGTGGTTAGATCCATCATCTGATGCTGATGCTCAAGGTACAAAGCCTGCAACTAAACCAATCTCAGGAGCTACAACAGCAACTGGAACGGACGATATTTCTTCAGCATTCGATTCATTATTTAATACCTAAGAGTTATGGCAAAGTCTATGAAGACACCCGATGAGATCTCGGGAAGGGACGAACTAGCTTCAGTGCTGGCAGACAGTCTCAATAAAAAGTTTAAGGACTTCAAGGCTGCCCATTTCTTAAGTGGAGCTGAAGAAACTCCAACAGATTTAACAGAGTGGGTCGGAACCGGCTCATCTCTGTTAGACTTGGCAATCTCTAATAGACCTGACGGAGGTTTTCCAGTAGGTCGTATTATTGAATTGCAAGGAATGGAGGCATCAGGAAAGAGTTTAATAGTAGCTCACACATTAGCAAATACTCAGAAGAAAGGTGGACTTGCAGTCTACATTGATACAGAGAATGCTTTAAGTGAGGAGTTTCTAATAGCTGTTGGAGTTGATGTAAAGAATATGCTTTATGTTCCTTTGGAAACAATTGAAGATGCATTTGAAGCAGTTGAGAGTATTATAGAAACGGTACGCAAGAGCTCAAAAGATAGATTAGTAACCATAGCAATCGATTCAGTTTCAGCAGCTACAACTAAGGTTGAGCAAGATGCTGACTACGAGAAAGATGGTTGGGCAACTACAAAAGCTATCTTGATGTCAAAAGCAATGCGTAAGATTACAAACATCATTGCAAAGCAGAGAGTACTTCTTTTATGTACATCTCAGTTGCGTGAGAAGATGGGAGTAATGTTCGGAGACAAATACACAACATCAGGTGGTAAAGCTTTAGGTTTCCATGCAAGCTGTCGAATTAGATTGAAAGGAGTTGGTAAATTGAAAAGTGGATCAGGTAAGACTGAACAGATTATTGGAGTGCAAACAGAAGCTCAAGTAATCAAGAATCGTATGGGTCCTCCATTCAAAAAAGCAACCTTTGATATCTACTTTAACTCAGGAATTGATGACTACAACAGTTGGTTGACAATGATGAAAGATCATGGTATCATATCTGCATCAGGTGCATACTATACTCTAGTTAACGAAGAGACTGGTGAAGAGACACGATTCATGTCAAAGCAGTGGAAAGGCATGTTAGATGGTGATGCAGATTTAAAACAATATTGTTACAAAAAAGTCTGTGACATCTACGTTATGAAATATAAAGATCAAGCAATGATTGATCCAGATGACGTTTCGGTAGATGAAGGAGAATTAGAAGACTAAAGTTATGAACAAAAAGTATCTCGCATACTTTAATGAAGTTAAACTTAGAGGTGAAGAGACAGTCAACAACGATACAAAGAATTCTCGAGTATTAGTTGTTGATGGTCTCAACACATTCATTAGAGCATATGCCGCAAGTCCAACAACAAATGTTAATGGTGAACACGTAGGAGGTTTATCAGGGTTTCTACTCAGCGTAGGCCATGCTATCAAGTCAATCAATCCAACACGAGTTGTTGTGGTGTTTGATGGAAAGGATGGTTCTGCAAAGCGTAAAGCACTTTATCCGGAGTACAAAGCAAATAGAAAATTCAAGATAAGATTGAATCGAGCTGAGACTGTAGATAAAGAAGATAACCAACTTCAACAGCTTATAAGGCTTATTGAGTATTTAGAAATCCTACCTATGAGTGTAATCGTTTCAGATGGAGTTGAGGCTGATGACGTCATAGCTTATATTGGGGAAGACTACTTGAAGGAGAGAAACTCTCAAGTATTTATAATGTCCTCAGACAAAGATTTCTTACAACTAGTTGATGAGCGTATTCACATTTGGAGTCCAACAAAAAAGCAATTATACTATACAGATGATGTGTACAATCAATACGGTATCATGCCTAAGAACTTTGCTTTGTTTCGTGCACTAATCGGAGATGACAGTGATAACATTCCAGGAGTACCAGGACTAGGAGCTAAAACAATTGTTAGTAAGTTTCCTAAGATGAATGGCTCTGACATATTAACTGTTGATGAGTTTATTGAATATGCAAAAGAGTTGTATGCAAATAATCCTAAGTCAAAGCTTTATGCTAGAGTAGTAGAGGCAGAAGCAGATATTAGATTGTTTCACCAAATCATGCAATTATCGGATAGTGGTATTCCAGGACATACAAAGCTACGAATCATTGATAGTCTACAAACAAAGGTAGAGAAACTAGCAAAGATCAAATTCCATACAATGATGATTGAAGATGGAATGACAAATGCAATCCGCAATGTAGAAATATGGCTTAAAGAAATAACTCAAAAGTTAGACCAATTTACCTTGCAAGATTGAATTAAAAGTAGTAAGTTATAGATATGCAAGAACAAGATACATTACAGTTTTACGGTGCTGGGTTTCAAAATAAAGTGTTAGCTGTGCTAATAAAGGATAGAACCTTTCTGTCACAGATTCACGATATAATTGATCCTAAGTACTTTTCTTCTGAGTCAGCTCAGTGGATTACTACTACTGTATTAAAATACTTCTCGCAATACAAATGTCCACCTACATTAGAAGCACTAAAGGTTTATCTAGATGAGGTAGATGTAGATCTATTGAAGACTACAGTAGTTGAAAATCTCAAAGAGATTATTAGATATACAGACTCAACAGATTTAGATTTCACAAAAGATAGAACATTAGAGTTTTGTAAAAATCAAAAGATCAAAGCTGCAATTCTAGAATCGGTACAGCTACTACAAGTTGGAAGATATGATGAGATCAAGACGGCTATCGATGAAGCTATGAAGGCTGGATCCGATAGAAATGTAGGTCACGAGTACTTGGAAGATATAGCAGCTCGCTTTGTAGAAAATAAGCGTAACACAATTCCAACACCATGGGATGTTATTAACGAGATCATGGATGGTGGTTTAGGTAGTGGTGAGATGGGAGTCTTTGTAGCTCCAGCTGGTATTGGCAAGTCAATGGCATTAGTTAATATAGCAGCAGGTGCAGTAAAGGCAGGAATGAATGTAATCTACTATAGTTTAGAATTATCTGAAACTTATGTAGGAGCTAGATTCGACTCTCACTATACTGGAATACCATCTCAAGATTTGAAGTTTCACCAAGAGGAGGTGATAGCAAAGCTGGAAAATCTTAAGGGTCGTTTGATTATAAAGTACTATCCAACTAAGACTGCTACAGTAACAATGCTTGCAGCTCACTTAGATAAGTGTGCTATGCAAGGATTCAAACCAGACTTAGTGATTGTCGATTACGCCGATCTATTGAGAGACTCAACTTCAAAAGGTGCAGTTCGTAACGACATCATGTTAGGAAACATTTACGAAGACTTGAGAGGAATGGCTGGAACATATCAAATTCCAATCTATACAGCATCTCAAGCAAATAGATCAGCATTGGAAGAAGATATCATTGAAGCAGATAAGATTGCAGAATCTTACTCAAAGGTGATGGTAGCTGACTTTGTTGTATCGTTGTCACGTAAAGTGGCAGATAAGATAAGTGGAACTGGAAGGTGGCACGTTATCAAGAATCGCTTTGGACCAGATGGATTAACTTTCCCAAGCAAGATGAATATGTCAGTATCAAAGATAGACATATATGCTGAAAATACAGTCCTAGGAAAAGAAGCAAAAGGTTTGATGCAGAATGACTCGGAGGTAGTCAGGAAAGCCTTAGCAAATAAATTTTCAGAATTGAACAGTTTTTCAAAGTAAAAGCAATGATGGAAACTATTTATATCTACACCCCCAATTATAAATTTAAAAATTAATCTACAATGACACTTTCGAATGAAATCCTAAGCGATATCACTGTCTTCATGAAGTATGCTAAGTACCATCCTGAACTGCAAAGACGCGAAACCTGGCACGAGCTGGTAACGCGTAACAAGAATATGCATATCAAGAAGTACCCGATACTTGCTGAAGAGATTGAAAAAGCTTACGAGTATGTTTTAAACAAAAAGATTTTACCATCTATGCGATCTATGCAGTTCGCAGGTAAGCCAATCGAGATCTCACCAAACAGAATCTATAACTGTGCTTATTTACCAATCGACGATGTTCGTGCTTTTGGTGAAGCAATGTTCTTACTATTAGGAGGAACAGGGGTAGGTTACTCAGTACAACAGCACCATGTAGATAGTCTACCAGAAATTAGAAAACCAAATCCAAATAGAAAGCGTCGTTACTTAATAGCGGATTCAATTGAAGGATGGGCTGATGCAGTTAAGCTTTTAGTTAAATCGCACTTTACTGGTGGGTCATCTTATAACTTTGACTTTTCAGACATTCGTGCAAAGGGTGCAAGACTAGTTACATCTGGAGGTAAAGCTCCAGGACCTCAACCTCTAAAAGAGTGTTTGATGAAATTACAAGGAATTTTAGATGGAAAAGAGAATGGAGACAAGCTATCACCAATTGAAGTTCACGACATGGTATGTCATATTGCAGATGCTGTATTGGCCGGTGGTATCCGTAGAGCAGCTCTTATTAGCCTCTTTAGTGCTGATGACCAAGATATGATTTCTTGTAAGTCAGGAAACTGGTGGGAAACTAATCCACAAAGAGGTCGTGCTAATAACTCAGCTGCATTGATGAGACACAAACTAACAAAGCAGTTCTTTATGGATCTTTGGAAGCGTGTTGAATTATCAGGAGCAGGAGAGCCAGGAATCTATCTTACAAATGATAAAGATTGGGGAACTAACCCATGCTGTGAAATTGCTCTAAGACCATTCCAGTTTTGTAACCTCTGTGAAGTGAATGTATCGGATCTTGAATCTCAAGAAGACTTTGAAAACCGAGTACGTGTAGCTTCATTTATTGGAACACTACAAGCAGGATATACTAACTTCCACTACCTACGTGATGTGTGGAAACGTACAACTGAGAAAGATGCATTGATTGGAATTTCAATGACTGGTATCGGATCAGGTACTGTGTTAGGTTATGACATGAAAGCAGCTGCAAAAGTTGTTAATGCTGAGAACGAAAGAGTAGCAGCTATCATAGGAATTAACAAGTCTGCTAGAACGACTACAGTTAAGCCAGCTGGAACAACATCACTGACATTGGGTACTTCTTCAGGAATCCATGCATGGCATAACGACTTCTATGTACGTCGAATCCGAGTTGGAAAGAACGAAGCTATCTACAGCTACTTGGCTATGAACCATCCTGAGTTAGTAGAAGATGAATACTTCCGTCCACATGATACAGCGGTAATTTCTATTCCACAAAAGGCACCAGAAGGAGCAATCTTAAGAACAGAATCACCATTCGAGTTACTAGATCGAATTAAGAAGGTGCACATGGAGTGGGTGAAGCCAGGTCATAGATCAGGAAACAACACACACAATGTATCTGCAACAGTATCTCTACGAGATGACGAATGGGATATGGCTGGTGAATGGATGTGGGAAAACAGAAAGCACTATAACGGATTATCAGTATTACCATATAATGGAGGCACTTATATCCAAGCTCCTTTTGAAGATATTACAGAAGAGGTTTACAACGACATGATGAAATCCTTGAAGGGTATTGACTTAAGTCAAGTAGTTGAGTTAGAAGATGCAACAGACCTTAAGGGAGAAGCAGCTTGTGCAGGTGGTGCATGTGAAATTATATAACAATGGCAATAGTACATTCATCGAAAGATTGGATATTTCAACAGTACGTGAAGGAGCTTAGCAAACCAAAGCTCCTTCCTACTGATTTCTATTATAACGAGGATGGTCGCATAGTGCTGACAGAGGAATATCATAAGAGGAGAGGTAGTTGTTGTGGGAACGGTTGCAAGCATTGTCCATACGAACCAAAATATAAAAAAGGAAGTTCAACTTTAGAGCATATTTATTAGTATGATCAAGCTAAAATCACTAATTCCAGAAGCCTATAATGTCTCTTCAAAAACAGTTAAGTCGTTGTTATATGAGGGTGGCGCAGGTGGACACATGGCGCATCCATTTAATATAGATTGGGTAAAGACGGGGAAAGACATATTAAAAGTGTTTGAAATGTCAGTTAACTACTTAGAAAAAGGACCAGCAGCAGTTAAGATTGATGGAGTAAATGCATCAATTCGATTTATAAGTTTAGACGGTAAAAAGCAGTTTGTAATGGATAGAGGTTCGATGAAACCTTTAGACGTTAAAGGAATTACTAAAGCAGAGTTAACAGATAGATTTGGTGAAGGTCATGGTATGATCCAGATAGGAGGTACAGTATTAGACATATTCAATGAGTCTCTTCCTAAAATTACTCCTGCAATTAAGAGGTTAGGTCTTTGGAATAATCCAAACATAATGTTTAACTTAGAATATGTAGCAGGCAGTACTAATGTACTATCGTATAATAAAAATTTCCTAGCAGTTCATGGATTACTTGAATTAGAGCAAGTAACTCCTAAAAGAAGAGGAACTAAAGAAATTGATTATAACGAAGATGCAATGCAAGATTTATTAAACAACTTACAAGAGGTTGCTCGTAAATATGGATACGAAGTGTTGGGTTCAATACCAACTACACTAGACAATAAGCCAGACTTCAATTCAGCATTGAATGAAAGATATACCGTAAATTACGGAGATAAGAAAGAAACTAAAACTCTTTCTCAATGGTTAGCTCAAGCAGCAGTACCAGATACCACAATTAAAACAAAAGACGGAAAAGTAATATCTGCTCTATCTAAAGACGTATTAATTAAAATCTCGGAAGGAGTACCACTATCGAATTACATAGCAGATCCTGCAGATTACAAAGCAGCTGTAGATGGGTTTGTGATTTACTTAGCTACTATGAAGTTAGGGGATGCAGTATTAGAACAGCTATCTTCACCACTAGGACCAGTATCTGAGCATGAGGGAATTGTAATAAGAGATGAAAGAATATATAATAAACCTTTTAAGATTACCGGTAAGTTTATATTGGGTGGATTAGCAAGCTCTTTTAAGAAGTAAGAATATAAAACAAAGTTAATGAAAAATATAAATTGGGATGATATTATAGCTGAGTGGTCTTATAGACTACCAAAGGGCTTTCCTACCATGAAGAATGGTAAGTTCACTGTTAAGAGTGAGTTAAAAGTACTGCAAGAGGTTCTAGCTGAGAATGGAATCAATGAGATGCCAGACTTTACAAAAAAAGCTCCTACTCGAGTGAGGGAAGCTGAAGAGCCAACACAAGCTATGGAGATGACAAAGGAGCAGCTGATAGCAGCATTATCTGATCCTAAAGTCAATATATCACCAAAAACAATAGCTACAATCAAAAAGCTTATTGGACGAAATGCAGACTATGAGATAGCAATCACAGATGCCATTAAAGTATCACTAAAAGGTGACAGTAGTCATGCGGATGAGATCGTTGATATATTACTACAAGAGGACACAGATCAATCAGCTCTACACACCTACCTACTAAATCGAGAGACTGATGGAGTTGATTACACGGAGTTTGAAGGTACACCGATGAAAGTAGCAGATTTGTTTAGAAAAACAGGACTATCAGCGAGTACGTTAGGAAATTTGGGTATGTACAGATGGAGTGCAACTCCACAACTAGGAACTGTAGAGGTGCTTTTGGCTGTACTATTGAAGGGTGGAGCACGACCAACTAAGTCAGGAGACTTAGTGGTTAATGGCCAGGTATTTGAAGTTGGTGGTTTTAATAAGAGGCTTAGATCACAAAAGGGATTAGGCACAGCTGAGGATGTTCAAGAAGGTTTTAAGGCTGGATATAGAACACTTGCAGAAAGTAAAAATCTTATAATGTCTACGTTTGTTTCTCCTTCGGGAGGAGCTAAACCTGCAACTAGTCCTACGTTCAAAGTAATTGAAGATAATGCACGATACGGTAGTAGTATGGATGTAGGGTGGATAACCGCACTACAAGATATGAATAAGCAGTTAATCGAACTTACAAAGGATGAAGATCCGGTTACAAAAGAGGAGTTGATTACTGCAATGGCTGCAGGATTTAGTAGAGGATTGATAGAAAAGAAAAGTCCTAATGACTGGATGTGGATCAAAAACTTCTTGAAAGATGATGGCACTTTTTCCATTCGACCATTCCTAATAGATTTTGCTTGTGTGTACCTAGATTACTATATGGATTTAGAAGGAGGTGGTAATATATTCATTGTTACGGATTCATCCGGAGCAACAAAACCACCCGTGTCAAAAGAAAACATTAGCTTGTTAGCATTCCCTGCTAACGGTGCAGGACTTAAACCACACCTCTACAAGACTATAGGATTAGGTATTCCTAACTATATGAAGAAGTCTGGAATACAGGGAGTCACGTTTGCTTTGAGATTGGGTAAGATATCTGAAAAAGGTGGTGATAGTTTAGACGAAAATTGGGATTATTAAGACTATTTATATAAGACTACAAGACAAAATAAAAACACAAAATGAAATTAACTAAAATACGACTAATGGAATTGGCAGGATTGCTAAGAATTAAGCAAAAATAGAAAATGAAAATATCAGAATTTAGAAAGTTAATCCAAGAAGAAGTTAGAAAGGTTCTTAAAGAAGGGGTGAGTATGACTTCACCCGAGTTTAAAAAAATAGCTGCCCAATTAACTGATGCAATGGCGATTGATATGCTAGATAACTACGATAACTATAATCAATGGCTAAAGTATGGTATGGAGGATCCAAATCAAGAAGTTGAAGAGTATCTAAATAAACTTAGAGCAATAGCTAGTGAGGAGGAGATTGATAAGTTTATACAAAAATATGCTCTTCCATACGTACAAAAAGAAGAGAAAAAGGCATTAGCTGCAGGTAAGAATTCTACACCAGCAGCACCTGCTAATCCTAATGCTACATTCGAAGACCTAATTACATATGCAAAAAAGAAGTTTGGTAAGTTTTTCAAAGCTCATCCAGACAATACGTACTTCGAATTGCAGTACCCTAAGAGGTACTCAGACGGACAATACTATGCTACATTTGAACTTATAAATGGAAAGGTAGAACAAGCCGAAGCCAAAGACGGAACTTTTCCCCGTAATAAGGGTGGAAAGCCTGGTATCAAATATAGTGGTAAGGTTTACACTTTACCAAACGGCATCAATCAATTAGATATGACATATACTAGTTACTATAAATAAAACATACAACAAAATAAATTAGAAAAGGCTTGCATACGTGAGCCTTTTTTAGTATATTTAAGGCATGTCATTCAACAAAGAGATAATAAGTTATAACGATAATCTGTACATAGTAGTACGCAAATTCAAAGATCATCCAGACTTTCCTATTGCAGAAGCAAAAGAATACTACCTTAGTGAAACTGTATTAAGGAAAGAAGGAATTTTATATATTTGTAGAATAATAGAAGAAGCACAAGTTATAGAAGAAACACATGAGTAGATTCAATTGGTGGAGGGAGTCCAAACTAAAACCCAAACTTAAAAGATCGGAAGCACTTAAAGGTAGACCGTTCTTACTTCAACAGATCGAGCATGGTGACTACGATCTAGCTCCATATCTTTCAGATGCACGTAAAGTGATGAAGAGATGTGAGCAAGAGATAATCAAAACAAAGCAGACATGGAAAGCAGGTCCAGACTCACTTAGAGATAAGGTAGATGAGATTGAACGCAAGCATATTAAGCGATACAACAAGCTGATGGAGGATTTCTATATTACAGAGCTAAGAACTTTAACTGACCTAAAGTTACGTCTTTGTGTAGAGTTCGGAGTTGATGTATGGGATAATGCAATAAAAAGTTGCAAAGGTGACTTAAAAGACCTATATTTCACTTACCAAGATAAAGCAGAAGAATTAATTAAAAGCAATTAAAAATGGCAAGATACAGAAAAAAACCAGTAGAGATCGAAGCAGTACAGTTTATATCTCAAAACATTCAAGAGGTGTATGAGATGTTGGGGGATAACTTATTAGTTGTTCCTACAGAGGATGGAGAAGGGTTGAATCACTACATACGAACCCTAGAAGGAGATATGGAAATCTCTTGGAACGATTACGTTATAAAGGGTATTAAAGGAGAATACTATCCATGCAAACCTGACATCTTTGATTTAACTTACGATAAAATAAACTAAAATGGCAAGATACAGTTCAACAAAACTATTTGATGGGTATTCAACTTGTTTCCGTCAATGGAAAGCAGAAGATACGCATTGTAAATTCCTACATGGATACGCAGTATCTTTTAGAGTATGGTTCGAAGGCGAGTTAGATCATCGTAACTGGGTATGGGACTTTGGTGGAATGAAGCGATCCAAAACTAAAATTTCTGGAATGTCTCCTAAAGAGTATTTTTCATTTTTATTAGACCACACCACAGTTGTAGCTATTGATGATCCATACTTAAAGAAATTTCAACAAATGGATGAAGATGGTATCATACAATTACGAATACTC
>TARA_R110000868_G_scaffold147305_4_pt1 | contig 12144 bp, 18 predicted proteins | sample TARA_R110000868 | Tara Oceans TARA_R110000868 (sample SAMEA4397489) | marine metagenome | biome: Polar Biome; feature: [SRF] surface water layer (ENVO:00010504); material: water (ENVO:00002006), including particulate matter (ENVO:01000060) such as... | depth 5 m | reverse complement strand
AGTAATATCCATCTCCGTTGTAAAAATCGTCATTGGAGGCATTGTAGAAACGATTTCCCATCGCTTCGTTTTCTTTGTTTTGAAAGTAGTTATACATTTCTTTTATTTAAGATTGTTTATATTAATGATTATTCCCAAATCTTAATAGACTTCTTTTGAATCGCAGATATTGTGTAAAGAGCAATAAATACGGGAATTGAAGCCATCAGTACATTTTTTAACATATTCATAATGTTGTTTTTTTTGATTACAGAATCTTTATTTTGTGCTTCTCATAACACATCATAGTATTAATTAAGCGACACAAATTTCAATAATAATTATTGTAAATAAAAATGTGTTTATAAATGTATTTTGTTCTAATAAAATAATAACTTAATTGTATATTATTGATATTCAGATGTTAATAACATTCTAAAAATATCTATTAAATAGTTTGAAAAACCAAATTATTTTATATTTTTGTGGTGTGAATCCAAAAGTTATAATAGTTGCACCAACAAATCAAGTTAAAGAATATTGCCAATTTAGATGGATAGAGCAAGTATTAAATTTAAACTACTCAAACTACTCTATTTATTTGAGTGACAATACTTTAAGTGATGATTTTGCGAATAAAATAATGTCTTATAATATAAAAGTAGGAAGGGTAAACCCAATAAATAAATCAAATTCACAATATATGGCTGATAGCCACGAACAATGTAGGAATTATGCAATAGAACAAGATGCAGATTACATATTACATTGGGAAGTTGACTTATTTACAGATAATAAATTTATAATTCAAGACCTACTTTTTCATAATCGTTCAGTTGTTGGATGCCTATATCATATAGGGCAAGGAGCAGAAAGTTATTTATGTTTGATACATAAAAACAAAAGAGAAAATGAAAATTCAATTAGTGTTTATATGAATAAAAGTGGCACTGATATTTTATTTGTAGATGGTAATGTAAAAGATGTTTTTAGTTGCGGATTAGGTTGTACTTTAATACATAAATCAGTTTTTAAAAAAGTTAAATTTAGGAGTGATTTTAAACAAACATACCACCCCGATAGTTGTTTTGCAGAGGATTGTTACTATTTAAAAATACCAACAAGCGTTGATACGAGTATATTATTAAAACACGAAAATAGCAGATGGCTAATGTATTAATTTAAAAATTAAATAAAATGACACAAAAACAAAAAGATGAGTTTAGTTATGGTTGGAGAGTAAAATATCTAAATCTACTATCATTAAAAAGAGGTTTTTTAAATGATTTAATAGTAACCAATGCAGACAATAATGATATTTTAAAAAACCTTACCATTACTAATTATCAAATAGAATTATGTGAATTGGAACACAAGATTTTTTTTGAAACTATTGTTATGGAAGATTGGAAATTAAGAGTTATCAGACACGATTCTTTAGCAGAATCAGAATTATCGGAAGCAAGGGAAAACTTTGAATCTATTTACGATTTTGCTAAAAAAAATATCAATATTGATAGAATTAAATTTCTTGTTGACAAAAAAGAATCTGTTAATTTATATGACGATGAACAACTTATAATATACTACAAATCAATAAAAGTTGAACTTCAAAAAAATAAATTGATAAAATGAAAATACTTTTAACTTGCCTTAATTTTAATTCTTTAACGGGTAGTGAATTATATTTTTATGACCTTGCTTGTGGATTAAAAAAAATAGGTTGCGATGTTTCTATACTATCTAATTTAAAAGATGGTATGCTTTATGAAAAGGCAGAAAAACAAGGAATATCTTGTTACGATTTTACAATAGCACCAAATAGCAAGTCTGTATTTGATGTTATAATTGCTTCACATAGACCTATTATAGAATTATTTATAGAAAAAAACCTTTACCCAAACACACCTATAATTTCTGTTAATCATTCTGAAATAATACCTTTAGAATATCCCGTTATTGATAAAAGGGTAATTCATTATATAGCGATAAGAGAAAGCATAAAAAAATATTTAGAAAATAGTTATTTTATATTGTCCGAAGATGTTTCTTTAATAATGAATCCTATAAATACAGACAAATTACTTTCAGTAAAAAAGAATAAAAACATAAAAAGAAAAAGAGTTGTTTTTCCCGCCACAATAGATTATTTAAGAAAAAATACTATAAAAAATTTATCTGAAAAAAGTTTGGTTGAAGATTTTGATTTAGTTTTAATTGGGAAAATAAATGGAGATAATTACATAGATGAAATAAAAAATAAAAATGTTTTTATTTCCGAACAAACTTGGAATATTCAAAAATATTATGCAAATGCAACACATACTTCGGGTATTCAATTAGGCAGAACAGAAATAGAAGGATATTTTTTCAATCTTCCTTGTTATAGATATACAGTAGATAAGAACGGAACTATTTTAAGTTTTTCAGAGGTGCAACCACCATCTTTGGAGTATTGTTTTGATACCTTTGGTTATATATCAGTTGCTAAAAAAATTAAATTATTGTGCGAAAAATTAATAAATTTAAAAAACAATTAAAATGAAAAGATACAAGTTAAAGTTATTTGCTATTATTATTTATTTTTTGCCATTAATTGCACTTTGGAAATTGATAGGAATTAATCAAAATTCAAGTATTCTTTATAATTGGAGCAGTCCAAATCAATCTGTATTTATATTTTTTTCTTGTTTTTTAGGTGTCCTTGTATATTTTATTTATAAACTTTTAGATAGTGAATAATAAAAAAATAATTATCAAATTTCCAAGTAGAGAACGACCTAAAAAATTTAGAGATTGTTTGGCAAATATTATAGAAACTGTATCTGATTTAGATAGCATATTAATACTTGTTACTGTTGATGAAGATGATGAGAGTATGAGTTGGGTTAAAAATATTGACAAGCCATTTGTTAAGGTAATTTTTGGTAAGTCTGAAAGTAAAATACACGCAGTAAATAGAGATATGAATTTGATAGATTTTAATTGGGATTATTTAGTTTTGATGAGTGACGATATGATGTTTATTAAGCCACATTGGGATAAAGAAATAATTTCTAAATTTGAAGATATTGAAAGTCCATTAATAATTCATTACCCTACTGATTTATTGCACGGACAAAGAATAATTACGATGCCAATTATGAATAAAAAGTTTTATGACTATTTTGGCTACATATATGAACCATCTTACAAAAGTTTATTTTGTGATGATGAGCAAACTTTTGTTGCAAAAAAATTAAACTTTTACAAAAAGTATGAGTTGTCAATAGCAGTACATTTGCATCCTATTTATACGAATGAGCAGTTTGATAGATTACTTACTGTTAATCAAGAAGAAAATAATAATGACTTTAAAAATTTTGAATATAGGAAGATAATAAATTTTGGATTAGATGAAAAAAAAACTGATAGGATTTAGTCTTTGGGGTAATAATCCTATTTATACGATAGGAGCAATTAGAAATGCAGAACTTTCAAAAGTTTATTTTCCCGATTGGGAACTTATGTTTATAGTTGGTAAAAGTGTTCCACAAAATATACAAGAAAAACTTATAGAATTAAATTGTTTGGTAATTAAAACAGATAAAGAAGAAGATTTTACGGGAATGTTTTGGAGATTCTGTGGAGTAAATATGTCTAATTACGATTATTTTTTATCAAGGGATTGCGATTCAAGATTAAGTATGATTGAAGCAAGAGAAGTTAATGATTGGATTGGTAGTGGTAAAATGTTTCATTCAATACTTGCCCACCCACACCATAACATACCGATATTAGGAGGACTTTGGGGTGCAAAAATAAACACAAAACTTACAGAAATATTTGAAAGTAGTTTAAGCAACTTTAAATTAGAAAATAGGTATCAAATAGACCAACATTTTTTAATAAAACATATATTTCCATTTGTAAAAGACGATATTTATTATTCAAATATGATTTATAAAGAACAAAAACCCGATTACTCTTTTATTGGAGAAGGTTACAACGAACACGATGAACCATTAATAGCAGAAAATAGAATTATTTTAAATAAATATTATAACTTAATAAATAAAAAAAATGGATAAGCCAAAAGTAACCGTATTAATACCAATTTTCAATTCAGAAAAAACTATTAAAAGGGCAATAGAATCAGTAAATAATCAAACTTATGGTAGAGAGAATATAGCCATTTTACTTTTTGACGATGGCAGTACAGATAATTCTTTAAAAGAATGTGATGGATTATTAAAAATTGGAGATAGTATAAAAATATACGATAAAAATATGAAACGGGGATTTGCCCGTAATTGGCTTGTTCAAAATTGTTGTACTGAATTAGCAGTATGGTTAGATGCAGACGATTGTATGGATGCAGAAAAAATTTCGCAACAAGTAAATTATATGACAGATAATGAACTTTGTAATTATTGTCAAACTAAAATGTGGGTAGGAACTTTTGTAGAAAATCAATTTATAGTTGAAGGTATTAAAGATTGTGAGCATACGGATTCATATAGTCAGTTAGAGTTCAGTAATAATGTAAATGGTTGCTCTGTTATGTTTAGAACAAGCATTGCAAAACAATTTAAGTACCCCGAAGATATTATTTCAGATGGTTTGGAGGATTGGGCAATGTGGAAACAAATTATATTGGGAGGGCAATCAATACATAAAATAGATGGAGATGCTTATTATGAATATACATTGAGAAAAGAAATAATTGTTTCTGAATCAGAAAAAAAGATTTTTCGTTTTGACGATATAAGTACGAATACAGATATTGATGAGTGTAATAAAATTGCTAATTATTTAAAAGAAAAATTCCCGTATAGTACAATTCAGTACGCTTTAAGTCCTTTAGTTTATGATTTATCTTCTGAATCAGAAAAAATAAATAAGGAACGACCATTTCCTAAAATTTTTGGTGCTTTGTCTGATTATAGAAACTTTTTTACAACAAATAAAATTGGATTAATAGATAGAGGATTGATACCAAATTTTGTTGAAACAAAAAATCACGGATTATTTCACATTGACCACCGACTACTCACAAAACAACAACAAGAAATGTCTATCATTAGTGGTGCTTGTTTAACAATGAGTAAGTCCTTCTCTCCACCCTTTAATAAATATAATTCTGACACTATACAAATATGTAATGAATTTGATTTATCTTTGGACAAGTTTGAAGATAATTGGAAGTCTATGGAACACGAAGTTTTTGATTCAAAACATATAAAATGGTATCTTCATCCGAGATTTTGGGATATTAAAAAAATAGAAAATTATATTTGTAATATATAAGTATATGGTTATTGATAAAATGGTTTATAACGGATTAAATTTTTGTAGTTCAGATGCTTATTTTATAAGGTTAAGAAATCACAAAGATTATTATATTCATCAAGACCGAAAAACTCACTTTAAACTAAAGAAAAATGTATTTAAGGCAAGTATTTTTAGAAAAAGAGATGCAGAAGAATTAATAAAATTATTAGAAAATTCTTATTTAGAACCAATCCCAATACTTGATATTATTACACCCGACTATTCTTTTAATTAATTATTAAACAAAATGGAACTTTCGCAAATTTACTTTATCGGATATGTAATTGCTTTTTTAATTCTTCAAATTTATGAGAGTAAGAATGGATTTGCTAATTTTATATACGCAATATTTTACCCGATATTAATAGGTTTTATTTTTTTTATGGCAATTGCTTACATTATCACTACTTTATTTCCAAATAAAAATAAGTGAGAATAGCAATACATCAGCCAAACTTTTTCCCAACTTTTGCATACTTTCAAAAAATAATTGAAGTAGATAAATTTATAATATTAAGGTACTGCCAATTTGAAAAAAATGGTTATCAAAATAGATTTGACCTTGATGGAAATTGGCATACAATGAGTACAAATTCGGGATTAGAACCAATATCACAAAAAAAATATATAACACACCTAAAAGATTGGAATAAGATTAAAATAAACTTAAAAGAATACTCAAATATTTTATCAAAGTTTGACAAATATATAAGTTCAGATTTAGATATAACAAATTCAAAAATAATAATTGAGTTGTGTAATATTATGGGAGTAAAAACAATTATAGATTTTGATTATCGTACTGATTTAAAAGGTACTGAAAGACTTGTTGACATTTGTAAAACATATAAAGCAACAAGTTATTTATCGGGAGAAAGTGGAAAAAAATATCTTGACCTAAAAAAGTTTAAAGTTGAAAAAATAAAAGTTGACTTTCAAAAAAATCAAAATTATACACCAATATTAAAAAAGTTAATATGATTTTAAATAAAATAGGAGAATCTTATAATTGTGACAAAGCAGACAATAATCATCAATTTGATGGAGAATCTTATTTTGATATTTACGAAAAGTATTTTTTAAAGTTTAAAGATAAAAAAATAAACCTTCTTGAACTTGGGGTACGGGATTCGTCAAGTTTAAATACTTGGGCAAGTTATTTTACCGATGCTTCAATTCACGGTGTAGATATAGACCATAAATGCAAGTTATATCAAACAAGTCAGTTTCAAATACATATATTCTCACAAGATGATAAGAAATCATTAGAATCATTATCAGATTTGATTGGAGATTGGGATATTATAATTGACGATGCTTCGCACATTAATACATTAAGTATTGCAAGTTTTGATATACTTTGGAATAAGGTAAAGTCGGGGGGTATTTATATTATTGAAGATTTAGGAAATAGTTATAATGATTTAACAGAAGATGCAAAGTCTTGGGATGGAATGAATTACAATTCTGTTTCTTTTAAAAACAATAGAGAAGATATGAATAATTTATTTTTCTATTTAATATCTTTGCTTGACAAAAGAATAGGAGATGTTCGTTCAATACACTTTCATCAACAAATGGCTATTATAGAGAAATTATGATAAAAGAATTTACAGTATGTTTATCAGTAAATGATAACTATGCTTATTATAAAAATCTTCCAATTGTTTATATGTCTTGGAAGTCATTTTTTCCTAAATGCAAGGTATTTTTAGGTTTTGTACACCCAAAAATTGATTTAAGTAATAGAGATACAGACGAGGAACTAATTTCATTTTTAAAACAACATTGTGACGAACTTGTTATTTTAGACGAGATTGGAGGGATTCCAACAGAAAATCAAGGTAAGTTTTTAAGATACTTTGTTGCATCTGAAAGACCTAAAGAAGAAATTTGTTTAATTCACGATATTGATAGTTTGCCATTACAAAGTGAATATTGGAATATGTACTTATTTGAACATATTGAAAAAAACAAGTTATTAGCAGTAGGATATGATGTATATATTAATACAGAGAACGAAGGTAAGTTCCCCGCAAGTAATCTGATTGCAACTGCTGAAATATTTAAAAAATTAGTTAATCCAAAAAATCTTTCTTATCAAAGTTTAATATTTACTTATTGTGGCATAAGAAATTTAGATGAAAAAGAAAGAATTGACCAAATAAAACAATTATTTTCTGACGAAAGTTTAGTTAGGTATATGATAATCAATAACTTGGGTATGGAAAATGTAAATCATATTGATAGAAAAATAAATATTCAAACACAATGGCTTGATAAAGTTACTTGGAGTTTGAATATTAAAAAATTACAAAACGGAGGATATATCGAATGTAATTTACCCCGTAATTTTGATGTGGGTTGCGAAAAAATAAATACCGATGAATTATTTGATTTTATAAAAATTAACTATTTAAAAACGAAAAAAAATGAAAGACAAAGTTTTAATAATTCAAAGGGCGGGAGAACACTTACTGAATCGTGAATTTCGTGAAAGTTTATCTATCAAAAGGGCATTTGACAGATTGGGAATTGAAAGCACGGTTTGGGGTAAAGATTATCCAACCTTTATTATTCCTTTTGAGCAAATAATTAAAGGATTTAATATAATATTAATAGTTGAAAATTATGACTTCGATTGGATTCCTAATTTAGAAAAGTTTAATGGTACAAAAGTGTTTTGGTCAATTGATGGTCATTTAGTAATAGATAAACATAAAGAGTTTTTTAGAGCAGTAGGTGGTGTTGAAATAGTATTAAATTCAAATATGAATTGTGTACCACTTTGGAAAGATTTTAAATGCGAATCCCTTTGGTTTCCAAATTGTTATGATGATGATTTAATAACTAATAAAAAAGATATTAAAAAATTAAATCGTATGGGTTTTTGTGGTAGTAGCCACGAAAAAAGAGATGAGGTTGTAAATAAACTTGATAAAAAATTAAAAGAATTTAACTTTGAAATAAAAAGGGATAATTTAGTTATTGGAGATAATATGGTTAATGCTATTAATAGTTATATGATTCATTTTAATATGAATATTGCAGAAGATATTAATTACCGAACTTTTGAAACTATGGGATGCAAAACAATGCTATTTACAAATCATACTTCGGGTATTGATTTATTATTTGATTGTGAAAAGGAACTATTGCTATGGAGTACAGAAGATGATTTATATAGTAATGCTATTGAATTTGTAAATAATATTCAGAAATCAATGGTAATTGCTAATGCGGGATATGAAAGAGTTAAAAAAGACCACACCTACTTTGTTAGAATGAAACATTTAATAGATGCTATAAATCAGTAGTAATCAGTTAGTTATACTATGTATTAATTAATACATTATTAATTAATACACAATTATAAATAATAAAACATATATTTGTAATATGAAAGCAAATAAATTAATTGCTATTTTAAAGGAACGAAATATTACTCTTTATGGATTAAATGAGTTAATGAAAAAGAAAGGTTATCCATCGGTTAATTGTAATTCTTTAAAGCATATTATTTTGGGCAAGAAACAGATAACTTGCACAATTGGAAAGCGGTCAAGCATACCATCATTGTTACAAAGAATTTGCGAAACACTTGAAATCAAATCATCAGACATAATTGAGTATTAGGCAAATAAATTTGCTTTATTAATTTATTTAATTAAATTTGCAGTTATTAATTAATAATTAAACAAAAACAAATGAAAAAAATTGTAGAAAAAAAAGTAGTTGCTCCTAAAAAGGTTGCTCCTAAAAAAGTTGCTAAAAAAGTTGCTAAAAAAGTTGCAAAGAAAGTTGCTAAAAAAGTTGTAGCAAAAGTTGTAAAAAAAGCAAAATAAAATGGCAAAAAAAAAGAGTTCGGGTTCTAATACCCTAAAATTAATTACTACCCGTGCAAAAGAAATTTATGCAAAGGGTAATTGCAAATGGACAGAAGCAATTAAAAAGGCATCTGCTGAATTAAAAAGAGAAAAAAATAGTTAATTTAATTCCTTTTAAATTCTTTGTTAAGAACGGTTCTTGCTGAATCGTTCTTTTTTTATATCTTTACATTATCATTTCCGAACCAATGGTTAGGAAATCTTTATATATTAACATAATTAATAATTATGAAAAAAGAAACAAACGATGGTAAGAAGGGTGGTTTATTTAAAGGAAAGTCGCATAAAAAAGGTGGAATTAAAGGAATTGTAACTGACACAAATCAACCAATTGAAGTTGAAGGTGGAGAGGTTATTATTAATAAACAAGCGAGTAAAGAAAATTGCGAAATTTTATCAGAAATTAATCAGTCTGCGGGTGGTGGGGTTGCTTTACCTTGTGAAGATATGGGTAGTGCTATAACAGATAATTTAGATTTAATGGAGTGTGGTGGTACTTGCAAGGGTTTAAAATATAAACACGGTGGTAAAACTTGTTCTTGTTGCGGTGTATTTCATAATCCCCTTTTAAAAGCAATATTTGGTTGTTAAATACCAATTAAATATATAATTTATATGGCAGTAGATATAGAAGAAACAAGTGTAAAAAAAACTTATATTAATAAAGACACTTTAAAAATGTTAGTTGTTGACAATTCAAGTCAAATACCACAAATAATAAAAAATAAAATAAAAGATTTAAAAGAGGTTAGTCAAAAATATTCAATACCTTTTAAATTATCAGAAAGGGAAAAACTAAATTCATTATCAAAAGGAATTGTTGGAAGTGACGACCTTCGTGTAGATATGAATTATATTTATTGTTTTGGTGGTTTTATGATGTTTACTGATGCTCATACATTAATATCAATTCCAACAAATTCAGAATTTAAAGGTTCAATTGACCCTACAAAAATAGTTTCAGACAACAAAGTTGAGGCGGGAAATTTGAATTGGAAAATAGATTCAAAAGACGATAAAAATAAATTAGAGCAACACCCGTTTTTCAATGTAATTCCAAAATATAATAAAGAAAACCTACAAGGAAAGGTTGATTTAATAAAATTATATAGTTATCTAAATTTTATTACTCAAAATTCTATTCTAAAAGGAAAGTCTATTTTGCCTATTTCATTTAAGTATTCTTATTTAGAAGATAAAAATATTAATATTAATGCTTTTTTGCTACTTAAATTAGTTTCTGCTTTTATGCAAATGGGTATTAATAATGCCTATTTATATGCAAGTACACCAACAAGACCGCTTATACTTTCAGAAAATGAAATTGATTTAGATAAAAATACTGCGTTTTTTTATGGTAAAAAATGTGTAATTGGATTGATTATGCCCGTAATGAATATTGACATTCCAAACGAATATTGTGCTACCTATGATATAGATTATAATTTTGAAATGAATATAATTTATAATTTAACTAACAATAAAGTTTATAATAAAAAAGGGGATATTGATGATTACTTAAATTCGGGTAGTGGTCTTAATATCAATGAGTTTGATATAAATTTTAGTGATTTTAAAAAGAATTACGCAACTTTAAAAAAGGAAAGTGGAGATACAATTATTGAAATTTTATTAGGTAATATTACTGATGGATTATATGAAAATATTTATGAGGGTAAATCCAAAGAAGAATTATCAGTAAAAGAGGATAAACTTTTGTTATCTTTGAATTGGCTTAATTTATTTAATTCAAAAATATAATAAGGTATTATGATAAATAAAGGTTATTTTTCATATAAAAATAAGTACAATAAAAAGTACGGATATGAAAAAGAACAATCCCACAATTTAAAACAAATATCAAAAGACACGGGAGTATCAATGAAAGGTCTGCAACAAATCTATAATAAAGGTATTGGTGCGTATAAAACAAATCCTTCAAGCGTAAGACCGAGTGTGAAATCAAAAGAACAATGGGCAATGGCAAGAGTGTATAGTTCTGTAATGGGAGGAAAGGCATCAAAGATTGATGCTAATGAACTTAAAATGGCTAAAGGTGGCGGGTTTGGAAATTTTAAAATAGTAGCATTTAAAGAAGATTTAGATTATAAATATTATGTAGTTGACGAAATTGAAAATAACTATTTAATTGTTGCAGAAGATAAGTTTGATAAATGGAAAAATGCTGATAAACTTGATAGGGCATTTTTTTATTCAGAGTTGATTCCAAAAAGTGAAATGGTGGAAATAGATAAAATGGAAAATGGTGGTGGGGTTGGTAATGTTTGGATTACCAATGCTTTAACAACAGATAAAAGAATTTTATCTGAAATTTTTGATTATCAAATCACACATCAGCAATTATATGACCACTACAAAAAACAAGGTTACGAAATAGTAAAAAGTCAAATACATAAGATTACCAATAGGGATGTATTGCAAAACTACAAAGATGCACTTGCCAATTATATAAAACAAAAATTTAGCAAAAATATAAATTGGGATTTTACATTGATTCCATATTCGGTAGTTCAAGATAAAATGATTATCCCTTCTCATTCAGTACGCACAACGGATGGAAATGAAATAGAAATCAATCCAAATGATTTATTTAATTCGTTTGAAAATGGGGGTGGAGTTTCTTCAAAAATAAACTTATTACATACAAATACAAAAACATACGAAGATTTATCAAAAATAAAAGGTCAAGTAGTAAATGATGTACCAAAATCAAAATCTGTACCCGAAATTGATATACAAATAGTTGATTCTTTAAATTTTGAAGGAAAAGGAAAAAAAATAAATAATTCAAAAGATGCTTATATTATATTTAATGATTTGTGGGATAAAGACAAAATGTTAGTTCACGAAGAAATGAATGTTTTATTCGTCAATAAAGCAAACAATGTAATTGGTTACTACAAGCACTCAAAAGGGGGTATAGATGGAACTGTTGCTGATGTAG
>TARA_R110000868_G_scaffold42158_27_pt1 | contig 12155 bp, 11 predicted proteins | sample TARA_R110000868 | Tara Oceans TARA_R110000868 (sample SAMEA4397489) | marine metagenome | biome: Polar Biome; feature: [SRF] surface water layer (ENVO:00010504); material: water (ENVO:00002006), including particulate matter (ENVO:01000060) such as... | depth 5 m | reverse complement strand
GGCACCGGGCAATTATGTCGGTGGTGACTGGTGGCCGGTGCTCGCTATGGGCGGGCCTGACAGTGCGCGTGTTGTGGCGCGTCTGCCATTTCTTGATATCGGCACGGAGCCTGACGCCGCGAAGGCTTTGGTTGTGACGCAGGCGTCGTTTGACAATACCGGCAATGACACGAGCCTTATTGTTGTATCGACCGCTGACAATGTAAGTGAGGCCTCCATTGCGGCCCGCGTCAAGGCCGTCGGGTTTGACGCTGAACGTATCAGCGTTGCCCAGACGCGCGACGGCGGTGCGACGCGTCATAATCTTTTTGCCGTCAAATCGCATGTGGCCTTTGACGACCCGCGCCTGGCGATTTTGACGAATGAGGGACCTGCGGAACGTGCCGTGGTGATCGGTGGCTATGCCAATCCTGTGGTGATTGCGAAGGACGGCGAGTGATGAGTAATAAGCGTCCAGAACCCCAAAAGGGCATTCTTGAAATTGATCCTTACGTTGCAGGCCGTTCGGCGGCACCTGCAGGCGTGAAGATCCATAAGCTCTCGGCCAATGAAACGCCTCTGGGTGCGAGCCCCAAGGCGAAGGAGGCCTATATTGCGGCGGCTCAATCGCTGGAGCTTTATCCCGAAAGCTCACATATCAAATTGCGCGAAGCAATTTCCAAACGCTATGGCCTTGCCGCCGACCGTCTTGTCTGCGGTTCGGGCTCAGACGAATTGTTGCATTTGCTGGCGCAGGCCTATCTCGGCGTCGGCGACGAGGCGATTGCGACAGAGCACGGGTTTCTCGTTTATCCGATTGTAACAGCAGCGGCAGGCGCGACGCTCGTCTCGGTCAAAGAGAAGAATCTCAAAGCTGATGTCGACGCGATCCTAGCGGCTGTGACGCCGAAGACGAAGGTTGTGTTTCTCGCCAATCCGAACAATCCGACAGGCAGCTATTTGCCCGTCGAAGACATGCGCCGTCTGCATGCCGGATTGCGCAAAGACATTCTGTTCATTATTGACGCGGCCTATAGCGAATATGTGATGGCGAATGATTATGAAAGCGGTATCGAACTCGTCGCGACAAATGAAAATGTGGTGATGACGCGCACGTTTTCAAAAATTCATGGGCTGGCTTCCCTGCGCCTCGGCTGGATGTTTGCGCCTGCCCATATTATCGACGTGATCAACCGCACGCGCGGGCCGTTCAATGTGTCAGTTCCGGCGATGGAGGCCGGCATTGCCGCCATTGGCGATATTGAGCATTTTGAAAAAGCGCGTACGCACAACGAAACATGGGCCAAATGGCTGCATGATGACATCACGAAACTCGGCCTCAAAGTGACGCCGACGGTCGGCAATTTCATGCTGATCCATTTTGAAACCGATGGCGCAAAGACTGCGCAGGCCGCAGACGCTTACCTGATGGCGCGTGGGCTGATTTTGCGTTCGGTCGCCTCTTACGGTTTGCCGCAATGTTTGCGCCTCACAGTGGGGTCAGAAGAAGCCAATCGGCTAGTCGTTGCCACACTCAAAGAATTTTTGGATGCCAAGTGATGAGTACAGATCCAAAATACAAGCGCGTGGCGCTGATCGGTCTTGGTCTGATCGGAGGTTCACTTGGTCATGCGATCCATCGCGGAAAACTTGCCGATACGGTGGTGGGCTATGCTTCGTCTGAGGCAACGCGTGACCGCGCGAAAGCAATCGGCTTTGTTGACGAGGTCGTGGCGAGTGCGGCAGACGCTGCGCGTGACGCCGATCTCGTTGTCCTTTGTGTGCCGGTGGGCGCGCTGGCCAAAGTCTGCGCCGAGATTGAACCGGCGCTTAAAGCCGGTGCAACCGTGACGGACGTTGGCTCAGTCAAAAATGCAGTCGTGCGTGACGCCGGTCCCTTCATTCCTGACGGTGTGCATTTTATTCCGGGTCACCCGATTGCAGGTACGGAGCAATCAGGACCGGATGCAGGTTTTGCTGAACTCTTTGATGGGCGCTGGTGCATTCTGACGCCGGTGCCGGGTGCCGATCGCGCTGCCGTGGCGAAGCTCGCAGCTTTTTGGGAAGCCTGCGGCTCCAAAGTCGATTTCATGGAACCCAAACATCATGATCTCGTTTTGGCGATCACGAGCCACCTGCCGCATCTCATCGCTTATAATATTGTCGGAACCGCCGATGATATGGAGACAGTGACCCGATCCGAAGTCATCAAATATTCCGCTGGTGGTTTTCGCGACTTCACGCGTCTTGCGGCATCAGACCCGACTATGTGGCGCGACGTTTGTCTCAACAACAAGGATGCGATCCTTGAAATGCTGGGGCGGTTTTCAGAAGACCTGTCGGCCTTGCAGCGTTCCATCCGCTGGGGCGACGGGGACGCGTTGTTCAACCTCTTCACGCGGACGCGCGCAGTGCGTCGCTCGATCATTGACGCGGGACAGGACAATCCGGTGCCGAACTTCGGACGAAATCCGACGCATGCAACGCCTGCGGACGATAAGGGTCAATAGACCGGGTCGAGGCGCGCCACATAGAGCGGTCCGAGATAAAGTTTGCCTTGGTTCATCGTGACAGGTACCGCGATGCGCCCGTCTGTCTTTCCCTGTAGTTGCGAGACGAGGCCGAGGCCCATCAAGGCCAGCTTGGCATCTTGCTGGCGGACGATGCCCGCTTTGACCAGCGCGTCGAGCAATTTGTCGTAATTTGTGATCTCAGCGTCGAAATTGCCCTTCGGCCGTGCGTCCTCGTCGAGTGTCACATTGCCTTGGGCCCATAGATCAAGTGGGCCCCATTTGACGGTGAGGTCTGACACGGTGAGGTGACCACCTTGTTGCAGCCAATCGCGTGAAAGCTTGACGAGGCTCGCCGTGCTACGCCGCGGCACCTCGCGCAAACGGGCCTGTACAGTGATGAGCGTGATTTCCTGGCCAAGCACATCGGCGGGGCCGGTGGTGTTGACGCGCATGTTATCGCCCTGAAAGGCGATGTCATAGCTTGTGCTCGTGTCGCCGGTGTCGCGCGCGCCGCGCGGGCTGGCATCGTCGTCGGCAGGGCGCAGATGCAATTGCAACCGGTCGGCCGAGAGACGTTCGCCGCTGATGCCGGTGGCAAGGGCGTCACCGGCAACGCCGTCGCGCAGGCCATTGAACTTATCAATGTCGATGGCAAGGCGGCCGATGGGAATGCCTGGTTCATCGACGTAGCTTACCCAGGTGCCCGTGGCCTGAGCGCGGATCAGATGGCGGAGCGGATTTTCACCCCGGACGTCGCTGTAGCTGAGTTTCTGCTCGCCATCGATCTTGAGAACGACATGGCGCAGATTGTAGGGCATGAAATCGGCTTCGAGTGATGGTGCCGACCATGACCATTTTTCGGGCGCATTGGGTGCGTTTGCGAGTGGGCCGGTGAAGGTCGCCGCAATTCTGTAGGGAAAGCCGCCAATTGAAAGCGCGCTCCAGTCGACATTGATGTCAGAGGGATTGTCGCGCGTTGAAAAATTCTCAATGCCTTCGCGAAGCTTACCCGCTGCGACGAACCAATAGACAGTGTAAAGGACGCCGATCGCGGCAATGCCGACGAACGGCAGAAAGATGCGGAACGGCGTGCGTGTTCGAGCGGGAGGGACGGTGGACGGCGGTGGAATGTCGGTCATGGGCTCGCTAGACTGTCAGACTTCACTGGGAAGACAAGATGCAGGATTTGTGGGTGTTTGGATATGGTTCGCTGATGTGGCGGCCCGGATTTGAGTTCGCCGAACGTCGACCCGCGCGGCTTCACGGCTATCATCGTGCATTTTGTGTCTTCAGTCATGTGCATCGCGGCACGCCGGAACGCCCCGGTCTTGTCTTTGGATTGGATGCGGGCGGCTCCTGTCGCGGTGTTGCATTTCGTGTCGATGCGTCACGGGCCGCCGAAACGCGGGCCTATTTGCAGGCGCGTGAGCAGGTGACGGCTGTTTATGTCGAGCGTGTGACTAATGTCGTGCTCGACGACAGTTTGCAGCGTGTTGAAGCTCTGTGTTTCGTTGTGGACCGCAAGCATCATCAATATGCCGGTGCGCTCGACTTCTCCACTCAGGTTGATCTGATTGCACATGGTGTCGGGCAATCGGGCAAGAATCCCGAATATCTGGAAAGCACATTGCGCCATCTCGACGAAGCGGGTGTTTCAGACAAAGAGCTGACTAGGCTTTGGCACGCCGTAGAAGCGCGCCTGCTTCAATCCGGGTCGCGCCTGTGAACTGACCCAATTCGGCCAGGGCGATCTCCAGCGATTGCTTGCGTGTTTTGTCGAGCTTGATGCCCTTTTCCAGCCAGAGACCTTTGACCTCCAGACGGTCGTCGCCGCGATGAGCTTTCATGTCAGCACGACCGATGAAGCGGTCACCCTCCATAATCGGGAGAACGTAATAACCGTATTTGCGTTTTTTCTCCGGCACGAAAATCTCAATTGTGTAGTCAAAACCGAAGAGCCGAAGCGTGCGTTTGCGGTCGCGGATTGCCGGGTCGAAGGGTGAGAGGAAGCGCAATCCAGGATGCGGTGCCTTTGTGGCAGCGATTTCGGCTTCGATGTCGGGGAACGCAAGGGCCGTTTTAGAGCTGCCATCTTCGTTGATGACGGAAACTTCAACGATGTCTCCGCGCTTCATCGCTGCCGTTGCCCATGCCTTTGCTTCGGCAATCGAGATGAGTGCGAAGAAGGCTGCCAATTCCTGATGTGTGGCAAAGCCGAGCCGGGTGAGAGCGGCGCGTGCTGCCCAGTCAATTGTCTGCTTGCGCGTCGGGCGCGTGTTGCGCAGATCGTCGGGGATCACGCGGGTGCTGAGGTCGTAGACTTTCTCAAACCCGTCACGGCGCACGATGGCGAGTTCGCCGGTGCGCCAAAGATGTTCGAGTGCTGTTTTGGAAGGGCCCCAGCCCCACCAGCCGCCACCACCCTTGTCTTCGAAATCGCGGGCGAGCGTCTCGCCATTCTTGCGAATATGCGCACGGACACGGGAGATAACCTTGGCCGGATCCTCGCCAATGCGGCTTGACCAATTCGGGTGCTTGAGGCGCGCTTTGGCGGCAGCAAAGCGATGGTGCCAATGGGGGTAGAATTCTATCGGAATAAGTGAAGCGTCATGTGTCCAATGTTCGAACAGATCGCGGGTGTCGTGATGGAGCGTGTGCAGCAACTCGCGGCGATAGCCTGAACCACGCGAGAACAGGATCATGTGATGCGCGCGCTCAACGGCGTTGACACTGTCCAGTTGCACGAAGCCGAGCTTGTGGATCAGCATGTGTAGCTCTGTATCACTGAGCCTATGTGTGCTCCGCGTCGTCAGGGCATGACGATCCAGAAAAAGCGCGCGGGCCGACGCGTTGCTGATTTCGAGCTTTGCTTTTGTCATTTTCCGCGTGGCTCGAAGACATATTCGAGTTTTAACCCGTCGGGGTCGGCAAACATCACCGCGTAATAGCCTTTGCCATATTGAGGATAGTCGGCAGGTGGATCGAGCACGGTTGCCTTGATATCGAGGAGCAGCTTGTAGAGGGCGTCGACATCTTCACGGCTGTCGGCGATCCAAGCTAGATGGTGAAGGCCCGGCGAATAGCGGTCGTGATGGCGCGCGGCACCAAGATCTGATGCTTTCATAAGGCCGATGGAGGGCAGGTGGTCGCCCGATGTCGCGTGCTGCCAGTCGATGCCGCGTTCGTCCTCGTCCCAACGCTCGTAGCCCATGTAACCGAGCACAGCGTCGTAGAAAGAGGCGGAGGCCCAAGGGTCTTTGACGGTGAGGTCGATGTGGTGGAGTAAGCCCCGCATGGTGCGTCTTTCATTGTCTCTGCAGGTACATAGGAGAGCAAGACGGGACGGCGCGGGTCAAGCCCGCGCGTGACGAATTGGGCGGCGGCCTGATTTTAGCTGCAGATGCGGTGCTGGCGGTTATAGCGGTCCCAGACAACGGCTTTGCCGGAACGGACCATGGCGCAGTTAAGTTCGAGCTTTTGCTCGGTCCAGCAAATGGCCGTCACGCGATTGTAGCTTGTGCCTGTTTGCTCGCAAGCCAACACATGACCAAGTGCCAGCGATTGCAACTCGCGTTTAGCGGCGAAGCCTGTTGCCGCCGGGCAGGGATGGCCTTTGCGGCAGGTCTCGTCCATTTCGCGTGCGGCGATGGCGTGGAGGCGGACAGATGCCCCTTCGCGGCAATGGATGGGACCATCGCCGTCATAGACGGAGGTGACCGTGCATTTGAACATTGCACCCGCGCCCAGATGTGTTGAATCGAATGCTGTCAGGGTTGGCGCAATATAAGTTTGAGAGGTTGGTTCTGTTGTTTGTAAGGGAGTGGGAGCAGAAGCTGGCCAATAGATCACGATTGCAAAAATGCTTATCGCGAGGCCGACAACAACCGCAGAGAAGGCAAGTTGGTTTGATCGCTGTGGCGGAGGCTTTCGTTCAAATCTGACGACGCGATCTTTGGTTGAAAACATTTACGCCACCAATGCACAACGAACATTTGTTCGGTCGAGCATATGGGGCCGAGCGTGAAGGCTTTGCTAGGCAAAGCGCTAAAGTTTTAACGAAAGCGCGTCCGCTATGGATGTATCGTCGTTGCAGGCGGTGCTATGCGCGATTGCTGGACGAACAACGAATTCGGTTTAGCCGCATTTTGAATAGCCACAGGAGGTGCAAGTTTCGCAGCCTTCCTGACGGATGAGCGAGCGTTCGCCGCAGCGGGAGCAGCCTTTGGCTATGGTGGACCCTGAAGCGGGCGGTGTGGGTTCGCCCACGACGGCGCGGATAGCGTCGGTGATCGGCTCGTCGCCCTCACGCGTAATGAAGCCCGTGTCGAGCATATGCTGTTCGATGACTTCACCGATGGCGGCGAGCAGGCTCGGCACATAGCGGCCCTTCATCCATGAGCCGCCGCGCGGGTCGAACACGGCTTTGAGTTCCTCAACCACAAAGGTCACATCGCCACCGCGACGGAACACAGCGGACACCATGCGTGTCAGGGCAACAGTCCAGGCGTAGTGCTCCATGTTTTTGGAGTTGATGAAGATTTCAAACGGGCGGCGACGTCCATCCTGAATGATGTCGTTGATCGTGATGTACATGGCGTGATCGGATTCAGGCCAGTTGAGTTTGTAGGTATAGCCCGGCAGCACTGTTTCGCGCTCAAGCGGTTTTGACATATAGACGACACCGTCTTTTTCAAACGGGATGGCTTTGGCAGGCGCTTCGACAGCGGGGGCCGCATCGACAGTCAGCACGGACCCGCGCACGTCGCTTGGGCGATAGGTGGTGCAACCCTTGAGGCCTTTTTCGTAGGCGTCGGTGTAAATATCCTTGAAGGCGTCGAAGGAAATATCTTCCGGCACATTGATGGTTTTGGAAATCGAGCTATCGATATGCTTCTGGCAGACGGCCTGTACAGCGAGGTGATCTTCCGGCGCCAGTTCCTGCGCGCTCACCACATAGTCGGGCAATGCCGCGCCTTCGCCGAATTTCTCATAGAATTTGTCGATGGCGTAATCCGTCACGCGCTCTTCACGGCGCGTACCATCGGGCATCAGCACATTGCGGGTGTAGTTGAAGGCGAACACAGGTTCGATGCCTGAAGACACATTGCCTGCAAAAAGCGAAATGGTGCCGGTTGGCGCAATGGATGTCAGCAGCGCATTGCGGATACCGTGTTTAGCAATGGCTTCGCGCACGTCTGCGTCAAGAGCCGCAATCGTTTCGCCTTTGAGATATTCGTCGCGGTCGAAAAGCGGGAAAGCGCCTTTTTCGCGTGCGAGATCGGCAGATGCGAGATAGGCGCTGCGCGAGATCGCTTTCATCCATGTGTCGATGAGTGCGAGTGAGGCGGGCGAGCCATAGCGTGTGCGGCAGAGGATCAGTGCGTCGGCAAGGCCGGTAACACCGAGGCCGATGCGACGTTTGCCTTTGGCTTCGCGTTCCTGTTCGGCAAGCGGAAAACGCGAAACGTCCACAACATTGTCCATGGCGCGTACCGCGTCGCGTACCAGCGCGTCGAGTTCGTCCATGTCGATACGGGCGTCTTCGCCAAAGGGTGAGCGCACGAGACTTGCCAGATTAATCGAGCCAAGCAGGCACGCGCCATAGGGCGGCAGGGGCTGTTCGCCGCAAGGGTTTGTCGCCTGAATGGTCTCGCAATAATGCAGATTGTTGCGGGCGTTGATGCGGTCAATGAAAATCACACCCGGTTCGGCATAAGCATAGGTCGCGGCGATGATACGGTCCCAGAGCGCGCGGGCCTTGAGCGTGCGATAGGTCTTGCCGTTGAAGACAAGCGGCCAGTCGGCATCGGCTTTGACAGCTGCCATGAACGGGTCCGTCGCCAGCACAGACAGGTTGAACATGGTGAGGCGACCGGGCGCATGTTTGGCGTCGATGAAGTCTTCGATGTCGGGATGATCGCAACGCATGACAGCCATCATTGCGCCGCGGCGTGAACCTGCGGACATGATGGTGCGGCACATGGCGTCCCAGACGTCCATGAAGGAAAGCGGTCCGGAGGCATCCGCGCCGACGCCTTCAACGCGCGCACCTTTGGGGCGCAGCGTTGAGAAGTCATAACCAATGCCACCGCCCTGCTGCATGGTGAGCGCGGCCTCTTTGAGATTGTCAAAAATGCCCGCCATCGTGTCGGGGATCGTGCCCATGACGAAGCAATTGAAGAGCGTCACGTCGCGGCCTGTGCCGGCACCTGCGAGGATGCGGCCTGCAGGCAGAAAACGGTGATCGGTCAACGCGGCTTTGAAGCGGGCGGCCCAATGGTCTTGTGCATCCGGCGCTTCTGCGAGAGCGAGTGCGTTGGCAACGCGTATGAATGTGTCCTCGACCGTCAGATCAAGCGGCGTCCCGTCCGGCCCACGGAGACGGTATTTCATATCCCAGATCTGTTCGGCGATCGGAAGCATCAGCAGCACTCGCAGGTTTGTAAGCGTGAAGGAACGAGACTAGCACCAATAAAGCCTCATTGGTATGTTCACGTTCGGTTCTGATCTACCCACAGATCGGCTGCTAGTATGCCTCTGGAATCATTGCAAAATTATTTTTATCCCCGTGATCCACAAAGGTGTCCGGTACAAGTATCCACACATCGGTGTGGATACTAGCTCTCGCCCAGTTCGCGTCGGCCCTCGGCGACGAGGCGAGCGGTCGCTGTTTCGATGGTGGTTTCAAGTGTGGCCATGAAGGTGGTGCGGTCGAGCCCCGCTGGGATTGCGGGTAGAAACTCCAGTACGATGGTGCCGGGCTTGCGCAGAAAGCGGCGGCGCGGCCAATAGAGCCCCGAATTGACGGCAACGGGCACGCAGGCCACGCCAAGTTGGCGATAGAGGGCGGCGACGCCGGGTTTGTAATCCGGTGCCGCGTCCGGCGTCATGCGTGACCCTTCAGGAAAGATGACGATGGGGCGGGCGGCGGCAAGAGCTGCTTTGCCCTGCGCAATGAGGCGGCGGATGGCTGACGAGCCCGAGCCGCGGTCGATAGCGATCATGCCTGCTTTTTTGGAGAACCAGCCGTAATAGGGAATCCAGAGCAATTCGGATTTGAGAACAATGGCGGGGTCATTGAGCGCGGCGACGAGTACAATCGTGTCCCACATGGATTGGTGCTTGGCGGCAACAAGCGTCGCGCCGGAGGGAATTTCACCTCTGATTTCGTAACGTGTGCCAGCAGTCACCTTCAGCAGCCAGAGCGAAAAACGCGAAAGGTGCGTGATGACGAACACAGCCCCTTTGCGCGGCCCGAACAGAAAGGGGGTCGCGACTAGGCCGGTGACGATTGCTGTGACGTAAAGCGAGAGATTGAAAAGAATCGAGCGAAGCCGCAACAAGGGCCAATTCCTTATGTAACGCGAAGCAGCGGCCGCGCGTGAAACAGCGTGAGCAGATATTTTGAATATTCTGACACGAGTAATTTTGTGGTGCCCGGAAAATCCCACCAGCCGTCCAGATGCAAAGTGCCCTGCACTACAGGAAAGCGCGTGATTTCCACATCGGGCATTGCGCGCTGCAATTCGAGGGCGGCACGCGGCATGTGATAGGTCGATGTCACAAGAATGATCGATTGATAGGTGTGGTTACGCACCCAAGCGGCGGTCTCGGTGGCGTTACCGATGGTGTCTTCGGCCTGACGTCCAAGGTCCACGCAACAGTCGAATTTGGCGGACGGACCGCCCAGTGTCTTCTTCAAGGTCGCCGGTTTGACTTCGGGGTGGACGCCGGTGATGAGGAGGCGCGCACCCTTGCCATCGTCGAGAAGTTTCACGGCCTCAGCGATGCGGCCTTCGCCACCGGTCAGGGCGACGATAGCGTCGGCGGCCGCCACATTGTCGGGCGAATGACGCTCCAGAACAGCAGCAAAGACAAGGAAGCCAAGCGCATAGAGGGCCAGCAGCAAACCGACAAGCGTTATCACGCCGTGGCGCAGGCGTCGCTTGATCCGGTCGAAAAAATGAAGCGCCCTGCTCATGCGATCTCTTGTCAGCGAAGGGTTCGAAAAAATGACTTTATCATAAGGAAACGGCAGACGAAGCCTGCTTGTTTTTGCTGACCCTGCCTGAATAAAGAGTGGAAATCAGGCTCAAAGGAGGCGGTGGAGTGTCCGCATGACGGTGATACGGGCAGTAAGGACGGAGACGAGAGCAGCTGCCAGCGGCACACAGAGCAGGGCTGGGTAATATTCAAGTCTGAGACCCGACAGAGGCATCATGAACATTGTCGCGCCGCCGCCGCCCTGAAGAGTGAGGGCGAGGAAGGCGGCGATTGAGAGAACAAGACCGATCATGCCGCCACGAAATCCTAGATGCAGAAAATGGCGCTGCACTTCGGCGGCGATGAACCGGTCGCGTGCGCCTGTGAGATGCAGCACTTCAACCACTTCGCGATTGGCAGACAAACCGGCCCGGGTCGCGAATGTGACAATGGCGACCATGGTGGCCGCGACCACAACAAGGACGGCATAGGCCAGCCATTCGGCGGCGCGCGCGGCACTCATGAGTTGATCTTGCCACTGGCGGTGTGTGTCGAGAACAGCGCCCGGCGCAACGGCGATAATCGATTGAGCGAGTGCATCGAGGTCCGGCGGCGATGATGCGTCAATGCGGACGTCAATGAGATGAGGGAGGGGCAGGTCATCCGTCACATTGCCGGTGCCGAGCCAAGGTTCGAGAAGGGTTTTCATGTCCTCATGGTCAAGTGCCTTGGCGGACAAAACGCCGTCGCTTTGCGACAGGACATAGAGAACGGCGCGGATTTGTTCTTCCGGCAGCATGGCGTCTGTCTGCTTCACTTCGATGGTGAGTGCGCCGGACAGGTCGCGCGTCCAGTCCGATGTAACGTGGGATACAGACAGCGCAGCACCCAGTGCGAGGCTTGCCAGAAAGCACATGGCCGCAATGACAAGGACGAGCGACAGGCCGGTGGCCCCTGCCGACGGCATGACGGAGCGGGTTTCGACAAGCAATGTGCTCAGCTTTGTCATCAAGCCTTTGCGGGGAGGTTCGTCGTCGAGCTCCGCAGGCTCGTTTGCGACCGGTTTGGCGGGGGAATTAGCCACGGATTGTTAGCCTCCCGCCTTTGAGCACAAGTTCGCTCGCGCCTGCCTCTTCCACCAGCGCATGGTCATGGGTGGCGATCAGGATCGAGGTGCCGAGCCTGTTCAGTTCCATGAAGAGGCGCAGCAGTCGTTTGCCCATTTCGGGGTCCACATTGCCGGTCGGTTCGTCCGCGAGTAGCAGGTCGGGCTGGGCAACAACGGCGCGGGCAATGGCCGCGCGCTGTTTCTCGCCACCCGACAGCGTTGGCGGGCGGGCCAGCATGCGCTCTCCTAGGCCGACCCAGGCGAGGAGTTCGCGCACGTCGTCGCGGTAGCTCGCTTCAGGGCGGCCCTGTATGCGCAGTGGCAGGGCGACGTTTTCGTAGGTTGTGAGGTGGTCGAGCAGGCGGAATTCCTGGAACACCACACCGACGCGACGGCGCAGATCCGGCAATTCGGCGCGCGGCAGGGTGGCAATATCGCGTCCGAACATGGTGATGAGGCCGCGTGAGGGCCGCTGGGCCATGAACATGAGTTTGAGCAGCGAGGTTTTGCCTGCGCCAGACGGACCGGTGAGGAAATGGAATGAGCCCGGCGCGAGGTGAAAACTCACATCA
>TARA_R110000868_G_scaffold83904_4_pt1 | contig 12161 bp, 19 predicted proteins | sample TARA_R110000868 | Tara Oceans TARA_R110000868 (sample SAMEA4397489) | marine metagenome | biome: Polar Biome; feature: [SRF] surface water layer (ENVO:00010504); material: water (ENVO:00002006), including particulate matter (ENVO:01000060) such as... | depth 5 m | reverse complement strand
TTTAGGTGATACTGGACTCACTTTAAACTTTGGAGGTGAATATTTCTTCTACGGTGAAATAGAAACGGATATACAGGCAACGATATATGTTTTAAATTACCTTTGTAATTTAGGGCAAAGTCAGTTTATGACATCAAATAATCCCACATGGTCTGATTCAGATACTCCATATGTTTCTGAAGTAGGGCTTTACGATAGTGATAAAAATCTTATGATTATATCTAAAGTACAATCTCCTGAGCTAAGATTAGGAGTACAACAGTACAATATAAAAATAGATTTTTAACATTACATGGCCAAAACTGCACTTAAAAACACCCCAAAAATATTGGGTCTAGATATCTCAACCAAAACTATCGGATGGGCTCTATTCGACTTAGAAAGTCAAAGTCTATTAGAATTAACACACGTATCACCTATTATTAAACCCAAACCTGAAGATAAGATGGAGGAGTTGATGTTTAAGGTTGATGCGTTCGAAGAAAAACTAAAAGAATATAGGGATATGGGTATTACCAAAATCATCATTGAAGAACCTCTATTAAATTCTAACAACGTATGGACGGTAGGTACACTACTCAGATACAACTCAATGATTTCCCGTTCAATCTATACGGTATTAGGTATTATACCCAATTACATCTCAACATATAACTCAAGAAAATTTGCTTGGCCTGACTTAGTTCAAGAAAATAGTAAAGGTAAAAGAGTTTTATTCGGGGGGTTACCTAAGACAATAGATAAAAAAGAGTTAATATGGAAAAAAGTTTCTGAATCAGAACCTCAAATAACTTGGCTATACACTAGAAACAACACACTCAAGAAAGAATGTTTCGACCAATCTGACGCATATACCTGTGTTTTAGGGTATATGAAAAAAGAAGGTATTTGGTAATTGATTATTAGGTAATTTTTATTTATCTTATCGGTATGGGACATACTGATGAAGGTTTAATTGTTGATATGTTAACAAGTATGTTTGGTGATACTCATAACCATAATGAGCATCGACACCAAATATCTTTTGACTGCCCTGTATGTTCATATGATATTAAAGGTTTAGATAAAGGGGACGGAAAAGGAAACTTAGAAGTCAATTACGGAGACCATGTATTCAAATGTTGGGCATGTGCCGAGACACACAATACGAAAGGTCATTTGGGTTGGTTAATCGAAAGATATGGGGGTAAGAAAGATAAACAATACTATAATCTTATTCGACCCGATGAGTTTGTAAGGGAAGATAAGAAGTATAAAAAGTTAGTATTACCCAAAGAATATTATAAGTTCGATGATATCAGTGATATCTACCCCCAAAAGAAGAGGGCTATGAACTATTTAAAGGGTCGTGGCATCACTAAAGACATCATAGATAAGTATGATATCGGTTTTGCATATGAAGGGGACTATTCGGGACGTATAATCGTCCCTTCCTATGATATGGAAGGTAAGTTAAATTATTTTGTTAGTAGAAGTTGGGACCCATCGACTAGAATGAAATACAAAAACCCTGAAGCGGCCAAAGAGTTTCTTATCTTTAATGAGAGTAGAATTAATTGGGAGGAAGATATATGGATAGTAGAGGGAGTATTCGACGGATTCTTCGTACCGAATTCTATACCATTATTAGGGAAATATATTAATGATAACTTATGGGAAGTCTTATACGAAAGAACTAAAAAAGATATTATTATATGTTTGGATGAAGACGCGTGGGATGACGCAAAAAAACTTTACTATAAATTATCGGGAGGTAAATTATATGGTAGAATAAAGATAGTTAAACTACCTAAGGGAAAAGACCTTGGAGATTTGAGGGGGGATATACCTGAAGGTTCATATATAGAATTAGAGAAATAATGGAAACGATATTAGAATTAAGTAAATTTAACCACGTAAAGTATTACGATGGTCCACACAAATATTTCATAGGAGATAGAGAGCTTATGAGCGCTACTAGATTCATTGGAATGTTCAAACCTAAATTTGAGACCCAAAGAATTGCTGAGGAATATGCAGCAAAAAGAGGGTTAAAAGTGGAAAATGTAATAGCGGATTGGGACCTTAAGAGAGACACCTCAACAGTTAAAGGTTCTGCGGTTCATGATTATGCGGAAAATTGGTGGAACAATAAAGAATTTCCATATAACCCTTCAGTTGCCATTAAAGAGTTTGGACATGATATAATCAAAGAAAGATTTGATAAATGTCAAACTATATTTAAGAACTTCTATGAAGACTCACGGATAAATTTAATACCAGTTAAAATGGAATTGGTGGTGGGTGATGAAGATTATGGTTTAGGTGGTATGGTTGACTGTTTGTTTTATAATAAAAAGTCAAATATGTTAGAGGTTTGGGATTACAAAACAAATAAAGCGATAAATACAAAGAATAATTACGGGCAGACATTTAGTGAACCAATATCACACTTAGACGTTTGTGAAATTAATACGTATTCACTACAATTATCTTTATATAAACATATAATTGAAAAGAACACTAATCTAAAAATAGGTAACTGTTACCTCATATGGATTAATGAAAAAAATAAAAACTATAAGGTTTATAAGTGTAAAGACTTAGAATCTGAAATAAAATTAATGTTAGAGGAATTATGAATAATAAAAATGAAGAGTTTGATTGGGGAAACGCTAACCAATGGTTTAAAGAGACACTTAAAGATGAATTCTTTAATGGTGATAAAAATGTTTATGAACAAGTTTTCGAAGTTGAGGAAAACGATGTTGTTATGGATGTCGGTGCTAGTATAGGACCATTTTCTTATCATCTAAAAGGTAGAAACATTAAACACTTATACGCTATCGAACCGTCAGAGACACAGATAGTAACACTAGCTAAAAATATAGATACAATACCACATACCATCATACAAAATGTTATCAATGATGAAGACTTAATTATACACCATTCTTTTGGTGATAGCGATGGTCATGAGATTATAAAGGCAAAAAGCTTTATGGAGGTGGTAGAGGAATATGGAATAGATAAAATAGATTTTCTTAAAACAGACTGTGAAGGTGGTGAGTATAATATTTTTAACGTAGAAAATATATGCTGGTTAAAAGAGAATATGAGAAAATGTTCAGGAGAGTGGCATCTAAGTACACCTGAAAGTAAAAAACAATTTAGAGAATTTAGAGATGTATTTTTAAGAGTATTTCCTAAATATGAAGTATATGCGATTTGTGGTACAAATATCAAATGGGACTTATGGAACGAACATTTTATTGAGTACTATAATGAAGTAATAATCCACATAGATAATAGATGATATGAATTTAAACAATATGCAAACAGGAGGACAGCAAGTTAAAATTAATGTAGAGGACTCTCCTACGGTAAAATGTTCAGAATGTGAAAATATATTTTTTGATAAGGTAACAGTTATAAAAAAAATTAGTAAATTACTTGTTGGAGCATCAGACGACCAATATGTCCCGATGGAGACTTATAAGTGTGTTGAGTGTGGAAATATTAATGAAGAATTTAAAATAGTATGAATAAACAATATTTTGACTCAGAAAAAACAATGAAACTATCCAGATTCATAGGTAACACTCCTATGATTAAAATAAGCGATAAGATTTACGCTAAAGCCGAAGTCTTTAACCCTACAGGGTCTATTAAGGATAGACCCGCGTCTTATATTATAAACGACGCGGAAAATAAGGGTTTAATTAGTAAAGGAGATACTATTATTGAGGCTACTTCAGGTAATATGGGCATATCATTTGCATGGTTAGCGGCTGAGAGGGGTTATAAATGTAAAATTGTTATGCCATCTAATATGTCTGACGAGAGGAAACAAATGTTGAGGTTGTATGGTGCTGAATTAATTGAGGTAGATGCCGGTGATTTTGACGGAGCGATTGAATTAAGAAATAAATTAGCGGAAGAGAACGGATGGTTTAACTGTAATCAGTTTGAAAATCCTATTAATATTCAATCACATAAAGAAGGTACCGCAAAAGAAATTATAAATTTTTGTGAGAACTCGTCAACATTAGATAAACACGTATATGTTGAAGCTTTGATTAGTGGAACAGGAACGGGAGGGACTATTATGGGATGTAAAGAAACCTTAAGTAAAAGATACCCAATATGTAAAATGATTGCAGTAGAACCTGAAGAGTCTCCGGTTATGAGTGGAGGTGAACCGGGTTTACACGGGATACAAGGAATTGGAGATGGGTCTAAATTTTTAGTGGATTTAACAAAAATTGAAGAAGTGGTAACGATTAAAACTGAAGATGCGAAAGATAGGGCTAGAAAATTAGCACGTGAAACTGGAATTTTTGTAGGTATTTCGGCAGGTGCAAACATACTAGCGTCAGAGAGATGGGTTGAAAAAAACAAACCCAATGGGATTGTAGTGACATTTTTATGTGATAGAGGTGAAAGATATTTTAGCTGTTTATGATTAATAAAATTATACATTTTTCTGACCTACACGTTAGACTATTTAAAGACCATGATTTATATCGAGGTGTGATGGAAGACGCTTTAGTGCAGTGGAAACAGGAAAAACCTGACAGAATTGTATTTACAGGGGACCTAGTACATTCCAAAAATCAAATAACTCCTGAATTAATAAACTTTATTGTTTGGATTCTCAGTGAATGCTCTAAAATATGTAAGACAATTTTGATTATTGGTAACCATGACTTTTTGGAAAGTAATTTAAACCGTGTGGATGCGCTATCACCAATAATAGACTCATTAGACAATCCTAATATTATTTATTATAAAGATAGTGGGGTTTATAAGGATGATAATATTGATTGGGTTGTTTACTCACTTACAAATCACAATGTCAGGCCACAAATTAATAAATCGGATAATTTAAAAATAGGTTTATTCCATGGACCGATAATAGGTTTAACGACTGATATTGGTTATAAATTTGAAGATGGTTTCGACACTGATAGGTTTAAAGGTTGTGATTTAGTCTTATGTGGTGACATACATAAAAGACAGACCTTTAGCATTCCAGGAAGAAAGAAAGCGTATATGATAGGCTCTACTATACAACAGAATTTTGGTGAGAGTGTTAATAGACACGGGTACGGTATTTATTATGTGGATAAAGATGAGTATAAAGCTTTTGATTTAAAAAATCCGAGACCATTCTTGAATTTTAATATTAAGAGTATAGAAGATTTACAACATGGAAGCGAAAAACTTGTCAACTATTAACTTCAATAGAGAAGAAATAAAAGAAATAAAATCATTCTGTACTTTAAATGAGATTGATTTTTCTTTATTTGTAAAGGAATGCTTTAATAAAGGTTATCAGATTGAAAAATATGGATTACTTACTATAGATGGTAAACAAGTTATCGAGAAGGAGGTAATAAAAGAAGTGATAATTGAAAAAATTGTTGAGGTAGAAAAGGAGATAATAAAGGAAGTAATTAAAGAGATTATAATTGAAAAACCTATCGAAGTAATTAAAGAAGTTATAGTTGAAAAACCATTTGAAATAATTAAAGAGGTAATTGTAGAAAAGGAGATTATAATCGAAAAACCTATTGAAATAATCAAAGAGATTATAATTGAAAAACCTATTGAAGTTATCAAGGAAGTTATGGTAGATAAAATTATTGAAGTAGAAAAGGAAGTTTATGTAACAGATAATACTGAAGTTAATGAGCTACTTTCAAAAATTCAAAAATTGGAATCTAAACAACCTGAAATAATTGAAATAGAAAAAGAAATTATAATCGAAAAACCTGTTGAAGTAATTAAAGAAGTAGAAGTAATTAAAGAAGTGGAGGTAATTAAAGAAGTTATCGTAACGAAAGAGGTTGAAGTGATTAAAGAAATTATAAATAAAGATAAACAAAAAAAATTACAGGAAACCATTCAAACCCTTAGGGAGGATAATAATAAAAAAGAAGAAAACATTTTACAATTAGAAAAAAATATCTTAGAATTACAAAAGATACAAGGACCTGTTAAAGGACAATACATGAGGTCATCTAATTTAAGTGATAATTTATATAAATAATGGAAATATTTTTTTGGGTGTTAGCCGCATATGGGATGAGTAATATTTTAGTTTACGGTTCTATATTTGAGAATTTTAGAAATGCCATACACGGAATTGCAAATTCAGATGTAAAACTTATTAAACCTTTTTTTCAGTTTTTATCTGGACTTATTGTATGTATGATGTGTACATCTACATGGGTAGGGTTTTTTATGAGTCTGTTTTTTTCACCATTTACTTACTATTACGGATTACATCCTGGTTTTGGTATTTTCTTTGATGGTATGTTAGCGTCAGGTGGGGTATGGGCGTTAAACGCAATTATTGAATGGTTCGAAGAAAATAGAAAATAATGACAAAAGAAGAAAAAAAAGATTTAGTTAGGTCTACTTTAATACCTACTGATTACAGATTAATTTTTAGAGTGTTATCTATGTTTGTTAGTTGGTACTTTAATAAATCAATATTATTAGCTATAATACATTTTTTATTTGGTTGGGTTTATATCGCGTATGTTTTATTCACGGGTAGGTTTGATAGTGGAGGAATGGGAGAGTTATTTAAATACTATATTAATTAAAACCATCTATACTTTTTAAAGTAATACCACAAACCACCCACAGTTATCACACTAAGAACCACAAAAATCCAAAAGCCGTAATGGCTATTCAGAAACGGAATGTCATTAAAATTCATACCAAATAAACCCGTAAAAAAGGATAAAGGTAGAAATAAAGTAGACCATATTGTTAACATATTTAACCTCCTATTGATTTTATCGTTTTGACGTTTATCTATAATAGATTCTAAAATGTCATGTAAATCTAATAAATCGTGACATTGAGCACGATTATCGATAAGTGTTTTCTTTAACGCAAAGAATTTCATAGTATCTATTTCCTCATCATTAAAAATAGACTCCTCGAACGAACTTAACTCTTTTCTGGTGTCTTCCAAATGTCTGCTATCCATAATAAACTTTCTAATAAATACATTACACCTACAATAAATAACCCATAATGTGTATAACCATTGTTGACTGGAGACTGAAAGTCTTGTATTATTGAAGGGATTGCTGAAACAATGATTGAAACTGAGAACAATAACTTAATAAATGTATTGTCTAATAACTTTTTAATAAATTTTTTCATAATAAACCGATTTTAAATATAAATATCATGCCAAAATCAAGATTGAGAGGTGGAGCGAAAGTCCACAAAAAAAGAGTTCAAAAAAGAAATAACACACTCACTAACCAAAGGAGTAAGATGCAACAGATGTTCGAAGAAGAGATGATGAAAAAAATGGAGGAATTGAAGTCTTCAGGTGAGACACAAAATAGTGAGATAGATACCTCACAACCTATGGACATTACACTTTAATGGACCTATTTAATCAACCGAAAGAATTAAACTATACATTTATGACTCACGATTTAGACGTAGACAACATCAATAACCCTTATATTCAAGTGGTTTGGGAGGATACGCCTGACAATTTTACTCAAGAAAGAATAAAGAGAGTTAGGTCATACTTCGAGAAGAAATATGACTCAAAGAACGTAAATGTTGTTACTAAGGTAAAGGTAACGAATAGTGAGATTCAATCGGTTGATGTGTCCATGAATATACTTGATGAGAATTTTCAAAAAGATTTAATAGTTAAGTATTTAAACATTCATGACTTAAATGATGATGAGAAAGAAGTTCTTGAGTTTAATGAAGTTGTTGAAAATAAAGTAAGTTCAGAGAAATCAGATATTACTCCATTTAAGAAGTGGTATATTAATAAAATCGAGTTCTCAAACTTTCTTTCATTTGGAGACAACCAAGTGTTGGATTTCAGTAAAGTTAAAGGTATTACTTCAGTCGAGTCTAACCCGTCAAATTTTGGGGGTAAGACAATATTAACAGTAGACCTACTATTATTTTTATTTTTTAATTCTACCACTAAGACAAATAAGGCGGAAGAGATATTCAATAAATTTAGGGATAAGAATAAAGTAAGCGTAAAGGGAGATATTACGATTGACGGTGAAAATTACATAATAGTTCGGGAAATTATTAGAAAGAAAAAAAAGAGTGGTGAAGGGTTTACGGTAAGTACCAAATTAGACTTCTTTAAAAAATTATCTGACGGTTCTTTAGTTAACTTTACTGGAGAACAAAGGAGGGAGACTGAAGAATTCATTAAGAGGTCCATAGGGGAGATGAATGACTTCCTAATGACCATCCTTACCACCTCTAGTAATTTAGAGGAACTTATAGACTCTAAACCTACAGCACGAGGACAAGTACTATCAAGGTTCTTAGGTTTAGACTCTCTTAAGTTAAAAGAAGAAGCGGCAAAAGAGATAGTCTCTAACTTTAGTAAAAGAATGACCTCTAATCTTTATAACATTGTAGATTTAAAGTCTGACATTGAAACTAATAAAGAAAAGATTTCTGAAGAAAAACACAACATCAAATTATACGATAGTCAAATAAAAGATGTTAACGAAAGAATAGATAAAGGTCGAAAGTATCGGGATGATTGGTTACAAAAGAAGCATACCGGTATAGATAGAGATTTGTTAAGAGTTAATACAAACGACTTACAGGTAGAAATAAGTAGCTTTACCTTAAAGACTATTAACATACAAAAAGAAATTGACAGTCTTAATATTAGTGAACCTACTAAATTTTATGAAGAAGAGGGTCACGATAACGCAAAAGAACTTTTATCCGAATCAAAAATTAGTTTAGGGACCACAGAGTCTAAGATTATCGATATTGAAGATGAGTTAAAAGAATTTGAAGGAGGAATTAAATGTCAATATTGTGGAATAACTTTGGCTCAATCTGAATACTCCGAGAAAAGAAAAAAAGAGCTAAAGGGACTTAAAATTAATATTAAAACATTCACCAAAGAGGTTAAGAAATACACAAAAGAAGAAGAGTTGTTTGTGGATTTAAAAAGACAGTTTGACGAATATGAGAAGAATAAACTTATTAAAGAGAAGTGTGAAATACAAATTGAAACTTTTGAACTTAAAAAGAAAGGTGTTGAAGAAACTTTAAAAAGATTTAAAGAGCAAGAATATAAAGTTAAGGAGAATAATAAGATTGATGAAATGTTGTTAAAGGCGGATATGAGATTAGATGAGTTAAACGGTGAAAAAGAGGACGTAAACTCAAACATAACCACATCAAATAACAATATTGAAAAATATATTGATAAGATAGAAGAACTTAATAGTTTTATTGAAAGAATTAAACAAGAAGAAGAACAAGTTAGAATTTATAAGATATACCTAGATTTATTTGGTAAGAAAGGAATCTCAAAGATGATAATGAGAAGTATGATGCCTGTGATTAATTCTGAGCTACAAAGACTTCTTATGGACTCTGCTGAGTTTAAGTTAGAAGTACGAATTTCTGATAAAGATGAAGTGGAATTCTTGATGATTGATAACAATACTCAGATAGAAAAACTTATGAGTAGTGGTAGTGGATATGAAAGAACTATCGCTTCACTCGCATTACGTGCGGTACTATCTAAAGTATGTTCACTACCAAAACCAAACATAGTTGTGTTCGATGAGGTATTCGGTAAGATATCTAACGATAACCTTGAGATGGTATCAGAGTTCTTCCATAAGATTAAATCATATTTTGAAAAGATTTTTGTTATTACCCATAACCCTTTAGTCAGTCAATGGTCGGACTCTACTGTTAAAATTCAAAAGACCAATAATGTTTCAAAAGTTGTACAATGAATTGGAAAGAATATTTTTTAAATATTGCTGAGACTGTTAAATTAAAGTCTAAGGATAAACGTACACAAATAGGTGCGGTAATTGTCGGTAAAGACAATGAGATAGTATCAACAGGGTATAACTCATTTCCTCGTGGTATTGATGATGAGGTAGATGAAAGACAAGTAAGACCTGAGAAGTACTATTGGATTGTACACGCTGAAATGAATGCTATATTAAATGCCGCTCGTATTGGTGTGAGTACAAAGGATTGTAGTATGTATCTTACATGTGGAGTTCCTTGTTCTGATTGTTGTAGAGGTATAATTAACGCTGGTATTAAAAAGATATATGTTAAAAAAGAAGACACCACTCGTAATCGTGAACATTGGGATGCCCATGCCGCTCGGTCACGAGTGATGTTTGAAGAAAGTGGTGTAGAAGTTTTGTTTTACGAATAAACTTTTTTATATTTGTCTTATGAAAACAGTTATTTTTGATTTGGACGGAACTTTGGCTGACATCACCAAGCGTCGTGAGATGTCAACAAAAGAGAATGGTAAGATTGATTGGGATACATTCTTCACACCTGAAAACATTTGGTTTGATACACCCAACGAAGTGGTGATTCAAATGGCACAGATGTTGAGCCAAAAGAACCGTATCGTTATCTTCTCTGGACGTTCCAAAGGAACTAAAGACGAAACCAAGAGGTGGTTGAAGAAGTTTGATGTCCCCTTTGATGTGATTAAGATGCGACCCACCAGTAAAGATTGGATGTACATGCCTGATGATGAACTAAAACAACATTGGTTAGACAGTCTTTTCCCTGGTGAAAAGAAGAATGATATTCTTTGTGTATTTGATGACCGTGATAAGGTGGTAAAGATGTGGAGGGATAACGGACTTCAGTGTTTTCAAGTTGCAAATGGGGACTTCTGATGGACACTATTAAAGAACTTACATATAAGAAGAGAGGTGAGGATGTTTATTATCCACCACTCAAATATTACGAGACAGATGAGAAAACCCTCGTTGCTATCTATCAGGGGTTCCGTGGCGGGAATCCTGAGTTAGATTTCATCGTCAAATATAAAGAGGAAGGAAGGCGTCTTCGGACGCCTTCCCACACTCACTGGATTGTGGACCTATTGGTTAAATGTGAAACACAAAAAGATACTGTAAAAAATTACATTAATGATATGATTGGTATGTATGATACCATACAACCATTCAATAGTATCGATGAGAGAAATGGTTACGAATTACAATACGTTAATAACCAACTACAAGAAAAATACGGTAGTCTATCTAAAAGTGGTTATTACACTATAAGTACACTCACAACATTTATTGAGTTATTCACTAAATGTGAGAAACAGACAGAGGGGGCGTTTATGTTTAGAAACCTTTTGGGTCTTGTTAAAGAGTATACAGAAGGAAAAAAAGACTTCTACCAAGTTGTTGGATATTCTAAAAGAGTGTGAAAAAGTTTGGTAGTTTAAAAATTATCACTATATTTGTACCACAAACAAAATAAACATGTCAGAAAAAATATTCCATCTACAACTTCAAGACTCTATGAGAAACAAACAATCTTTAGTGTGTTACCTTAAAGAAGGGTCAATTAAATATTCCCATTACGGTAGTTGGAATAACACAGGTATCGCTTTATCTCTCAGTAATATGCAAGTGGGTTACCGAAAAGGTTCAAATCTTCCATTGGAAAGTCTTCAAAATGAGACTAAAGAACAGTTTACTAAACGTGTAGTAGACATTATTAACTCTGATAGTGTTTGTAATGTAGTTAAGCAAGTTAACACTGAAGTAAAATTTGCATAATGAAAAAAGAGATTTTCCTCCTTCGAGGTCTTTCAGGTTCGGGTAAAACTACGCTCGCAGAATCTTTAGATGGGTACCATGTCGAATCTGATATGTATTTCACTAACGATGACGGAGAATATAAATTTAACCCTAAAAATCTTCCAAACGCACATAAGTGGTGTCAATCTATGGTTAACGAGTGGATGAATGAGGAGGTTGAACGAATTGTAGTGTCAAATACTTTCACGCAGAAATGGGAAATGGATTATTATTTTAATGTTGCTGAAGAAAATGGGTATACTCTATTTTCATTTATTGTTGAAAATAGACACGGAGGTAACAATATTCACGGAGTACCAAAAGAATCTATTGAAAGGATGAAGAATAGGTTCGAAATACAGTTATAACGAACCTATTCTTCATTGTGTATTACGGTATTTTTAAAATACCCCATCCCATACGTACTCCTTTTCGAATTCTTCTTGTTGTAATAATCCATAAGCTCTAGCTAACCGAGTCATACCTATACCACCACCAAATCTGGGAAAGAATTCACTTGATAAAAACTCCTCTAATTCTTTTTCC
>TARA_R110000868_G_scaffold247427_2_pt1 | contig 12161 bp, 9 predicted proteins | sample TARA_R110000868 | Tara Oceans TARA_R110000868 (sample SAMEA4397489) | marine metagenome | biome: Polar Biome; feature: [SRF] surface water layer (ENVO:00010504); material: water (ENVO:00002006), including particulate matter (ENVO:01000060) such as... | depth 5 m | reverse complement strand
TCAGGCGCTGTGAAGTTGACTTACAAAGAGGCTGGCCTCTAAACAGCAACTTCAGCCTTGATAGCTGGGTGGCTGTTGTACCCAACCAGCTGAATGTCATCGTAGTTGAAATGGAAGAGATCTCTCTTCGCTAGGTTCAAGGCCAGTGTGGGTGACAGATAGGGGTCTCGTGTGGCTTGCAGTCTGGCCTGTTCCACATGATTCACATAGAGGTGAAGATCCCCATAGGTGTGGATAAATTCACCTGGAACCATGCCCACACAGTGTGCAACCATGTGCGTCAACAAGGCATAGCTGGCGATGTTGAATGGTACGCCCAAGAAGAGATCACAGCTACGCTGGTAGAGTAAACAGTTTAGCTTTCTACGTCCATCTGAGAGCAACTCTGTGTTGAAGTGAAACAAGACGTGGCAGGGTGGCAGGGCGCAGTGATCCACCCAGTGGGGATGCCAAGCTGAGACGATGAGGCGTCTGTCATCTGGGTTGGTCTTGAGTTTCTCAATGACTTTCTTCAGCTGATCAACGGTATCCAAGGTTTCCCTGCCCTCTGCGGATGCCACTGTCTCGTAGTCATTGTAGAATGGGAAGGCACGCCACATGCCACCATAGGTGCCCATGCCAAGATCTCCCCAAATTTTTGCAAATTCATCCACTGTCTTGATGCGATGGATGAAGTCTGCTTGACTCAAGGTGGGTTTATCACTTTCACCCACAACCACAAATTTAGAGATAAATTTCAAGTACCGCTGATAGGCCCAATCATCCCAGATGTGCACCCCATTGTCCACCAGGTACTTGATGTTGGTGCTGCCACTGATAAACCAAAGCAGCTCATGGACAATACCCTTGAAGAAGACCTTCTTGGTGGTGAGGAGTGGAAAGCCATCGGCTAAATCAAAACGGGCCTGAGCACCAAAAATTCCAATGGTGTCAACGCCCGTTCTGTTTTTCTTAGGCTTCCCCTCCGTGAGAACCCTGTTGACCAGGTCCAGGTAGGTGAAGTCGTGGGTCATTCGACGGTGATGTAGGAATTCTTGAGCACATCACCCCACAGAAGCAGTGAGGCCTCTTGTGCAAGCTTTGCTGGGTGAGTGGTTCCTGGGGCCAACTCAACCCTGATAGTCACAGCCGTATGGTTGGCCATGAAGTCACGAATTTCGTTTACTTGGGGCTCCTCAGTGACAATGACAGGGTACGATTTCCCATTGGGAAGGTGGATGGTGTGCTTTTTATCCATAGAAAAGAAAGAACCAGTTTCTTCTCTATAGGTAGACGCCCCTTACCGCTCTGGAAAGTTCCTCACTGCCAGTTAAGATTCCAAGCCGTATCAGCTCAGCCATGGTCCAATCAACTATGGCCCCAGTCAGCTCATCAGGAATATCGTGGTTCTGAAGTTGAGTGTAGCCGTCCCTCTCCATTTGCAGGGTTGAGTCCACGATCATCTCATCAATCACGTCTCTGGCAAAGTTTTTTTGCCTGAGCAACATTTCAAAGTCTAGTGTCTTCTGTGTCCATCGGTCTCCAGAGACCCTGGTATCCACTGGGCTAGGAAGCGCACTCTTGAACTTCTTTATTCCACTCATAGCTGGTGCGTCCAGACTGCTGGTGTAGCCACGGTGGTAGAGGGCATACTTGATGGCCCCAAGCAGGATCTTGTCTTTGGAAAGTTTCTTGAATCCAAGCAGGGTGTCCTCCTTGAAGGGATCCAGGCCCCACATAATGTCCTCTGGTGTGATCTTCATCTGTAAAGTACCTCCATGGCATGGAAGTCGTTCAGGCGGTGGTAACTAACCCACCCCCTCACGTATCCTTCGATGTGTCCTCTTATCTGGCCAGAAACGTCCCTCCCTGTCTCTGGGTTCCACCCTAATTTTTTCTCATCAAAGCCCAACTGGTTCAGGTTATAATTAACTGCCTTTTGGACCTTGCCTCTGAGCTTGAGGTACACATCAGTGTTTCTCTCCTCAATGGGGTAGTAGATGTCCAAGGCTGGGTACATCTCCTCATTGTATTCCATGCGCTCCTCACTGTCAGGTTCATCCCAGTGGTCACTGTCCCTCCAGGTACGCTTGAATTTCTCCAAGTTATCCAAACCGGTGGCATGCTTGAGAATGGCATCCAGGTCCATGCCTACGAAAGCCTTCCATGCAGCCTGCTTCTTCTCCTGGTCATTCATAAATGTACGACCATGCAAGACATCACGGAGTAAGCTATCGTCCGCCTCAGTGACACCCAGGAGTTTGTTAATGTGTTTGGTGCTCATTGGGCCTCGTTGTAAAAGTCGTGTACGTCATCCTGCAAGATTTCAACAATATGGTGGAAAGTTTTCACATCACAATCACCCAAGGATGGCATGCCCACCCCATCAATCAAATTGTGCATCATCTGGTAGGAGTTAGTTATGAAAAGATTCTTTCTCTTCTGACTGAGCTCATACTCAAAGGGTATGTGAAGATCCCACACCACTTCCCCTGATTTGTACCTGCGACGCAGTTGATCGACTTCTTGGTCCACCTCCTTCAAGATAGTGGGCATATTGTCTTTCACATGGGACCACAGAAGCTTGTATTTCTCCAGGTTGAGTTTGGGATCCTCATGGAATGGATCACCCATCAGAGCCATTCTCATACTGAGCTCCACAAGCTCCACAGGCAAGGTCTCTGATTCCAATACACTGTCGATGATTTTTTTAGCTATCATACGGCACCACCAAGTTTTTTAATTTTTGCTTTGACTCTGTCAAACACATGCTGACGTATAGCACCCTCTGAGTACCGCCCAAGGATCATTTCTTCAGTCCCAGAGAGAGCCATAATTCTCTCAACCAGGGCATGCCCTGCCATCTTGGTTATTATGACAACCCATTCGTCCAAGCTAGACAGGGAGTCAGGATCTATGGAGACGGTCAAGTCCCACTCTTTTTTGTGTGCTGCCAGCTGCTGCTCAGCCACAGGTATGGTCTGTTCGAGTAGTGTTTCCAAGTTGTCAATGACAAAGTCTTCAATCCTCTGGTAGGTCTCCTCTGGTTTTTCCAGGAAGGGGTCATGCACAGAGAGTAAAGCTAAGAAGCCATTGATGCCAGGCAAGGTGAATCCACTCTCAAGCAAGGCCATTGCATGGCCCTGGGCTTTTTCAAGAAAAATACCTCTCCTCCTTATAGAGAGGTCTATGGCTTGTTTAGCAGTCACCGCCATAACTACTCACCCAGCAAAGCCTGTATGGCACCCCCATCAATCTGAGCACCAGTGGGAATGAAGAAATTATCGTTGCCATGGAAATAGTCCTTTAGCACATTGATAAAGAGTACCACTGGGTCATCACCACGTTGAGGCAAGAGGTAGTCCATATGAGTGGCACTGTGGATGGGGCCCAACTGGATCTGCAGCTGGATGATTGAGGGTGCACCCACCTCCACGGCCAAGATGTATGACCTGTTGGAGTTAAAGCCACGAACGGTGTGAGTGTCCACTGCTTTGACCAAGATGTCGAAGCTTCCACGATGGAACAAGTTAAGCAGCCCGCTGTCTGAGCAGTTGAGGTGGACTCTCTCAGACATGAAGTCACGTATGAGGTCCACTGCTTGAATCATCTCTGGTAGAGATAGCGGCCTCCGAGAGGAAGTGTGTTGTGTCAGGTGTTGTTGCATAATCTTACTCACTTAACGGGGAGGTCGACAAGACTCTCCCTATAGGAAGGTAGACAACCAGACTATAGGGAGAGTCAGAGCCTGCTGCAGTTAGCAGCGGAAACATCGTTAGCACCAAAGCACTAAGGAGTGAGTGCAAAGTATAAGGCAACTCTTCCATTAGCGAGCTCCCTATCACAGCTTGGTATTTCATACGGAGAGGTTTGGTTCTTCTCCAGTGGTTGTGACCACTCAAGCTTGCGAGGTATATGGAAAAAATAAAACCCAGACACCCATTTACCATGGGTTGTGGGTGTCTGGGTATGCCAGAAGGCTTGCGGATCGCTGAGTCTGTTGACGGCTGGATAAGTTGCCGAGGTCAGGTGACAGTGCGAGATGCAGAGTTTCGACATAACCAAGAACTGGACTCAAAAGATAGTTAACTCGTATGGCTGTTTCTGTACTACCAGAGAATTTTTTCGTTGACTTGATACCAACGAAAGTCATGGAGCTTGACACCACCGGGGTGTTACATGCTACATTATCTGGCTTCCAAGATCACTCGGATGATATCCGTGCTTACATTTCCTACATTAACAAGCTCATTGACCCCTTTGCGGGTCACCCGATCCCTGGCACATGTGTGGCCACGAACTACACGGATGAGTTTGGTCTGAATGTAACACGCACTGTTTTAAGTTTTGACCTGGAGTCAGACAAGACTTACCAGGCTTTTGAAGCAGGTAACCTCACACAGGATGAAGCTAAGGCTTGGATGGGTGATGTTTTGGCCATTGATCCATCGGTCATCTCCTCGGTTGAAACGGTTGTTGACCCGTTCAAGACAGTGTACCAACCCATGATTGGCTATCTGGCCAACAACATTGGGGCCATCTTTCCCACTTCAAACGCTGACGACACACGGAACGCAGATCTGGTTGCCAGCCACTTTTCTCGCCTCCCCATAAAGGGAACTTCTCAGTCAATTGAGACCGCTGGCCTTTTAGCTGGTTTCGACTCGGTGCATGTCAATCCACTGTGGGGAAGACTCACTCCAAGAAATCCGCTGGATGTTGGCTTAGACGTTAACAACGCTGACTTCTCCGAAACAACGGTGGTGGAGCCAACGATCGAGACAACTGAGTTTTATGACCCGCTGTCCTATCGTGATGGGCCTTTCTACACTTGGTCCACTCGTCTGAGCCTGCTTAACAACACAAACTTTGTTTCTCAAGCCAACGGGGCAAATCCCTATGTGAAGTGGAAGATTGATGGCCTGACCATCACCAACTTCAGGGGTGTCTACACTGCTGCATCCACTTATAATTCAGGCGATGTGGTGGTGTCCTCAACAGGACGAACATTTCTGGTCAAGGCCAGCACAACCACGGCCCCTCCCACGTCCCTTCTTAGCGTATCATTTTTGATGCCTGCTGTGGATTCTAGTGTGTTGACTACAGTCACAGACTCGTCTTGGATGAGTGTTGGACAATTGGTGACTCTCTACAGTGCTGGTACCCTGGAGGTGGGAGTCATTGATGGGACATCAGTCACTTTTGTCAACAAGGGAGCTAACGGCAACTTGTCCCCTGGAATCACCGTAAATGCGGGGAGTGTAATCGTTTCACAGGATTCTTCAATTTGGCTTGAGATCACTCCGCCGAGTGCTGGAATCTACACGCTAAGTGGCGGCGAGCCCAACGTGGAAGCCACTGCCACTCTATCTTCTACCATTTCCGTGGAAGGTTTAGCTGAAGGGGTGTCTTTCAATGGGTTGGAAATTTTAGTGGACAGTGTTCCCAATGTTATATCCACAATAAGCACGTCAGATGCCACTCCAGCTATTGCGACTGTAACCACAACCCAGTCCCATGGCCTTACATCAGGTTCCTACGTATTCATAAGTAATGTCACCCCGTTTGACTATGTGGGTCTTTACTCTATAACAGTTACTGGCCAAACGAGCTTTACGTATCAGCTGGCCTCCAATGTGTATGAAGCTGGCACAGCCGCAGACGGCATTGTGCCGTACTATTCAAATGGGGACTTTGAGGCCACAATATTTGATCGACTTTCCAGCATAAAGTACCGCACTAGCTACTACAACCTGGTTCTGACGATCAAAGAAGCCACAATCAACGCCATATCAGTTCCAGCAAAACCTAATCCCAGCGTTATTGAACAAGTGGGTAGTGGTTCACTTGTAGCATCACCTCCTTATTTGCCCTTCAGTGGAACCACAGAGGTTGCTGGAAATACCCAACAGGTTAATACGCTGTGGCTTGCCAGTCTTGCTGCAGAGACTGAGGTCATACTAAATTCTGTAAAACCTTCAACAAGATACATTCGCCAATTCAGCACTGGTGTCTTGTACGAGGACACCTTTGGCTATGCTGAGTATGTCAACCAAGCCCTTGTCTACGACAAGACATCCTCACTGTCTGGTACCATCACTGGTCCCATTTACCCACGAACTGCGACGCTGACTATCGTGCGGGTGCCCAGTGACACCCAATTTTTCCGAGTGATATCATTTGGTGATGATTCACCCACGCTGTCCATCAGCCCAGAATTGGTTGTTACTTTCAACACTGTCGTTGGCACTCAGTACCAAGTTGAATCCAAAGACTCACTCTTTGCACCTTGGTATCCAGCAACATCGGTGTTCACCGCCACATCGTCAGTAACAACCTACCAACTGGTTCCATATGAAACAGTGGTGCTGACAGGCCAATCCAGCCAAGGTGATCCCAACCAGGTAACATTCTCTGGAACTGAGTCTTATGGGGCCGTTTCAACTGACTTAAATTATTACACGGGTGTATTCTCTGCCACACGCCCTGCACAATTTCCGTCTGGAAACTCTGTTGTTGCTAATTGGCTGTTGACAGACAGTGGAACCATACGCACTGAGCCGACAACAGCCCAGAAACAAGCAGGAACTATTGGTTTTCTACCTCGCGCTGAAGACCAGTTTGGCTATGATCCTCAGGCGAATACTGAAATCTTTGCGTTTCTTTCAGACTATGGTTTTGATGACGGCAATGAGCTTGCTGTAAAAAATCTCATTGATAGTTGGTCGCCGGATTTTGTCTTAGCTGGGGGTGACCACATTTACGGCCTTGACCCAAGTATGACATTGGCTCAAGCCGATGCTGAGTATGTTGCCAAGGTGTATGACTACTACGGCCCATACATTGATGCTGGAACTTTCTACCCCACAATTGGTAACCATGACACGGACTATGACCCATCTAACCCAGTTTGGTTTAGGTCTAAGTTCCCGTCCCTGTTCCAGACCAACACGAAGAACTACTATAGAGTAAGGCCCAATAATGGCCCTGTTGAGTTTTTTGTCCTGAGTTCTGGCTACCTTACTGATGGCTCACTATTTGAGCCATCTGGCAACACGGTGGGCAGTGTCCAGTATAACTGGCTTGTTTCAGCTCTGTCCACCAGCACAGCCAAGTTTAAGGTTGCTTTTTTCCATCACCCACCATACACTGATGGAATAAATTATAGTCCAGGTTTTCCGGCCCTTCGCTGGAATTTTGGAGCGTTAGGCATTGACCTCGTGCTGAGTGGACACGAGCACAATTATGAACGCTATCTACAGAAGGAAATACCCTATGTGGTGGCTGGTATAGGTGGAGCAAGCCTCAGAGGTTATGTGGCTGGCGGTTATCCTGACTCCGTCATTGATAATCCACCTCGATTTGGTGCCATTCGATTCACAGCCAATCAGAACAGCCTGTTAGCAGAGGTCTTTGATGTCAGCAACGACATGATTGACACGTTCTCGATTGTCAAGACAAATGATTCACAATTTGGAAGTCGTCCAACACTTTATCCAGACGTCAATGAGTGGACTCGTCCACTTGAGCATGAAATTCTTGATCGTGATCTGGAACCTGTCTATGGCAACGAGGAAAAATTCCCTGGAAAATTTGTTGCAAGTGCTGACTCAAACAACGGGTTAAGTTACGGCGTATATCTTCTTCAGGGCACATTCCCATATCGTTTCAGATTTACTGAGCTTTCGGGCCAGAATCCATTACCAACCATTGCGTACAGTGGCAACAACCAATATTATGTTGGCATACGGTATGGCCAACTTCTAGCCTGCCCAGAACGCACGTTTTCTGCTTCCATGCAAAGTGGTCTGAGTGCATGGATACCATTTAATGCACACCCAGACGAAGATCTCGATATTAACTGTGTGTATCCGGTGATTCGTCAAATGACTGTCACTGGTCTTATACCTCAAGATCGTGTTTGGGATTCTAATCGAGGGTGGGTTACATACTGCCGTGGCTTGGAAGCTTCCATAAGTATTGAGCCACTTCTGAATGAATTTACATTAGCTTTTTGGTTTAAACCCAATGCCTATGTCTCCACACAGACCATCTTGTCAATGGGACCTCTGGTGGTAAAGATGGCGAGCATCTCAACACTAACCATTTACTACAGCGGGGTGTTAAAAGCCACACTAACCGTTTCCGGATTTTCATTCATCAGCATTCGTCAAAAGAATGCTACGTTAGTAACAGGCGTTAATAGCACTTACACTTCATACAGTGTGGTCCCAGTGACTGACTATGTTGAGACACTTGACTTTATATCTGTGTCAACTGGTGCAGAGTATTACCTCCAGGACTTTAAGCTTTGGTCCACGTTCAAACTGTCCAGTGATGTAACTACTTTTTATCAACCAAGTGGGGTGGCCACACAGTTGGCCACCCAACCCACGCCAGTTGAAATCTCAACCACAGGGGATCGGTGGTTTCTTAGAGTACTAGCCAGTGGGTTTGTTGCCTCTGATCTGCAGCCACAGTCCAATCTTGTGGAAGTAACAGGCCAGTTCACTTCAACATCAGGTGGAACAACCACAGTCACTAGTCTTGGAACAATCACTGAGTATCCTGGCAACCTTTTGCCTGTGGCCAACTATGACGTCCAGGGTCGCTTCATTGCTGACTCTGGACGCAGTCTCGTAGGTTTGGCCGGTGGAGTTCTGCCAACTCTTCCACGACGCCTTGGTGAGGCCTTTCTGCCCACAAGTGCCATCAACAGGGACCCAGTCTCGCCAAATACCGGGTTACCAAGCGGCATAAACCCTGAATGGCTGGCTGATACCTCTGCTGGCTATGTCAGAATCGTGTCGGCTCCATTCTCTGGAACAGGTGGAGTGGTGTCCACCGAGGCCACTGGCACAGTTTCACCTTGGCCAAATCCTGCCAACTACACCAACCCTCTAGTGGACCGTATTTGGATTGAGGGTGACAGCGGAACCATTTACCAGCTAGGTGTTGGTGGGTATGTTTCGTCACCCACATTCACTGTAACGCCAGTTCCAATCAATGCACTAAATGAGTATCCATCAGGTGCAGTTACTGTCCTTACTAATGGAACCACCCAGTTGTCTGTAAACTCAAGTGATGTCGTTTATTCCACAGGGACTACCAACACAACCACACCCATAACTTATCTGTATCGCCATGAGTATGGCATAACAACCTTCACAGGAAGTGAGGGTTGGATTCCAACAGAATCATCTACCCTGTATGATGGTAGCCCATCTCTGTATTCCACAGGCCAGTTGATGTGGTCGTCCACAGCTTCAACGGCCGATCTCGATGTTGGACACTACCGTCTTCGTATCACGGCCCACAACCGTGGCCAAGTGGCCAGAACCTTTGAAGGTTTTGATGTTGAGGTCACCGTTGGCCAAAACATCACTTTTCCCATGGTGTTGTCTCCAAACTCAACATCTGAGGAAACATATTATGATTTCTACGTCAATGAAACCATCTCGTCTCCATGGCTTGTACAGATTTATTGGGGTGGTATTGTTGATGATCCTACTCGAGGTATTACTTATCAACTGGTTGTTGACAGCATTGAAATTGACCGACTTAAAACACAAGTTTATAGGGTTGGCCCAGGAGTTTCATTGACTGAAGTGTCCACTGTGGCCAGTGGCACAACTTCTCTGGGTAACTTGACGCCAGGTGGATGGCTGGCTGAAGTCACCAGCACAGGCACCATTTACTCTTGGGAGCATGAGGCCAATATAAACCCAAGTGTTGGAGGAGTTGAGGAAGCCTACACATTGTCAGAGCTGTTGACCATGTCGACAGACAACAAGGTCAGCCGGGTAATGTTAAGTCCAAGCTACAGTGGGTCCACTGTGCTTCCAAACCCGTCTGCCACATCAGCCCCGTCAATATCGTCTCACACTCAAACGTTGTCACCAGGTACCACACCAATTCAAGTTGGCTATGGCCTTGGAATAGACGTTGTGGCTTCAGGCGCTGTGTCCTACATCTGGAATTTCTGGGACAGTTCAGTAGAAACTACAGACACTGGCACCATTCAGAAGGTTGTCAATCAAGGTGGCACTCTTCCATGGACTTGCACCGTTGCAAACGAGTGGGGCCAATCCACCAACGTGACTGATTCAATCGTAGTGAATTCACCGCCTGTGATTCAGTCAGCCACCCTGTCCAACAATGACTTGCCACCCACGTATGCTACGGCACTAACAGGCACTATCTCAGATCCAAATTCTGCTTCACCCATACTAGTCTGGTTAGATGGTGTCACACCCACAACGATAAGCACCCTGAGCCACGGAACCACAGAAGGCACATTTAATCTTCCATTCAGTGTCGCCACAAGTGCTACGAAAATTCTACACGCTGTGGACGTCAATGGCGGCACAACACTACTAGACATTGATGTTCGAGCTCTGCCATTTAAGCCTATTATCGCAGCCGTTATTGCTCAACCAAAATCACAAAGAATTGGGAACAATAGCACAGTGCGCTTCACTTGTCGTGCCACTGACCCAAATGGTGGTGGCACTCCAACATTTGCTTGGGACTTCTTAACAGCTGAAGGTTGGGTTTCATCTGACTTCTCCAGCGTTACTGGTTTTTCCTCCATATCAGGCGGTTACACCAGCAGTGGTTTGACTCAAAATTTGAGTGGAGGCGTCTACCAAAACACAGTCTTGCTTCCTTCCATAGCCAATCAAACCGCGGGTTCTCGACGGGCAAAATTGACAATCACACCCACAGTGGGTGACGCTGTTGTGCTATATGGTTCGGTGACTCTGATTGAGAACCACGCCCCGGTGATTCAACGTTTCGACATCTTGTCCCCTGACAACATCCAATCAGGCGTGGCAACAACTATCCAGGCCATTGTTACTGACCAAGACAATGATATACTGTCCTACTCCTGGGCCATGACAAATGTCTCTGACCCAATCACAAACCTGAACTCAAATCCAATTGTCGTACACCCCAATGGAACGCTGTTAACTGGCACTCTTACAGCTTCTGACCCCTATGGTTCCTACGACTCTATGTCCATACCCGCTGTGCTTGTTTCCAGCAAGACAGCAGTTGATGGCACCATCGGGGTATCTTTGGTCTATCGCCCCTATGCGATGTCGCCCACACCGGCCACATTCTCATGGGGTGAAATTCCTTCAGGTCTCACACTCATCAATGGAACTATTTTAGGTGTGCCTCAAATTGCTGGAATTACGGCCACACAACTGACAGCCACCTCTGCAAGTGGAACAGATGTGCGAGACTTTACTTGGAGAATTTACACTGCAGCCACACCTCCTCTGTCACCCACCAATTTTATTGTGAATGGCGATGGCAATAATCCTCGATATGCCTCAGGCCAGACACTCACTCTTCAGTGGACTATAACCAATGATGGTGGCACCGTTCCAGGTTCTGCCATTGAGTTGTGCCAGTTTGATGGCACTCTTGTAAAGACAATTGAGGTTGGTTCTGGCATAAATGTTCTGGTCCTAACTTCGAACGATATCTTGAGTTCCTTTGGCTCTTACCAGGACATTGATATAAAGGTCTACGCCTTGCGTAATTCCACGCGGTCTGTGTTCCCAGCTGAAACAGTAGTCACATACACCTACTAGTATGTCATTGCCCACGGCTCCATTCTATCCTAGCACACTTCTAGACCCTAGAAATGCTGCAGACCTTAAGCAAGTTCTGTGGCAGAATTTCTTCATCATAAATGAGGGCCCTGGGTTTAGTCGTCAACCCACTCGTGTTGGTGGACAACCCAACGGTGTGGTTGGCCCACCCACATTTGGCCAACACTACGTCAATGCAGTTTGGGTTGATGGTATCCGCGGACTTTGGTACTGCATAGCCTCGGGTATTCCTGGCACTTGGGTACAGGCAGAAATTCCAGTGGTAACGTCATTCCCAACCACGACGTATGTGGGCTATCGTGTCACTCGAAGTGACAGTGGCTACACGTCCTACTACTGGGATGGTGCAACGTGGGTTGCAATTGGAGGCGGAAGTGGTGGAACAGTCACTGGGGCCCAAAACATGGGCACAGGTGCGGATGGTGAAGGACTCTATAACTCCCTATCTGGCACTGTCTTACTTTTCAGGCGAATCAAGGCTGGTGAGAACATAAACCTCGTCTCAAATGCTAACAGTGTGGAGGTACTTGTCCAACATGACCCACACTTCATTGG
>TARA_R110000868_G_scaffold51116_1_pt1 | contig 12163 bp, 11 predicted proteins | sample TARA_R110000868 | Tara Oceans TARA_R110000868 (sample SAMEA4397489) | marine metagenome | biome: Polar Biome; feature: [SRF] surface water layer (ENVO:00010504); material: water (ENVO:00002006), including particulate matter (ENVO:01000060) such as... | depth 5 m | reverse complement strand
ACTTTTTTCATATTAATTTAGTTTTAGTTAGTTACTTTTTTAATCTTTTTTTTATGATGAAAAATGTTAAAGAAGGAATTTTTCCTTGTTCTGGGGACGAATTTATTAACTTTTATTTAAGATAAATAAATAAAATCCGAATTTTTAACTTAAAACCGTTAGAATTATTAATTACAAAAAAACACTTAAAAAAAATAAGTATTCCACATTTTTGACGATATAAAAACAAAATATTCATAACGCGTTTTTTAGTCAGACCCCCTATTTTTTTAAACAACAAACCGTTAAAACAAAATAAAAAACGATTAAAAACAATAAAAAATATGCCAAAAACACAAATACCCCTTTTAAAAAATAGGGGTATTTATATAAATAAAAAAGAAAAAGAAAACATTTTTCACTATAAAAAAAATCCTTTGCAATTTTTAGAGTCTAATTTATTACACTATTCTTTGTTGTAAATCCGTAATAATTCCCGAACCTTAATTCCTGATTCTTTTAAATCCTTATTTTTCCAATTTCCATTGGACTTTGCCGATTTTTTTAGAATCGAACAGGTCTCCTCTTTATCCGAAACCGACCATGTAATCCAACTTATTTTCTTTGATTCCATCCAGTCAATATATTCTTGCCAAGCCACTATGCCATCTGAGCTAATCCCCCTTAATACGATTGGTTCGTTATTCACATCAACTAATTGCGTGCCTACAACTTTTAACTGCCCGTGCTTTTTAACAAACTGTGTATTAGCTAGACTGAAACACATCAAAAGCAACAGTATTAGAATCTTATAAATTATACTCATATTTTCATTTATTATTTAATTAGTTTTAAAGTAATTACATCACGAGAGCCAATAGAAGCAGTGAAATTTATTATTGGAAGGACTAATGCTTACACTCATAAAAAATACACCGAAGACAATACCATTATGGCTTGGCAAGTAGGGAATGAACCACGAACGTTTACGGTTGAAAACGAGAAAAAATTCACTGTATAGTTAAACAATATTGTAAAGTTAATAGATAGTTTAGACAAAAACCATTTGGTTTCTACGGGCTCTGAAGGAAAAAATAGTTCTAATGATAGCATGGAAACTTTTCAAAGAACACATGAAAATCCAAACATTGATTATTTGACGATGCACATTTGGCCAAAAAACTGGGGTTGGTTTAAAGCAGAAGATGCTGAAAATACGATTCAACCTACTTTAGAAAAAGCAGGCGCCTATATTGATGAGCATGTTGCTGTAGCAAATAATTTAAAAAAACCTATTATCATTGAAGAATTTGGTTTGCCAAGAGCAAATGAAAGTTTAGTTACAGATTCATCTGTTGCTAATAGAAATATTTTTTACAACTATATTTTTAATAGAGTTTTAGAAAGCAAAAAGAATAATAGCCCGTTGCAGGCGGCAAATTTTTGGGGTTTTGGAGGAGAAGGAAAAGCTATAACTAAAGATGGTAAATGGAATGAAGGTGATCCTTTGACAACTGATCCTCCACAAGAGCCACAAGGTTTAAATTCAGTATTTTCAACAGATACATCAACATTAAAAATTGTAAAAAAATACAATTGTAAATTGAAATAAACAAAAAAGGGACAGTTTTATAACTTTCCCTTTTTTATGTTTATAAAGATTATTTCAAAATCCCTTCAATTGCATTCAACTCCTCTTGAGTAAAATCCAAATTTTGCAAACTATCAATATTGTTGTTTAACTGCCCTACTGAACTTGCACCTATTAATACAGATGAGATTCTATTGTCTTTTAGCAACCAAGCCAAGGCCATTTGTGCCAACGATTGATTTCTGTTTTTTGCGATTTCATTCAAAGCAACTATTTTAATCACTTTCTCATTAGAAACTTCTTCTAATTGTAAATGCCCATTCGGATTAAAAGCACGTGAATTTTCTGGAATACCTTTTAGATACTTATCGGTAAGTAATCCTTGTGCCAAAGGTGAAAACGCAATACAACCTACTCCTTTTTCTTCTAGAACGTCTAGTAATCCTTCTTCACAAGTACGTACAAACATGGAGTATTTTTCTTGATGTATCAAACAAGGTGTTCCCAATCTTTTTAAGATTTCTGTAGCTTCTCTAGTTTGTTCTGCATTGTAATTAGAGATTCCAGCATACAAAGCCTTTCCACTTCGTACAGCATAATCTAATGCCATCATGGTTTCTTCTAAAGGTGTTTCGGGATCAAAGCGGTGTGAATAAAAAATATCAACATAGTCTAAATTCATTCGCTTCAAACTTTGATCTAAACTAGACAATAAATATTTTCTAGAACCCCAGTCTCCGTAAGGACCTTCCCACATCGTGTAACCCGCTTTTGTAGAAATTACGATTTCATCACGCAAATTTCCTTGAAAATTATTCTTTAGAATTTTTCCGAAATTAGTTTCAGCCGAACCTGGAACTGGCCCATAATTGTTAGCCAAATCAAAATGGGTAATCCCTTTATCAAAAGCTTCTTTCACAATATTTTCTCCATTTTCAAAAACATCTACTGAACCGAAATTATGCCATAATCCTAAAGAAATTTGTGGTAATAATAAACCACTTTTTCCGCATCTATTGTATTTCATTGTGCCAATTTAAAGATTTGATTTTCAATTTTCTAATTCGTAAAATTCGCATTCCTAAGCTTATAATACAAATAAACCCGACCTGTTTTTTAAGCTGTCGGATTTTTATAATATTCCAAAAAAATTATTTTATTTCAAAACCACTTTCTAACCCTTTGTCTGAGCTTCCCCCCACCATGATTTCAAAAGTTCCTGGCTCAACTAAATAGTTTCCATCATTATTAAAGAACCCTAATTCTTTATCTGTTAATTTTAGAGTAACTGTTTTAGTTTCCCCTTTTTTCAAGTCCACTAATTCAAAACCTTTCAGTTCTTTAACTGGTCGCGCTAAACTAGCAACCACATCATGTATGTACAATTGCACTACTTCTTTACCATCATAATTCCCTGTATTAGTCACATCTACAGAAACATTTACCGCTTCTCCTACGGCAATAGTGTTTTTATCTAATTTTAAGTTTTTGTATTCAAAAGTCGTGTAACTTAATCCAAAACCAAAAGGAAATTGTGGCGTTTTCTCCACATCTGTATAATGAGACCAAAACACATTTTTCTCGCTATTTGTAGGTCTTCCTGTACTGTAATTGTTGTAGTAAATTGGCACCTGCCCAACATTTCTTGGGAATGACATTGGTAATTTACCACTGGGATTATAATCACCATATAAAACTTGTGCAACCGCATTTCCGGTTTGTGTTCCTAGATGCCAAGCTTCTACAATGGATGGAATATGCTCTGCAGCCCAAGGCAAAGCTAAAGGTCTTCCATTGTTTAAAACCAAAACAATATTTGGATTTACTTTATAAATTTCTTCTAATAATTCTTGTTGTACCCCTGGTAAATCTAGACTCGTTCTACTACGCCCTTCACCCGATTGAAAACCGTGTTCTCCTAATACCATAACTACAACGTCAGCATCAGTGGCTGCTTTTTTGGCAGCTTCAAATCCGCTTTTATCAGTCGTATTAAAAACCAATTCATCAATGAATGCCGTTTTTCCAACAGTTAAATCAGCTCCTTTTTCAAAAGTCAACTGATTTCCTTTGTATTGTTCCATTCCTTCTAATACTGAAATTGCGGTATTATCATCAGACGCTATTCTCCAGCTTCCTAACGGACTGTTTTTATCATTTGCCAACGCACCAATTAAAGCAATTTTTTGTCCAGATTTTTTTAGCGGAAGCAAATTAGATTCATTCTACAACAACACGATTGATTTTTTGGCCATGTCCAAAACTCCGTCATTATTCGCTTTGCTTCCTATAGTTGCTTTTTCGCGCTTTTCATCACAATATTTGTACGGATCATCAAATAATCCCAATTCAAATTTCACTCTTAAAATTCTACGAACCGCATCATCAACTACTGCTTCTTTCACCTTACCCACTTTAACTAAATTGGCCAATTCAGCCACATACATATACGATTCCATATCCATATCTGAACCTGCTGTTACTGCTTTTTGAGTTGCATCGGCACCATCTTTTACATAACCATGCACTATCATTTCTCGAACCGAAGCCCAGTCTGAAACCACAAAGCCATCAAAGTTCCATTTCCCTTTCAAAATAGCTCTTTGTAAGAAACTGTTTCCTGTAGCTGGAACCCCGTTCAAGATATTAAACGAGTTCATAAACGTGCGAACGCCTGCTTGGGTAGCAGCATAAAACGGAGGTAAAACTTCATTATACAATCTTGAATTACTAATATCTACTGTATTGTATTCCTTTCCCGCTTTGGCAAAACCATAAGCAGCAAAATGTTTGGCGCAAGCCGCAATCGTATTTACTTTTAACAAATCACCTTTAGTATCACCTTGAAAACCAGTCACTCTAGCAATCGCTATTTTACTTCCTAAATAGGCATCTTCCCCTGCTCCTTCCATTACACGACCCCAACGCGCATCATGTGAAACATCAACATTAGGTCCAAAAGTCCAGTTGATTCCAACTGCCGATGCTTCTGCCGCAGCCACCTGTGCCGATTTCTTAATTGCTTCCATATCCCAACTCGCCGCTTCAGCAAGTGGAATTGGACTTAAGGTTTTATACCCGTGAATCACATCAAAACCTATAATTAATGGAATCCCCAAACGGGTTTCTTCTACCGCAATTTTTTGCACTGCTTTTACTTCTTTCACTCCACGAACAGGTAGCATCGACCCTACCCAACCGTTACGCAAATGTTTGTATTTCAATTCTGCATTCCCTTCCTTTGGTGCTGGTCCAGTTACTTCCCAAAAACAGTTGTATTGATTCATTTGCCCTACTTTTTCCTCCAATGTCATTTGTTTCATTAACAAATCAATACGTTCCTCAGTAGGTTTTGTTTTATCTAAATAAGATTTTTTCTGTGCATTCATAGTTCCAATAGTAATCAGGGTGAAAATCCCCGTAGTAATTATTCTTTTAGTGTTCATAGTTTATTTTGGTTGGTTTAGTTATCTTTTTTTGGGGCGTGACCCTTCGTAAAAACTTCGGGTCGGGCTATACGGCTTTATCTCTCCGCTACGCTACGAGGATATCACCTACTATCCCTTACGCAATATCGTTTCCAAATATTCTATTCCGTTATAAAAGAAGAAGCTGGTAAATTGGCTTTATTAAATAAGTTCGATTGTGTAGTGTTGGTCCATGCAAAACGAACTTTTACAGGATGTGGTACTTTATTCGATTGTAGAATAACCGTATTGTTTTTTATACTCGCATTTGCAGTAAAAAAAACATTATCTGCACCCGCAATCTCAAATTGATTTGATTTTTTAATAGTAAAATGCAATCCCTCTGCATAATCAAAAACAACAATAACTTTATTCTTTTCTATTTTAATGTTTTTATAAAGGGGGCCGTTTACCAAATTTGAATTGGTTTTATAAGTATTTACCAAAGCCAAATTGGCCAATCGCATTCCCACTGATTTCTTGTCTTTTGGGTGAATATCATCTATTGGTGAAATATCACTAGTAATAGCCATTCCAACATTGGGAACTTCTTGCAATACTTTTCGTTGTGCATTTCTAATTTCAACACCTCCAAAATGGTCCTCTCCATATTGATAAGGGGCAATTTGAACGTAATAAAACGGAAATTCGTAATGCCATAATTTTCTCCAAGAAGTTATCAAAGCCGAAAAGGTTTTATCATAAACCGTTGAACCCACATTTGATTCGCCTTGATACCAAATCACACCCGCAATTTTAAATCCTACCAAAGGATAAATCATTGCATTAAAAGCACGCCCTGGTTGGTTCGGACCATAGGTTTCTTCTTTTCTTGTTTTGGCGCTTTCAAGTAAAACGGCATCGTTTTGAATCACTTCTTCTGGTGTCCAAATCTCCGCTGGCGTTCCGCCCCAGTTAGAACCTATTAAACCGATTGGCACATTTTTTAATTCTTCCTGTAACCGTTTGGCAAAAAAATAAGCTGTAGCACTAAAGTTTTTCATGGTTTCTGGAGTACATTCTGCCCAGTTTCCAGATACATTATTTTGAAGTGAAGTAGCAGTTAATTTTGGTATCGAAAAAAATCGGATATTGGGATTCATCGCCTTTTTTACCGCTTCATCTCCATTTTCAATTCCCCAACCCGCTGACATCTCCATATTGGATTGTCCAGAGCAAATCCAAACTTCGCCAATTAAAATATTTTTCAACACGATTTCATTATATCCTTTTATCGATATCGTAAACGGTCCACCTGCTTCTGGGGTTTTAATCTTAATTTCCCATTTGGCTTGATTGCTCGCTTTTACTTTATATTCTTGGTAATTCCAACTTGGACTAATAACTACTTCTTCCTGTGGATTCGCCCAACCCCAAATCGTAACTTCACTATTGCGTTGCAACACCATATTATCCGAAAACAAATTGGGCAGAGTCACATTTGCAAAAGCAGAACAAGAAAACATTAGAAAAAGTAAAAAGGCAATTAAATTATTTTTCATCTAGTATTTTTTTAAAGAAAGGAGTTAATTGGCTAGCCATAATCTTGTCATCGGCAATATCAGGATGGGAACCACAACCATTTGGTTTCATCGATTGAAATTGAAATAAAGCTATTTTTTTATGTTGTGTATCATTTTCGAAAGCCTGAATCACTTTATTTAAACAACGTATTAAAACTACATTTCTATCTCCAGAAACCATAGGACTATTTAATAAAACAATTCTAGTGTTTGGAGCATGTTTGTATACTGTTTTGATAAAAGCAATGTAATTTGAAACGTATTTTTCTTCATTAAAAGGCAATCTTACTTTTTTACCATCTCCATCCGAAAGATCATTCGTTCCCAAACAAATACTCACTAAATCAGGCTGAAAAACAAAATCATACGCTTTAGAATTGTCTTTATTCAAATATAAATTTTCATAAACATCAGGAATAATGGCTTCCTCTTTATGCTCGTCATTCCAGTTGCGATACATTCCATATCCAGAAACCGAACTCAATACATAATCTACATCCAGACTACGAGAAACGATAGGTCCATACGCCCAATACGCATTGTGTTGATCATACCAGTCGCCAGTTCCACATGGAATTACAGTCGTATCATTACCAAAACCACAGGTAATAGAATCACCTATATATTCAATTTTCTTTCGTTTTGGCGTGGTGCTTTTAATTAGTTTCGCAGTAGTGCCAATAAAGAGCACAGCTCCGTTAGCCGCTTCAGTAGCTTTATAAATGGTAAGCTGATGAGTTTTTTTCTTTGTAGAGACAACTACAGGAAACTTTTGGAAAGCCCCTTTTTCAATTCTAATTCTCCCAATATAATCTCCATCTAATTCTAGTGAAACATAATTTTGATGTTCTTCCACGCTTTGTAACGAAATCGAACAAGTATTCCCATTAAACTCAAAAGAAACAGAAGAAGCAGAACCAATTAAGATTACTTTATTATTGTCTTGCAATTCTACTCTTCCAGCATAGTGATAGGTTGAACATTGCTCCTTAACACTTTGCGCCATCGAAAAAAAGGAAACTAATAAGAATAAAATTAAAAAGTATTTATTTTTAAAAATCATAATTTATTGGTTAAATAAAAACATAAGTGACAAACTTATCTATTTTGCCTATGTATTAAAGATACTAAAATGTCAAATAGCAATGTAAAAATGTCATTATGTAAATTTAACACAAAGCTACTATATATAGTTTTTTTTCAGAAAGAGAAATCGAATACTAAAATTTAGATACTTTTTTCAAATGAAGATAAAAATTAAATTATCTCAAAAGCCTTAATTTGTGTATTTTAGCTTTCAAATAATTTTTAAAAACCTATTATGAAAAACAATAGCCAACATTATATTTTATTTTTCCTTTTTACTATTTTAACGACGGTTTGTTCTGCTCAAAAAAACACTTCTAAAGAACCTGCCTACAAGTATATTCCAGACAATCTAGAACTCTACAATACTATAGTTGCCATGGACAGTACCTTTTTCCAAGCGTATAATACCTGTGATTTAGATAAACAAGCAGCAATATACTCGGATAATATAGAATTTTACCATGACAAAGGCGGAATGATGACCGTTAAGCAAGACTTAATTGATGGTACTAAAAAAAATATTTGTGGTAAAGTAACTCGGGAATTAGTAAATGGAAGTATTGAGGTTTATCCTATCAAAGATTTTGGAGCGATAGAAATGGGACTGCATAAATTTCATAACAATAGGGAGAAAGAAGGGACGCCATCTCATGCTAGTAAATTTATCATTTTTTGGAAAAATGATAATAATGTATGGACGATTACAAAAGTGGTTAGCTTGCACTAGTTCTCATTAAACAAAAAAACCATTCGCCGTAGCGAATGGTTTTATCTGTTTTTATACCTACTTACAAAGGAATATTCCCGTGTTTTCTATCTGGAGTTACACTCACTTTATTTTCGAGCATACTAAAAGCTTTTATTAATTTGCGTCTTGTGTCTTCTGGTAAGATTACCTCATCTACAAAACCACGTTGTGCAGCAGTATAAGGATTCGCAAACAAATCAGCATACTCCGCTTCTTTTTCCAAAAGTTTAGCTTCATGGTCTGTAGCATCGTGAATTTCTTTCTTGAAGATAATTTCAGAAGCTCCTTTAGCTCCCATAACAGCGATTTCGGCTGTTGGCCAAGCAAAATTCATATCGGCACCAATGTGTTTTGAGTTCATTACATCATACGCACCACCATAGGCTTTACGCGTAATTACAGTCACTCTAGGTACTGTCGCCTCGCTTAACGCATATAATAATTTGGCTCCATGAACAATAATTCCATTCCACTCTTGATCAGTACCAGGCAAGAAACCAGGAACATCAACCAAAACTAATAATGGAATATTAAAAGCATCACAAAACCGGGTAAATCGAGCCGCTTTTTTTGAACTATTCACATCTAGACAACCTGCTAAAACCATCGGTTGATTGGCTATAATTCCAATACTTTTTCCTCCCAACCGAGCAAAACCAACCAAAATATTTTCGGCATAATTTTTATGAATTTCATAAAAAGAGTCTTCGTCAATAATTCCGCCAATCACTTCGTGCATATCGTACGGTTTATTGGGATTGTCAGGAATAATTGTTGCTAATTTAGTTCGAATCTCATCATTAAGTTCATAAGGTAAATGGTGTGCTTTTTCTTTATTGCTTTGCGGCAAATAACTCAACAAGCGTTTCAAATCTTCCAAGCATTCGACATCATTTGTAGAGGTGATGTGAGCAACACCCGACTTAGTCGAATGTGAACTCGCTCCACCTAATTCTTCCGAAGTTACCGTTTCATTTGTTACCGTTTTAACCACATTAGGACCTGTTACAAACATATAACTGGTATCTTCAACCATCATTGTGAAATCCGTCATTGCAGGAGAATATACCGCTCCACCAGCGCAGGGTCCCATGATAGCGGAAATTTGTGGAATAACACCCGAAGCTTGCACATTTCTATAAAAAATATCGGCATAACCACCCAACGAACGAACGCCTTCCTGAATACGTGCTCCACCAGAATCATTCAGTCCAATCATGGGAGCTCCCATTTTGACAGCCATGTCCATGACTTTACAAATTTTCTCCGCATGAGTTTCAGATAAAGAACCTCCAAAAACAGTGAAATCCTGAGCAAAAATATAAACCAATCGCCCATTAATCGTTCCGTATCCAGTGATAACCCCATCCCCGTAATACATTTCCTTTTCCATTCCAAAATCAGTAGTACGGTGTGTTACCAACATTCCAATTTCTTCAAATGAACCTTCGTCCATTAAGTAATTAACACGTTCTCTTGCAGTTAGTTTTTTATTCGAATGTTGTTTTGCTATTCTCTTTGTACCTCCGCCCAAATGAGCTTGAGCAATTTTATCGTTTAATGTATTTATTTTGTCTTGCATACTTTTTTCTTTAATAACCAATTTTTAGTGCCCTTTAAACAAATGGAAACAATTTTTAAACCGGTAAGAGATTGAGAAAATTAAGCTCTATTTCTCTTAGTAGTTTTACTTTTTTTAATTTGGTAATCTTACGATTTTTTGATCTTCAAAATAGTGTTTCAATGCTACCATAGCAGCAATTTCAGCTTCCTGTGCCAATTGGTTTTTCAACAAATCCGCATTGTAATATTTTTTCACGAAATGGGTGTCAAAATTTCCAGAACGAAACGCCTCATGATCAAAGACAAATTTCCCAAAAGGCAAAGTAGTCTCTACTCCTTCCACTAGATAACCATCTATAGCTTCCAGCATAATTTGAATAGCTTCCTCACGTGTTTCCCCATAAGTAATCAACTTAGCCAGCATTGGATCATAATAAATAGGAATATCCATTCCTTGCTCAAAACCATTATCAACTCGAATACCTTTTCCTACAGGCAATTGATAAACATCTAGATGACCTACACTAGGTAGAAAATCATTCATAGGATCTTCGGCATAGACACGCAATTCCATCGCATGTCCCTTTATTTTCAGGTCTTCTTGTTTGATTGACAATGCTTCTCCTCTAGCTACTCTGATTTGCAGTTCGACTAAATCAGTTCCAGTAATTAATTCCGTAACGGGATGCTCCACTTGCAAGCGGGTGTTCATCTCCAAGAAGTAAAAGTTATTATTTTCATCCAATAAAAACTCCACCGTTCCTGCTCCAAGATAATCACAAGATTTAGCTACTAAAACGGCCGCTTCTCCCATTTCTTTTCTTAATTCTGGTGTTAAAACAGAAGATGGCGCTTCTTCGATCACTTTTTGATGGCGACGTTGAATACTGCATTCTCTTTCGAATAAATACAAGATATTTCCATGACTGTCCGCCATGATTTGGATTTCGATATGCCTTGGCGAACCCACATATTTTTCTATAAAAACGGCACCATCGCCAAAAGCGGAAATCGCTTCACTTATTGCACGATCCATTTGGGATTCAAATTCAGCTTCGTTTTCTACCACTCGCATTCCTTTTCCACCACCACCAGCAGACGCTTTTATTAAAATTGGGAAACCAATTTCTTTAGCTACTACTTTTGCTTTTTCAACATCAGTAATGGCTTTATCATAACCAGGAACCATTGGAATATTGTATTTTTTAACAGCCTCTTTGGCCGCTAGCTTACTTCCCATGATATGGATCGCTTTTGACTTGGGACCAATAAAAATGATATTATTTTTTTCGGCTTCTTCGGCAAAATCCGCATTTTCACTCAAGAATCCATACCCTGGGTGAATCGCATCTACGTTTAAAGATTTAGCCACTTCAATGATTTTACTTCCTAACAAATAGGATTCACTAGAAGGGGCGCCCCCAATACAAACTGCTTCATCAGCAAATTTTACATGAGGTGCATTTCTATCCGCAGTTGAATATACAGCAACTGTTTTAATTCCCATTTTACGTGCGGTTTTCATTACTCTAATGGCAATTTCCCCTCTATTTGCAACTAATATTTTTTTCATTTTATATTTTTTTTTGGCCACGAATTCACTAATTCTTATTTGAGTTTAAAATCTCTTTTAAATTAGAAAATTGGTGTCCATACAATTACTCAAATTCAATTAACAACTGCCCTTTATCTACAGCGTCTCCTAACACAACTGAAATTGTTTTTATAACACCATCACGAGGAGACAGGAAACTGTTTTCCATTTTCATAGCACCCAAAATAATTAAATTATCATTTTCAAGCACCGCTTGTCCTACCACTACACTGATTTCTAGAATTAGTCCAGGCATAGGTGCTTTGATGAAATTGACTTGTTTAGTGAGTCCAACTTCAAATCCCATTTCTTTAATTAAAATATCCAAAGGATTAGAAATTGCTACAACATAAGAGTTGTTATTGACCTTTACAGTATACGTTTTTTGAAGAAAGTCAGAACTTACAATTTCTGCTTTATACGGGCTATTTTTATGCAGAATATGAAATGAATTAGAATCCAAATCTACAACATCGAGTTTTGAAACTTCTTCTTTATTAATATCAAATGAAAAAGAATCATTTACTTTTACTTTATAACTATCACTCATTGTATTATTTTTATGGTGGTAAAAATAAGTAAAAGAAAACGTTTTCGTAAAAGAAAAAG
>TARA_R110000868_G_scaffold193395_3_pt1 | contig 12171 bp, 9 predicted proteins | sample TARA_R110000868 | Tara Oceans TARA_R110000868 (sample SAMEA4397489) | marine metagenome | biome: Polar Biome; feature: [SRF] surface water layer (ENVO:00010504); material: water (ENVO:00002006), including particulate matter (ENVO:01000060) such as... | depth 5 m | reverse complement strand
TCCCACATCCTGGCGGCGCCAGTCGTCGCGCTTCTCTGCCAGTTCATTTACACGTCCGGCCCATTCCGGCCCGAACAAATTCTCAAGATACCGGCGCAATCTCCGCGCCAATCCGGGCGATTTGCCGCCCGTCGAAACGGTCACCACGAGGTCGCCCCGTCTGACCAATGAGGGCATGTGAAAATCGCACAGCGGCTTCACATCCTCGACATTCACGAGCGCACCGGAAGCCCGCGCAATCTGCGCAATTCCGGCACTTTCCGCTTCATCCAGCCCCGCCACAAACACCAGTTGCGCAGCCTGCAGAACAGCTTCGGCGGGTCTGGCGCCTGAGGTGTAAATATCCACCCCGGCATCCTCGCCGCCTGCAGCATCGAGCAAGGCCCGACGCTTGGCAAAGGCTTCCCCCTCGCCCACCAGAACGACCTTCACTATGGCAAGATCGAGCAGGATCGGGAGCATGGGACACCTGAATAATGAGGAAATCTGCGATCTCCTTACCGTTCCAAGTAGAAATAGGCTAACGCGCCCGATAATTCAATATCTGAACGTATTTTAGGTTTAATACCGGTATTTTAGTGTAAATAAGGGGTGTGGCAAGCGTAATGTCTGCCGACTACGGCCCTATCAGCTGAATGTAGCGATGGTGGAGGTGATTGAAATGGCGATTCTTTCGCCGGAAACCGTGATCTGACCACGGGCGATGGGGACGTTGTTGGCAAGCACCCACACTTCGTCTTCCGCATTGGCGTCGAGTTCGATCACCGCGCCGCGGCCCATTTTCAATAGCTGATGAATCGGCAAGTTGGTCCGGCCGAGGACAACAGACAATTCGACATAAACGTTGCTGACAGCGTTCAATTCCGGCTCCAGAGTACGCACCTGCGACTTCACCATTTGTCGAAGTTCGCATGTTAGAGTTACGCCATGGTTAAAGCGCATACTTCTCCACAGAGTAATTTGTCCCCTTCTCCTGCGGTGGAGTGGCACATTTCCGACGAGCCGGTCAGCTATGCTGACGCTTTGGCGCGTATGGAAGCGCGGGCCAGTGCGATTTTCGAGCTAAACGAGCCTGAACTCGTGTGGTTGCTGGAGCATCCAGCTCTTTATACGGCCGGCACCAGCGCAGACGCCAAAGACCTCCTGTCGCCCGACCGCTTCCCCGTCTTCAAGACCGGACGCGGCGGGCAGTACACCTATCACGGGCCGGGACAGCGCGTCGGCTATGTCATGCTCGACCTGCGCAATCGGGGACAGGACGTGCGCAAATTTGTCGGCGACCTCGAACAATGGCTGATCGCGACACTCGCTGAATTCGGCGTGACGGGAGAGTTGCGCGAAGGCCGCGTCGGCGTCTGGGTGCGTCGTCCCGACAAAGGCGCAGGCCGAGAAGACAAGATCGCCGCCATCGGTGTGCGCATCCGCAAATGGGTGACGTTTCACGGCGTCAGCCTCAACGTCGATCCGGACCTCTCCCACTTCGACGGCATCGTGCCGTGCGGCATCAGCCAGCACGGCGTGACGAGCCTGCACGACCTCGGCATCACCGCGACGATGGAAGATGTGGATGTGGCGGTGAAGAAGACGTTCGGGCAAGTATTCGGGTGAAGCAAGCACCCCCACCCGAAACGCTTGCGCGTTTCAACCTCCCCACGAGGGGGAGGTGATTTTTTTCATTTCTCAGAACTCGACCCTGAGCTCTGACCGCAATCCGTGGTCGCGGGCATCGGAGGCAAATTCACCGGCATAGCCGAAGGTGAGCCTTGTCGCTTGGGCAATGTCGAAATCGATATGGGCACCGACCGCCAGCGTGTCTTCGGCAACGGGTGCGCCGCGGACAATAAAGCTTGCAGCAGGAGCCGATGCGAATGCGACGCGCGACGCTGGCGCAACATCGCCGAACGCATGACGCCAGGCAGCCGAACCGGTCAACGCAACATGGCCTGCTTCACGACGAACACGCAGACCCAGCGATGTAACCCCCGTGATATTGTCTGACGCATCAATGGCAAGTGCCGCTGGTCCGCCGGTTTCGGTGAAGCTGTCAGTCCGGACATAGGTGCCCACAAGGCCCGCGAAGGGTGTGAGGACAACCTCCGTCATATCAATATCCACGCCCGCCTCCACCGACGCCTGAACAGTGTGCGTGTCATAGTCGCTGGAAAGATTATTCGTCAGTCCACCAACAATGACAGTGCGTTTGGCCTCGGCCCTGCCATAGCTGTAGCTGATATTGCCACCCAGATCGAGCACACCAAGCTTGGTGCCCGCGTATCCCGCAAGATGAAAACTATCGCTTTCGCTCGAAGACAAGAGTGACTTCACATCGAAATCAGAGTGGCTATAGCCAAGTGCCACACCAATACGACTATCCTCGCCCACAGCCTTATCGGCACCGCCAAGGAAACCCGACGAGCGGCGTTCCAGTTTCGCTGCTGTTGCAGTGGCATCGTTGACGCCCCAGGTTCCGAAGACCTGCCCCCAGACAGCGGGCGCGTCACCCGTCAGCTCATCACCCGCCGCAGGTGCATAGGCTAGGCTCGCGACTTTCGAGCCGCTTGCGAGCACTTGCAGACGGGCTTGCAGCACGTCGCGCAATTGCTGCGCGGCATTAAAGGCTGCCGTTCCCTCGCTCGAATAAGCTTCGCCCGACAGCGCGTCAAAGGCGGACTGCGCCTCCTCTGCTGTCATCGTGACGATCTGGTCATAGATCGGGTTGCCCAGACCAAGCATGGTAGCGGCCCCCGCCACGGCCTGCTGGTTGGACGATGCTGCAACGTCGGTGAATTCGATGTCGTTGCGCAGGAGCGTCATACGCACATTGTTTGCATCGTAGCTGAGGTCTGGGATCAGAAAGGCGTAGTCGGATGCAACCGATCCGAACGTACCGCTAATGCCGCCGTCGGCCGTGAGAATTGTCCGCGTCATGTACCAGGGATAAGTACCGCTCGCACCGACATGCTCGACCGAGGCATTGTTGAGATAAGCCGTGCCGGTGACATAGATGAGATCATTGGCGGCACTCACAGGATTGACTTCGACTTCATAGATCGAACCAGCATTGAAAGTGAGATCGCCGGTAACTGTCAGCGTGCCGACGGAGCCTGCCGAACTGCCCGGTGCGATCACTGAACCATTGCCAAGAGAGACATTGCTGATGGTGCCCGATCCGCCGAGCCGTGCAGCGCCGACATTCATAGAGCCACGGAGCGTTCCGTTAACGATCAAAGCGCCATCATCCACCGAGGTCGTTCCGGAGAAGGCTGCATTATTGCGGGTGATTGTCGTGGTGCCGCTGCCGACCTGACGGATGTTGCCCGTCCCGGTAATGGCCGCGTTCATCTCGTAGTTCTGATCTGTATGATTGAAAACGAGAGTGCCACTGCCGTTGCCGAACGCGATCTGAGAGGCATAGAGAGAACCCGCCGCGACAGCGGCTTCGCCCATTGCCGCACCGATGTTGAGAGTACCTACAGAACCGTCATATAGGCCCAAATAAATCATAACGAATTCGACACTCGCACCGCTAGAAACCGTCAATGAGCCTTCACCCTCATATCCGAGAACGAGTGCGCCGGAAGAAGCGGTCAACGACGATCCAACGCCATCCACCGAGATGGTGCCGGAACTTCCGGACGACAAACCGGCATAAATGCTTTCGCTGCTCACCACGCCGCCGTTGGTGATATCGAGCGTGCCCTGGCCCAAGTGGCCGACATAAAGCGCACCACCATTGGTCCATGTCGAACCGTCGCCGTCCACCGTGACGGTGCCAGTGCCGGTGGCTAAATTGCCGATATGTCCGGCGTTACTGCTCACCGTGCCACCACCGGTGATGTCGAGCGCGCCCTCGCCGTAGTTACCTATCGTCAGGTTACCGCTGTTGGTCCAAGTGGAACCCTCGCCATCCACAGTGACCGCACCGACGCTGCCAGCGTTCGAACCAACCGTTCCGTTCGAGTTACTCACCGCACCGCCATTGGCGATGTTGAGCCTGCCCTCACCGCCGTAGCCGACTTCCAGATTCCAATCGACTGTCCAACGGGAAGCCTCGCCATCGACAGTGACCTCACTCAGGCTCCCGAATTGATAGCCGACAAAGGCAGCCTGACTGCTCATCGCACCGCCATTCGAAATGTCGAGCTTGGCTTCACCCCCATAGCCGACATAGAGCGTGTAGAGATTTCCCCAGAACGCCCCCTCACCATCGATGGTGACGGCACCGCTGCCGGTCGAACCGAAGCCGATGGCGCTCGACGTGCTGAATACATTGCCGCCGTTCGTGATGTCGAGTGTACCGTCGCCATCATTGCCGACCGTGAAACCAGCGCTATAGAGAGCCGATCCGCCGCCATCGACCGTGACGCTGCCGCTGCTGGTGGCGGTCAAACCTATTGTAGTGCTGCCGCTGTTAACAACGCCACCGCCGGAAATATCGAGCGAGCCGCTGCCAGAAAAGCCGATGAAGACACCACCGGGCGCCGTCAGCACTACGTCGGGGCCGGTCACGTCAACCGCGCCGCCTTGCCCCGCAAACTGACCGATCCAGACACTTGAGGCAGCGGCGTTCGCCCCAATCTGCGCCGTGCCGCCATTGTTGATATTTGCCTGATCGCCGACGGTGGGGACGCCACTGCTCCAGTTCGCAGGATCAAACCAGTCGCCTACGGTACCGGCCCAATCAACGGCATGCGCAGGTGTTGCCAACAATGCGCAAGCCGTGAGTGCCGTCGAGACCATCAAGGCAGCCCGCAATCCAACCCGTGGCCGCGTCACGTCCGAGCTTGCCCGTGTATTCCCTGCCCGTGTAGTCATTGTCCCAGCCCCCATACGCACGCACGGGCTTGCATCAGGCAAGCCTCCGCAATCGACGGCGCTCACGCACCATCGTCACCGACGTCGTTGATTAAGAAATTTGATGTTCAGCGGCGCTGTGCCGCCAAGCCCTCGCAAAGGAAACTATGTTCAGACCCGAAGACGGTCAATCGGCATAGTCATCCGGAAACTGACTTTTATTGAGCAGAGTTTTTGGGTGGTGCAGGCTTGAAAGCCAGATTAAATGCGGCATCCACCACGGCAAGTTTTGCGGCCTGCGCGGCCAGCATTTCGTTCAGAAAACCCGACGATACCCACATGGCCGAATGAGACCGACGCCCCTCCCAGCCGATGCTGCCCAGCGCTTCCGCCTCACGCAACTTGCGCATCAAATGGCTTCGCGACAGGTTCAACCATGTCGCCATTTCCGAAACCGACATAACCGAAGTCGGAACACGGGTGCCATCCGTATTAATGTCCTCCATTCCGACAATCATCCGCTCCATGATCAGTCCGCCCTTATCAAGCCAAGTGAACAGAGAGAATGTACCCGCAGGCTTACGCACCGCTTCCAACGTCAGCAGTCCGTCAGCGATGTGAGGTTGAACCCATGCCAGACCATCGGACTGCGTCGCATAGACACTGACCCTGTGACCACCATCAAGATGGTCGAGCGTCTCCAGATGGAGCGCCACCCAGCCCGCTATAGTCTCAAGCGTCACTTCCGTCGGCTCAAGCCAACGCAGACGCCCGCCACTCTCATCCCGAACCATCCGGATGAAGTTGTACTTGGACAATTCCATGATGAAACCATCCGCCGTGTTGCGACTGGCGATCCCATGCTGGCGCGCCTGCTCGGAAAATCGGATCATGGTGACACCATCCGACGCCTCCGCAGAGCCGCGTCTGAAATAGAGCGCAAGACCGAGTTGGGCGAGCAACCAACGCTGCTGGGTGGCAAAGGTTGCACCAAGGCGCGGATTATCGTCATAAGCCTCAAGCATGGCTTGTGCTTGCCGACGCAGCACGGCCCGAAGTTGCGGATGGCGGATGATCTGAATATCTGTCAGAGGCATAGGTGTTTCAGATGTGCTGGTGCGATGTGCATGACTTCTACGCCGTCGCGGCGAATACGAGGTCATAGGCCTCATCAAAAAAAGCGAGCCGCGCAGCATACTCACCCGCGATCTCATGCATGAAGCCAGTCGATATCCACATCGACGACTGTCCTCTGTCGCCACACCAGCCAAGACTTCCCATCGTTTCCGCATCGCGTAATTTGCGCGCAAGGTGAGTGCTGGAAACATTCATCCAGATGGCCAGTTCCGCAATCGAATCGATGTCCGTCACGTGGCGCGATGCATCGCCTTCAAAAGGCTTGATGCTGGCCAGAATACGCAGAAACAGAAGTTTACTTTTATTGACCCAAGCAAACAGCGCGAGCGTGCCGGTTGCCACTTCCTTGCTGCCCTTGCCGACCAGATCATCGGCAATATTCGGCTGAAGTTGCGCCAGCACTTCCGGCGTACGCATCACCATGTTCGCCCGATCGCCACCATCAAGTTGATCAAGCGTCTTCAGATGTTCCAAAGCCCAGGAGAGGACCGCCAACATGGTCTTCTCGGTCGGCACCAGCGGGCGTATGCGCTTGTCGCCCGCGCCGGAGGATTGGCTGAGATAACCGTATTGGATCATCTCCTTGATGAAAGTGTCCGCCGTGTTACGGCTGGCGACGGCACGCTCTTCAACCCTGTCGAGAAACCGCGCCAAAACGATGCTGCGCTGATGCACCTTGTCGCCCGCCTCGAAATAAAGACTGAGACCGATATTCGCCATCATGCCCCGCTGCTCGGTAGCAAAAATGGAGGTGATGCCCGGAAACTGACTGGCAGCATGGAGCAGCCCCCGCGCGTGTTGCTGGATCGCGCTGATCGAGGCGGGAAAAAGCAAAATCTGAGATGCGGTCAATGCCATGGGGGCTGGCTACACAACAGGGGTGGACTAAACGATTCATTTTGATCCTACCACGCCCCCTCGGCCGACGAAGCGGCGAAATGCGACGCCCCCTCCCTGCCCACAACCGCAAATAGCGGGAAAAATGCCCGAAATCCTGACCTTTTCAACGAGACAGATACCAGCTGTCCTGTGTTTAATAATCACAAGGAAGAGGAATGCAGATGACAAGTAGAAACCTACGAATTGCTATTATTGGCTCCGGCGCGTCGGGATTGATGGCACTCATCAAATTGCGCGAGGCAGGCCTCACCGACACCACCATTTTCGAGAAGGCCGAAAGCCTCGGCGGCACATGGCGCGACAACCGCTATCCGGGCCTCACCTGCGACGTGCCTTCGCTCGCCTATCGCTATTCCTTCGCCCCCAATGCCGAATGGACCCATGTCTGCGCGCCGGGTCCGGAAATTCTCGATTACCTCAAAACCGTCGCCGCAGAGCATGACCTTGAGCGCAACATCCGCTATGGCGCGGAAGTGCTGAGCGCCGATTATGCCGACGGGCAATGGCACATCGTGACCAGCCAAGGCGACGAAGGCCGTTTCGACGCGGTGCTGGCGGCCGCTGGCGTGCTGCATCACCCGGCCTATCCCGACATTGAGGGGCTGGATACATTCGCGGGCGACTGTTTTCACACCGCCCGCTGGCCGGACAATTTCTCACTCGAAGGCAAACGCGTCGGCGTTATCGGCACCGGCTCGACAGCGACGCAAATCACCGGCGCGATTGTCGGTGAAGTATCAAAGCTGTCTTTGTTCCAGCGCACACCGCAATGGATTTTGCCGCTGGCCAATGACCCGATACCGGAAGAACAGCGCGTCGCCTATCGCGCCAACCCCGAATTGCTCGAACAGGAATTCATCCGGCTGAACCTTGAGCAGACCTCGAAATTCGCTGCCGCCATCGTCGGCGAAAATCCATATAGCTACGGCGTCATCGATCGCTATTGCCGCGACCATCTGAACCTTGTGACCGACCCCGATCTGAAAGCCCGCCTGACACCCGATTACAAAGTCGGCTGCAAGCGGCTCATCATGTCGGGCAATTTCTATCATGCCATTCAGCAACCCAATGCAGAACTCGTGACGGACGCAATCACGCGCATCGAAGCGGGTGGCATCCGCACCGCCGACGCCAATGCCAGGGAGGGGCGCCTGCATGAACTCGACGTGCTGGTACTGGCGACGGGCTTTGACGCGCACAAGATCATGTCGCCGATGACCGTGACGGGGCGCGGGGGCAAGCGCCTCGACGCGACATGGGCCGATGCGCAGGAAGCCTATCTCGCGGTGACGATTCCCGACTTTCCCAACTGGTTTATGATCGGCGGGCCGAACAGCCCTGTCGGCAATTTCTCGTGGTTGCAAACAGCGGAACTGCAATTCGGCTATGCGCTGCAACTGATCGAAAAATTGCGCGACGGCAATATCCGCGAAATCGCGCCGCGCGCCGAAGCGCTCCGCGCCTTCAACGACGCGGTAAAAGCCAAGATGCCCGACACGATCTGGGCTTCGGGCTGCAAGAGCTGGTACATCGACAAGCACGGCCATGTTGCGTCATGGCCGTGGACCTTTGAAAAATTCAAAGCGGATATGGAAACGCCGGTCTTGTCAGACTACGAAATCGCCTGACGGCTTACCGCCGGATGAGCGACGCCTGACGCAGCAACGGCTGGGCCGGTGTGACATGAGCCATTGTCCTTTGCAGGACGGCATTTTCGACTTCAGCGGCGTTGATGACGTCGATGCGGCTTGCCGCGTCGGCCATCAGAAAACCAGCCGTTGCGACCAGAGACAAGATGATATGGCTGAGCCGCGGCGCGGCCCAAAATGATGCTGGCGTCTTCATGCGCCTCCCCCGAAAATGCGATCAAACCTGTTCGTCTGATCGGTTCACTTTTGGCAGGGGACGGTGAAAAAAATAATAACAACCGGGTGAATAAGTTCATTCCGGATTAAATTGAACATTCCTTGTCGCAAGCACCAACGCACCGATGCCATAGGACACGGCGGCAAGCCAGATGAGCGTGCCGATGCCCGGCAGCGCCACACCAAGGCGCAAAAGGAACGTCGCCAAAATGACGCCAGCGAGGCGGCGCGCAAGACCCGGATCAACAAAGGTGAAACGAGATTCAATATTGCCCGCGAGCGTCAGAATGACAGCGATAATGCCGGCCAGAACACCAAGCGGCCAAAGCATTACCAAGATGATCGCCAGCGGCAGACCGATGATGGAGAAGGCCGTAATCAGCACAAGCACAGGCGTGAGGACAAGGAACAGAAAGCCGACCATCAGAGCCGAAAAGCCCTGACGATTGACGGCATCTGAAAGCCGCGCCAACGACCCCGGCCAAAAGGCGACGACAACGCCCGCCGCCAACCCAAACCAAATAGCGCCCCACCACGTCAGGTGATAGCCCGGAGTGGACCAGCGGTCACGTCCGGTAAAATGCGAATTGTAATCCCGGGGCTGCAGAAGATCGGAGCCGAACGGCGCGTCGCGCAACACGCTCGACTTCAGCGCGCCCTTAATTTCGGCGCCCGCGTCGATTTCAGCAGGAAGGCCTGCGAAATAATCCACATCACCGTCAATGCGGGCATCCGGCCCGAAGGCAATATGGGCGCCGTAGAAACTGATGTTGCCCTTCACGCGCCCGTTGATGAGCGCGTCCTGCGAACGGATGGTGAGGTTGCCGCCGATCTCGCCTTCAATCGCCACATGCCGCGCCGCGATCCAGACATCCCTGGCCACCGCCGTCTCTCCGTTCAGCGAAATGGTCTCGCCTGTCGCGGTGAGCGAGCCCGCGACCTTGCGCGACACGTTGTAGTCGCGCCCGGCCAGATAGAGGCTGGAGCCGACCTGCCACTCGACAGCACCCGAGGCCGGGTCCGCCGTGGCGGCACCAGCCGACATACCGGATAGCAAAACCATCAGGGCCGTCAGAAGTCCGGCCATAAGGGGACTGCGCATTTTCTCTCTCCCGTTCGCCACAGGCTATCGCGGCATAGGGAGTAGAGCAACGGAACGTGGCAGGCTTATGGTCATAAGACGGTCAGGTCCTTCAGGAATCGCGCAATATCGGCGTTGACCCTGTACATATGGGTCACAAAGAGCCCTTGCGGGGCACCCTGATAGAGTTCGAAGTCAATCTGAGGAATGAGCGCTGCACGCGGGTGCGCGGCGCGGATTGCGAAGCGGCCGCCGCCACAGGCCACGCCGGAGACATCGCCAGACCGGCACCGACCGCAAGCGATGCAGCATTGACCAACAGATCACGTCCATCCATGACAAAACGCCTTCACATCAACGACAAAAAATCATCGTCGATGTGAAGGCGTCAGGTCGATAACGCGTGAGGTAATAAAATGAAGGCCTTAGGAACCGAATTCCATGATGACCGCGTCCACCGCGAGACTGTCGCCAGCTTTGGCGGAAATTTTGGTGACCTTGCAGTCTTTCTCGGCACGCAGGATGTTTTCCATCTTCATGGCTTCAACGACGGCAAGCGTGTCACCGACTTTCACATCCTGGCCTTCTTCAACCGCAATGGATTTAACCAGACCCGGCATCGGGCAAAGCAGAAACTTTGATGTGTCCGCTGCAATCTTCTCCGGCATCAATGCCGCAAGGCGATGACCGGCAGCGGTACGCACTACGACACAAACATTGGAGCCGCGATAGCTGAGGTTATAACCCTGCTTGGCACGGTCGAGCTGCACGACAATCGCCTGACCATCGACCTTGCCGACAAAGACCGACTGACCGGGCACCCAATCGCTCGACACGAGATGCTCGCCGACCTTCTTGCCGCTTTCATCTTTGAAGGTCACTTCAAGACCTGCGTCGATCATGCGGGCACTGACGGGTTGCGACCAAGCACCAATCTGCACCACGAGATCGGTAGGCAGCTTGCGCGGACGGCCCGAAAGCTGACCCGTGATAAGCACAGCGCGGTCGGCGTGGATCTTATTCATGTAAACCGCGACAGAGGCGAGCTTCACCTGACGCGCCTCGGCGAGTTCCACACCGTGGAACCCGTCAGGGAATTCCTCGGCGATGAAGCCTGTCGTGATATTGCCCGACTTCCACCGCGGATGTTCCATGATCGCGCCGAGGAACGGAATATTGTGGCGGATGCCTTCGATGCGGAACTGATCGAGCGCCACCGACATATGCTCGATGGCCGACGCACGGTCAGGACCATGCGTGCAGAGCTTGGCGATCATCGGATCATAATAGATCGAGATTTCGCCGCCTTCATAAACGCCCGTGTCGTTACGGATCGTCAGCCCCTTGGTGGTTTCTTCCTTCGGCGGCTGATAGCGCACGAGGCGACCGGTTGAGGGCAGATTGTTGCGGTAAGGGTCTTCAGCGTAAATGCGGCTCTCGATGGCCCAACCATTGATCTTCACATCCGACTGTTTGATCGAGAGTTTCTCGCCAGCGGCAACGCGGATCATCTGTTCGACAAGATCAATACCGGTGATGAGTTCCGTCACCGGATGCTCGACCTGCAGACGCGTGTTCATTTCGAGGAAATAAAAGTTACGGTCTTTATCGACGATGAATTCGACTGTACCGGCGCTTTCATAATCAACGGCCTTGGCAAGCGCCACAGCCTGTTCGCCCATCGCTTTGCGGGTCTTCTCGTCAAGAAACGGTGACGGCGCTTCTTCGATGACCTTCTGGTTGCGACGCTGGATCGAGCACTCGCGTTCCATCGCGTAGATCACATTGCCGTGCTTGTCGCCTAGCACCTGAATTTCGATATGGCGCGGCTGCGTCACGAACTTCTCGATGAAAATACGATCATCGCCAAAGCTCGACTTGGCTTCCGACTTCGACGAAGCAAAACCTTCAGCAACTTCGGCTTCCGACCATGCGATACGCATGCCCTTACCGCCGCCACCGGCTGACGCCTTGATCATCACCGGATAGCCAATCTCGCCCGCAACGCGGACCGCATCGGCGGTGTCTTTGATGACGCTCAGATCACCCGGCACCGTATTGACCTTGGCTGCCTTGGCGAATTTCTTCGACTCAATCTTGTCGCCCATCACCTCAACGGCTTTGATGTTCGGGCCGATGAAGGCGATGCCATTGTCGGCAAGCGCCTGCGCGAACTTGGCGTTCTCCGACAGAAAGCCGTAGCCCGGATGCACAGCTTCGGCACCTGTCTCTTTGCAGGCGGCGATGATCTTGTCGATGACGAGATAGCTCTCAGATGCCGCCGCATTGCCGATGTGGACAGCTTCGTCCGCCATCTCAACATGCAGCGCATCGGCGTCAGCAGCGGAATAAACCGCGACCGTCTTGATGCCCATCTTGCGCGCTGTCTTGATA
>TARA_R110000868_G_scaffold37447_5_pt1 | contig 12177 bp, 5 predicted proteins | sample TARA_R110000868 | Tara Oceans TARA_R110000868 (sample SAMEA4397489) | marine metagenome | biome: Polar Biome; feature: [SRF] surface water layer (ENVO:00010504); material: water (ENVO:00002006), including particulate matter (ENVO:01000060) such as... | depth 5 m | reverse complement strand
CAGGATATTATTTTCCAACAAGTCCTACTCTATCATTGACTTTGGGGAATACAAATAATTATACATTATCATCAAATAAAGTTTTTGATATTAGTGGTAATCTAATAGAGGTTGATTTTACTATAGGATATACTTTTCCTAATGCAAATATAACTGGGGACGTATGGTCTCTTAATGCTTGTGCTTATGAAATATATGTACCTACTATTGAGATTACTGGTTATTCTATAAGTACAGTTGGTATAATACCGGATGGAGAGACTAGAATCATGCAAATATTTGGTAATCAGGGCGCGACATTCACGGTTAGTATGGATAGTGTAGACTTAGTTACTAACATTGTAATGGGCTCATCCGGTGTTTATTCATTTCCAATAACATTTCCTGCGGTAGCTGCTAATACAACATATACAATAGAGTTGTCCGGGGATTTAGCATCTCCATTTTTGCAACAAAACCCTTTCACGATAGATCAAAGATTAGCCACTGATGTTACTTTAACTGTATTATTTAATTCTGGCATTACTGGCATAACTCCAGTTGTAAAATCGTTTGCAGCGTTTACAGCCCCGTTAGTTGGTGAAGCTGCTTTTATTATAGATTTCCCTTGGAGTATACTACCATCACCCGCATTAACAGGCACCCAAGTATTGTCATTGTCTGCTCAGCCTACAAGTGCTGAATGGAGTAACCTAGAGCCTTTAACTAATGGAGGCACTATTATTTACCCAATAGCTAATATTACTTTAGAGAATCCGGCTACTACAGGAGTTATTACCGTAAGTGGAAATATAGAATTTTACGGCGGAACAAATATGGAGACAGTATTAGACTTAACAAATTTGTTAACTATAATAGATTTGCCGGAGCTTAGTACAACAGCTATAACAAATATAACTGGGTCATCTGCAGATAGTGGTGGTAACACTATTGTTGACAATGGTAGCCCTGTTACAGCAAAAGGTGTTGAGTGGAGCACTAATAATTTCTTAAGTATATTAGGATCTACAAACAATGGCGCTGGGTCAGCCAATTACGCTAGTAGTATTGTTAATTTAATGTCTGCAACTGATTATTACGTTAGAGCTTACGCTACAAACACTATTGGGACTGGATATGGTAATGTAGTAACATTTCAATCAGCAGTAGTATGTCAAGAGTACACTATTGGCGGAACTGACACAGGTTCGACCACTTACTTAGACTGTGATGGAGTTTCACAAACAGCAACATATGACGGTCCTGGGGCCGGTGGATATGATCAATCTTCATTTTGTGCTAATCAAATAGTATCTGTAAATTACGGATCAAGTCCTATATTAAATGGACCATGCCCTACATAATTATAACACAATTTTAATATGGATTCAATAACATTAACTTTTCCAAAAGCATTAAACGTATCCGTCCAGATTGGAGATACAGCTTACTACACAAATGATGTAAATGGAATAGACATTATATTAATAGGAACTATAACCGCAGTATTTGGAAAATCCATTACCGTAGATATAGACCCTTCCGCAGTAAGACCAACTATAACTAGCTTTATATTGTTTAGCAAGACAGCAGAGGTTAACACAAGTGGGATAAAGGGCTACTATGCAGAAATGCAGTTTATGAATAACTCTGAAACCGAAGCTGAGCTGTTTACAGTTGGTAGTGAGGTAGTTGAAAGTAGCAAATAATACGTGATAATAACTTATAAAACAATATAATTATGATACCAATAGGAGCAGCTATGGGGGCGGTTCAAGGACTAGCCTCTATAGCAGGAGGAATGATCGGTAGTGGAGCCAGAAAAAGAGAACAAAAAGCCGCTCAAGGGGAGTTTAATAGGAATAAAACTCGTATGGAAGGAGCAGACACTTCCAACTTATATAAAAACCAAGAAAACGTTTACGAGGACTTAACTGTAAATACCAAGGAAGCCAACTTTATTGCTGAACAGCAAAATCAAGGTATGGCTAATACTATGGATTCATTGCAAGGAGCCGCTGGGGGCTCAGGTATTGCAGCATTAGCTCAATCCTTAGCTAATCAACAATCAACAAATGCTCAAGGAGCTGCGGTTTCTATTGGACAACAAGAGGCCGGTAATCAAGCCGCTGAAAGACAAATGGCGGGGCAGATACAAACTAACGAAATCCAAGGAGAATATCAGTCTAGAGCGGATGAAAAAGACAAAGTTGATACAATGTTAGGTATGTCCCAGCAACGACTAGGGGCGGCTAATGACGCTAGAGCGGCTGCAACTAAATCTATTATTGGAGGAGTTACGGGAGTTGTTGGTAGTGCTGCCGTTATTGGAGAAGCCGGAGGTTTAGGCGAAGGGGTTGCTGGATTCTTTGGAAATAAAAAATAAAAATATATGGCAAATAACATATTAATACAAGGAGCTAAACGAGTAGGGGATAGCAAAGCTTTTATGGATATCGGGGAGATAGTTGGCAAAGGACTAATGACAGGGGAAGGCATTACGGGTACTCCCTCTACTGTTAAGAAAAACAACCAGTACCAAAACACCGTAAACGACTACATGAGCAAACTAAAAACAGGAATGGACTTTAGTTCTTTTTCTGGTTCAGAGACTGCTGCAATGAGAAATTTTCTTATGGCAGAAAGATCTAAGTATGCTGATGCTGCTAAAAGCATATCAAAAATAGAGGATGCATCATCTCCTGAGTATGCTCAGTATGTCGATGTTATGAATGGCGTAAATAACAGCTTTACTAATTTAGCAGAACAGTTAAAATCTTACAAGAAAAGTAAATTGGACTATGCCGGTGATCAACTAAATAACTCTTTGTCGAAAGGCATGGACCCGGATAAGAATAGAGAATCTATGATTATGTATGGTTTTTATGACGGTGATGGGGATAAAAGAAGCGATGCTAGTTATGATGCTCCTTTCCAAATAATGGAAGGTGGAAACATAGGGTTTAATATAGATAACAAGTTAGTAGCATTTAATGATAGCCAAGCTCCTATATATAAGGATTATGAGTTAGCTAACAGCATACTAAAAGGCAATGAGTCCATATATAAATCAGGTACGGCATTGACTAAAACAGATAATGATATGTACCGTATGCAGCTAGAAGAGCAATTACAAAACCCTAATGCTCTTAAGTCTATTGTGTATGACTTTGAATCAGAGCTGGGCATGAAGGACATCGGGAACATTTGGGATGCAAATAAAGGGGCTGAAGGTGAAATAAATGTTATAAGATCTAAGGTAATAGACAGACTAGTTAAGGCTAGGAATGATGTAGCTAATGAAGGAATAGCTGAGAAGAGCAGAAAAGATCAAGCTTCAATTAACAAAGCTGTTGCAAGGAGTAAAGCTATTGCAGACGGCAAAGGCAAGGGCAAAGGCTCCTCGACTAATAGTAGCAGCGATAATGGCGTTGTTAGAACTTCTATAGGAGAAGATGCCGATGGCAAAATGACAGAGTTTGGATTTGATAGTAGCGGAAATATTGTTACCAGCAAGCCTGTTGATTCGTATAAAAAACAATAAAATTTAATTACATAGTATGCCAAAAATATATAAATTATCAGACGGGAGTTACTTAAATGTAGAAGACACAGATACCGAACATTTTTTATCATCAAAAATGGGTAATGGTTCTAAAGAAATAGAAGTTACTAGTGAGGGAAAGCAAAAAGGTGCAACAACAAAGTCTGCAGATGTAGCACCGATCCCATTACAACCAGGAGCAGTCAAAACAAAAAGTACGGTGTCCAAATCGGTAAATTCTTCTTTGGAATCGAAAAACAATAAATCAGGGTTAACCCCAGAAGAAAAGGTGGCTAATGACATAGCCATGAATACAAAGAAAAGAAAAGAAAAAGGATTAGGCACATATTACTCTCCAGAAAAAATAGCTTTAAAAGTAAAGCTAGAGAAAGAGTCTAGGCTCCCAAAAGCGGAATTAGCTGCAATAACGGCTGAAGAAGACAAAGCTTACAAAGAATACAATAATAATAGAATTATAACGCAAGCTGATGTAGACGAGGTGAAAATCAATACATTAAGAGAAAAGTCATTTAAGACCGTAGGTGAGAAAAGAGAAGATGATAGTTGGACGTCTGTTGGAGCTGCTTTTGAGAATGCTTGGGAAGGTGATGGAGATAAAGCATATATTCCATTTGCTAGTGAACGTGAACAAGTTTTGAAAGAAGCTAAACAAAAAGGGAAAAAGCTAACGGAAACCCAAATAAGTTCTTTGTCTGAAAGAAAATATGAGCATAGACAATATGCAGCGTTAGCTAATAAAAAATCAGAACAGTACTTAAAAGACATAAGCGGGAGCAAACAAGATTTACTTGAAAGTCGCAGCGAAAAAGTAATTGCTATAGAAACTCCGGAATTCAAAAAGAAAGCCGCAATCAATAGCATGCTTAATAATGATCTTACTGATTACGCTAACAAAATTGACAAAATACAAGCGGATCTTAAATCATACGGTGAAAACCCAAAGTTTGGAACACAAGATCAGGTTGATGCTTTTAATATAAAAATAAAAAATCTAAACGATTTAAAGAAGTTTGCTAATATATCATACGCGGGATATACCTCAAATTTAGAAGCCTACGATAAATCAGCTAAGAAATTAGGAACAGCTAATGAAGAATTTGACTTAGCAAAAAGACACTATGGTATTGGTTGGGAATTTACTAAAATAGTACCTGCGGTAGAGGGATTTGTTGAGGGACTTATTGGAGTAGCTAGTATGGTTACAGACGTAACTACCTGGGTTCCTAGAAAAGCCGTTAGTATGTTGCAAGGTGAAGATGAAATGGACTTTTTATCTGATACAACAAAAGCGGTGTTAGGATTCAAAGCAAGAAGAGATGAAATGCATGAAAACTTTTATGGTAAAAAACGTAAAGTTGAAAATGTAGAAACTTTTGGGGAGTATGCGTGGGATCTTATAGCTTCTCAAATGCCAAACTTTGTTTTGATGGCATTGACAGGAGGTACAGGTAATGCAGCGCTTAAAGTAGGGGCTATAGCTACTGATGTTGCTTTAAAAGAAGCGGTTGTTGCTGGTAGCGGCGTTGCTGCTAAAGGAGCTTTAGCGGTTACAACTGAGGCGGTTGCGTTAAATGTAGTTAAAAAAGGGGGAGCCGAAATTGTTAAAGGCGCATTATCTAACTCTGCAAAGTGGTTAAGTAAGTTTGCTACAACTAAAGCAGGAGCTGTGATTGTTCCGGCTCTTAAGTTGGAAACAACAGCGGCGAAATTGATAGCGTCTAGTTCTGCTGGCGGGAAGTATCTCGAGCTTGCAGGAAGTAACAATAGAGGGGAAACAGACTATAATCCTATTCAAATGGTATCAGCGTCATTGCTTTTTGGATATGCTGAAGGTGTTGGGGAGAACGTAACCACTAACATGTTTAAAGGGGCAATTAGACCACTACAAGCACTAGGTAAAGAAGAAGGAAAGCAAGCTTTTATGAATACTCTCAAAAAAGAAACATTAGCTTCTTGGTTTGGGGGTAGATCAGTTGACATGCTTAATGAGAACATGTCCGAGCAATTTACTAACTTAGCTCAAAACTCCATTGATAAATTCTTATTAGGAAAAAACGTAGGTCTACTTGATAATGTAGGAGATGTACTTAAAGATACAACAGTACTGACAGCTTTAATGTTATCAGCGCCACATATTGCAGGAGCTGCTATTAAACCATTCATGCCTACTTCAGAGCAATCTATTATAAAGAATAATGGTTCCGAAATAGCTAGACTAATGGTAAAAATGAATACTCCTGGAATAACGCCAGCTGTATTATCAGCATACCAGAGTAAGGCTCAACAGTTAACTGAGGAAAATTCTAATCTTACTAATAAGATAGTAAATAGAGTGCACGGTATGCCTAAATCAACTTACAATGATATACTAGAGCTAAATAAAAGTAGTGTAGACATACAGGAAAAAGCCGGCAAAATACTGAACAGTAATGCTACCGAACAAGTTAAAGCAGAATCTATAGATATTCTACAGAAAGAATATAAGACTAAAATGGATGAGTTATCTGTTATACATGGTAACATAAAAATGATTGATGGTATTAGCAAAGAATACAGCAAAGAGTCTACTGGCAAGATATATAACATGCTTGTGGAAGCTAAGGATATAAAGTCGAAGCTTCAGGGAATGAACGAGCTAGAAAAAGAAGAGGCAACTGAAAGACTGAGATTTATAAACGAGGACTTAGCAATTGAAAAAATTTCTTTAGATATTGCAAAAGACTTTGAAAAAACCAAAGGAGCTGTTAGCAAATTATTTGGAGACGATACAATAGTTAAATTAGCGGACCCTGATGAGTACAGAGCTATACTAAAAGAAGACGGCTATAATTCCGAACAAATTAAAAACCAAACTAGCAATAATTATGGTACTTTTTATAAGTCGAAGAAGACAGGTAAACTTACATTGCTTATAAATAGCGAATTAAATCTAGATGACGGTATATCTACAACGGGTAGACACGAACTTTTACATAGGGTATTGTATACTGCAATACAGAATGATCCCACTATTATGACAAAGGTCGGTAAAGATTTATTTTCTTTCTTAGAATCTTATTACGGAAAAGATAAAATTGCTGAATCTGATTTTGGCAAACGTGTTTCGCAAGAAAACGCAAACCTAGCGGGAAAAATTAAAGAAATTGAAGCGGACAAGAAAGTTTTTGTGGACAGCATGCTAAAGAAGTACAAAGTGTCCAAACTTACCGCCGAAGGGCTTGCTAAAATTGACGAAGATTATAATGCCCGAAAAGCAAAGGCAGAGGCAGATTCGTTTGAAGAAACGCTTAACTATTTGTCTGAAGCAATAGCAAGTGGCGAATTAGTTTATAATGAAACTCTATTTACAAAATTACGCGACATTTTAAGAAAAGTATTTCAGAATTACGGATTAAAAATAAATCTAACCACAGGTAAAGATACTTTTGACTTTATTAGAGACTACAACAAAAGCTTTGACAAAGGAGAGTTTACGAGCGCTCTTAAAGAGTTAGCGACTAAAGGCGAATTCAAAGGGAAAAACAACATAAGCCTAGGCGATATAAGCAGCAAATCTTCTGAATCAAAATCTTCATCAGCACTTAAATCGGGGGTTGATGAAATACAAAGTAAAATAGATAAGCTAGAGGAGCAATACGAAAATGACCAAATAGAATACGACTATTATGAAAATCAAATTGAGCTATATAAAGAACAATTAAAGAAAGCAAAATTAAAACCTGAGGCAAATCAACCTGCTAAGCCTGCTGTTTCGAAAGAAGTTACTGAAGAAGACGAAGTTACTCAAATAATAAAAGAGAACAAAGGAACTGTGTCTTCTGATAAAGTTCAGCAAATATACAAAGAAAAAGGCTTTGATGGTGCAGATGAAATTATAAAACTATTTGCCCCTATTACAAATAAAATTGTAGATAAGCGTAAAAAAGCCCCTGGATTTGAACGTTTATCTCAATCTTTATTTAAAGATGAAGTAGAAACAGGGGTAGGCGGAATCTTGGATCTTATTAAAAGTTATAATGGGTCTATTCCTTTAGCGGCTTGGATAAACAAGTATTTGCCGCGAAGAGCAATTGCTACATCAAGAAGATTGTTAGACAAGCAATTTAGCAAGGATGTTACTGAAGAAAAAGATTTAATGGCAACAGAAACCGCTGATCAAGGTGTTACGGTTAATGTAGCGGAAAAACCAAAGTATAAAAACGCTTTAGAATCTAATGTATTTGAACCGGCTGTAGTGGAGGCTATATCTAGCAAATTGCTTTCAACTGTAAGATTATTAAAGAATAGAATTGACGCAACAGTAACGCTAAACAGAACTGTTACACCAATAATAGCAGAGATAAGAGACGACATGGGCAAGCAGGCCGATATTGATGTAAAAACGGCTATGGGCGGTAAAAAAGATGGGCAGCTTAAGAAGTTTTTATTAAGCAATAAAAAATACATCTTAGAGAATATGACTACCACATGGTTAATGGGTCATGACGGCAAAGGCGGAATACCCCAAGGAATTCAAAAAAGAATAGATGGTAGTTGGGTTAATCATCCAGATTGGGAAGGAAAAAAAATAGACAGAGAAAGCACGTCTACCGATAATGCAGGAAGAACATCAGGTGCTGAATTAGTTAGAAGAGTATCTAATATCAACAGTAGAATATCTGAAGCTGATTTTTTAGCGCAAATATTAGGCGCTGATGGGAATCCTATTAGAGGTAGAAAAGAATCTTTGGCTAAAGCTATAGCGGAAGAAATATCATTTGATATTATCAAAAAAGATTTAGCAGAAAATGGAGTTTTAGCACAAGCACTAGAAGCAAACCAAAATAGGCTACTTGCCAGCATAGACACTGATTTAGAAGTTGAATTTGCTAGGCAATCTGACCGTGGTAATATAAAAAATTCAGAAAAATTAATTCAGAGCAATAAATCCTTAAGGAACGGAACTGCAGTAGCAATTAAGAATTTACGAGGCACAATAAGAGCGGCTAACGGGAATTTAGAATTGGAGATTTTAGCTATAACAGAGTGGTTGGCCAGCGACGGTAGGGCGATAAGAACTTCATCAACTAAAATATACGGTGAAGCAAAATTCATGACAACCAATGATCAATTGCTTACAAAAATATTGGCTAATGTTATAAAAAATAGCTCAATAGCTATAAAGGCAATTGACTTAAACAATAATAAAGCGACGTTCACAACCAGCTCGGTTGGCAAAAACAAACGTTCAATATATATAGGGGACAACCGCGTAAAATTATATGCTCAAATATCCAATATAAAGAAAAATTGGGAGGGGTATAGAGAAATTGTGGATGATGATGCTGGGCGGGCAACCGCTAGGCTTCTAAGCACTGTTAAGTGGGCTAAAGAAAACGGAATTACAGAAGATCAATTTAAAGACTACATTCTTTTACTTAGCAAAGATCAACGTAGTGCACCTAGAAAAGCTTCAGGAGCCGGATTAGGTATACTAAAAAGCGAAAAGCCGTATTTAGAGCACAATCCGCCTAGAGCAGCAATAAGAAATGAAATAGCTAAGGTGTTCACTGGAGAGATAACACCGGAGGACTTCAAGATATATATGGCATCCGCTAAGGTTAATTTAATACCTAAGGCACTGAATGATATACTCGAAGCAAACGACAAACTTGATAAAAATAGACCAGAAGGACCAGACGGTTTAAATAGAATGCACCGCGAGAATGTGATGGAGTACCTAAAGAATTTATTAAATTCAGGATATGAAGTTACCGGGTTAGAGAATGTGTATGGAGAGGAGGCAATAAAATATTTACTACAAGATATAAATCTTAATTCTGTATCAAAAAATTCTGCAAAAATAAAAGCAATAGCAGAAAAAAGAGATCCCATGAGCTCAGCTATGAGCCAAGAGTTTAATAAGATTATTGAGGATGTTAAAGGCATGGAACACTATAAAGTGTTTTCTGACATCGTTGCTAAAAGAAGGGGAGCCGGTAAAAAAGCATTTGATTTTTATGTGCCACCCTCCGCTGCTGACTTTGAGCTTTTGCTATACAACTTCTTAGGGAAAGGCAAGGAAGGGGAAGCCCACAAAGCATTTTTTGACAATGCATTACTTAAGCCATATATTAATGGCGTTGCTTTAATGGATTCCGCTAGACAATCAATTAAAAACGAATATAAAAAGCTACTGCACGCATTCCCCGCAATAAGTAAGAAACTTGAAAGTTTAACACCTGATGAAGATTTTACTTATGATCAAGCTATAAGAGTAGCCATGTGGACAGAGGGTGGTATTGAAATACCCGGGTTGTCCGAAAGAGACACTTTAAAGTTGGTTAACTTAGTTAATAGTGACCCTGATTTGCTTGCGTTTAAACAAGGGCTAATGGCTGCAGGTAGGCAACAAGTAGGATGGATAGATCCATCTTCTCATTGGGACTCTGACACTATAATATCTGATTTATATAATATAACAGAAGGAATTGGTAGGAAGAAGTTCTTGGGAGAGTTTATTGAAAATGTAGAAAATATATTTGGCACATGGGACGGTGGTAAATTGTCTGGCCCAAATATGAATAAAATCGAAGCTGTATATGGCACTAACGTAAGATCTTCTTTGGAAGACGTTATATATAGAATGTCTAATGGTAAAAATAAGAGCTTTGGCTCAGACACAGACACTAGTAGATGGAATACTTGGATAAATGGATCTATAGGGACTATAATGTTTTTGAATACCAGGTCCGCTATTTTGCAGCTAACAAGTGCTGTCAATTTTTTAAACTGGAGAGACAATAATCCTTTTGCCGCTGCGGCCGCATTTGCAAATCAAAAACAGTATTGGAGTGATTTTGCACACATATTTAACTCTGATAAATTAAAAGAACGACGTGGTGGATTAAAAGATGATATTCAAGCTGCTGAGATTGCAAATGCAGCTAGAGGTAGTAAAAGTAAAGCTAAAGCAGTCGTATCTTACCTACTTAAAATTGGGTATGGTCCTACGCAAATTGCAGATAGTTTTGCTATTGCGTCAGGAGGAGCCCCGTTTTATAGAAACAGAATCAATTCATATTTAAAAGAAGGTAAAACACAGGAAGAAGCCGAAGCTATTGCGTGGGAGGAATTCTCTAAGGTTGCAGACGAAACACAACAATCTGGGGACGCAAAAGATATATCTAAACAACAAGCTAGTGGAGCTGGTAGACTTATATTAGCATTCCAAAATACAACTATGCAACAGTCTAGATCAGTTAAAAAAGCTTATTTAGATTTAAAAAACGGTAGAGGAGATGCAAAAACTAACATATCAAAGATTGTTTATTATTTAGCAGTGCAAAATATAATTTTTGCTAGTTTGCAAAGCGCTTTATTTGCTGTTGCTTTTGATGACGATGATGATGAGGATGCTGCCGCTAAAAAAGAATCAAAGGTTTCTGATACTATAAACAGTGTGGCTGATAGTATATTAAGAGGAACTGGTTTTGGAGGAGCTATAGTGGCTACCCTAAAAAATATTGCTAGAAAATATTTGGACGAGAAAGATAAAAAGTTTAAAGCCGATTACGCAAAAGTAATATTAGAAGCCGCAAACATATCTCCTCCTATTGGATCTAAACTTAGAAAGATGTACAGCGGGCTACAAGCATCAAAATTTAATAAAGATTTAATAGAAGAAAGAGGGTGGGGTGTGATGCAAGATGGCAGAATACACTTAGGCCCAATGTATAATATTGTGGGGCAGGAAGCAGAAGCTCTTATTAATGTGCCATTTGCAAGAATAACTAATAAAATTGAGAATATATCTCATGCTTTAAATTCTGAAAATGAAGCTTGGCAAAGGGTAATGGTTGCATTAGGATGGAATGCTTATAGTATTGGAATTGGAGATACAAAAGGGGATACTAAAATAAGGGAGGAAGCTAAAGAAATAAGAAAAGCGGAAGGCTTAGAAAAAGCAAAATTGACTAGAGAAGCTACAAGTGCCAAAGAAAAAGCTGAGTACAATGCCTTACCTCAATCTGAAAAAGACGCCATAAATATAAAAAAGTATAATGAGCGTAAAGCCAAAGCTGCAAAAAAGTTTAGAGAAGAAGCTATAGCTGAGTCTAATATGACGGCTGACGAATTAGCTATAAAAAAATTTAATGATAAAATTAAGCGTAAACAAGCATCTGAAAGAGCAAAAAATACTAGATTAATGAATCAAAGAATCAAAGATTCTATAGCGATAGAGAAGTGGGAAAAATCAAGAAGATAAATAAAAAAGGAGCCCTGTGTGAGGCTCCTTTTTTTATTTACTATAATTATATTATTCTATGCTGTTTTTACCTCTGGCGAGCTTATTAGCTTTGATATAGCCTCCTCGTATCCAGGCATTAGCTTTATAGTTTCAAACATTCCAGCCGCTAGTGTTGTTAAGTGCCGCTGCTCATCCGCTACTTGTTGAAGCACTCGTATAAGCGCCTCTGTTTTGTTTTTCATTTCTACTAAAGTTTGTTCTTTCATTTTAATTAAATTATTTCACAGTTACCACCACCACAAGCGGCGGACTCTGAGAAGTTAGTATTATCTTGTATTTCAACTACATTTGACAAGTCAACATTCTTTAATGTTAACATCATCTCTTCGTACACTTCTTTTGT
>TARA_R110000868_G_scaffold189039_1_pt1 | contig 12177 bp, 8 predicted proteins | sample TARA_R110000868 | Tara Oceans TARA_R110000868 (sample SAMEA4397489) | marine metagenome | biome: Polar Biome; feature: [SRF] surface water layer (ENVO:00010504); material: water (ENVO:00002006), including particulate matter (ENVO:01000060) such as... | depth 5 m | reverse complement strand
ATAAAACTTTCCTGGTTCTGGATATAATACTTCTTCCTTTAATACGTCTATAATAATCAACATTAAATCTTCTGGATTTCGTGCTCCCTCTTCTTTAATTCTTTTTCGCAACTCTCTCATTCTTGGTGGAACGTTTGTATATTTTCCAAATCCTTCTGCCATTACTTAATACCTAAATCATTTTCTGTGATAACCTTAAACTCTAACATTCTATCCGCGCACCATTCTTGAATTGCAACCCATTTTGCTTGGTTTACTGCATAAGTATTAACCTCGTGAATAAAGGTCTTTGTTTGTTTATTTCCTTTTACTGGTGGAATAGTTTGTTTTCTTGGTTTTATTTCTATTACATATTTTTGTGTTTTTCCATTACTTTCTAAAACTTCAATAATAAAGTCAGGAAAGTACCTACAAATTTTTTGTTTCACTGGATTATAATAAGGAACACAAAATTCCTCTGATCCATATTTTAATATATTGGGAGACCTATCACACCACTGCATAAATTTAAGTTCCCAACTACTTCTATACACTATATTTTGATAGTTTCCCATATACTTTTCTGGATTTCTTGGATGAAAATATCCTTGATGATACTTTGAATCACGCGGCATTTTTCCAACCTTTATGAGATTTTCTTTTATTTTCTCCCATTATCTCTACTACATAATATATAAAGATCAAAAAGTATTTATAAATGCCTAGTCCAAAAACTATTGCACAAATTAAATCCAACTTATTAAGACCTGCACTCACATCCCATTTTGAGGTGAAAATTCAAAAACCTAATGGGTTAACATCAAAATATCTTTCTGAAAACGGAGTCATATATAATCAGGATAAGTTAAATCTTCTTTGTTCAGATGCAATACTTCCCGGATCTCAACTTGCAACTCACAGTATTACTGGAGACTTTCACGGAGCCACTCATAAACACGCATATAGAAGACAATATGATGATAGAATTGATTTAAGTTTTTATGTTGATGCCGAAAATTACTTACCTATCAGGTTTTTTGAAGCTTGGATAAAATATATTTCGGGGGAACAGCAATCTTCCACTCCGGGAGTTAAGAGTAGAGAGTATTTTTACAGAATGAATTATCCAGACTTGTATATTTCGAATTCTGGATTTCAGGTAATAAAATTTGAAAGAGATTATAAACAAGAATTGATATATAATTTTGTAGATGTTTTTCCAATTTCTGTTAACTCAATGGCCGTTTCTTATGATGCATCTTCATTATTAAAATGTACAGTTGCATTTTCTTATGTTAGATATTTTATAAGCCCTGCACCCGCTGCTGGATCTCCACCTCCTGAAGCAGAAACTGGAGATCCATCATCTCCTAATTTTAATTTAACACCAGAACAATTAGCAAGGATTAATAGTGTTCCATTTAATTCTAATATAGATTTGAGTGTTGCTCCACTTGCTGCTGGTGGAGTTCCTTTTGATAGTGCTGGTGCTGCACAGACAATTCCATTTGCATTTTAATCTTTATTAGAGACCATCTAAATAATCATACCTGAAATTCACTATAAGACATTATGGGACTCCCAAAAATTTCTACGCCAACTTATGAACTTGATCTGCCCTCAACTGAAGAAACAATTCTATATCGTCCATTTCTAGTTAAAGAAGAAAAACTTTTAGTTATTGCATTGGAAAGTGAAGATACAAAACAAATCACAACAGCAATCAAAACAGTTATTAAAAACTGCATCATAACCAAGAATATTAAAGTGGAAACACTTCCTACTTTTGATATTGAATTCTTGTTTCTCAATATTCGTGGTAAATCTGTTGGTGAGCAAGTAGACGTTAATATTATTTGTCCAGACGATAATGAAACTAATGTCTCTGTAAGTATTAATCTTGATGATATTAAAGTGCAAAAAAGTGAGGATCACACTAATAAAATTAAAGTGGATCCAAAGATTATGATGGAAATGAAATATCCATCACTTGAGCAGTTTATTAAAAATAATTTTGATTTTAATAATCAAAATGCTATGGACCAATCTTTTGATCTTATTGCATCTTGTATTGATAAAATTTATACTGAAGATGAAGTTTGGTCTACTTCTGATGTTACTAAAAAAGAAGTTACTGAATTTTTAGAATCAATGAACTCATCTCAATTTAAGGATATTGAAAAGTTCTTTGAGACAATGCCCAAACTTTCACATAAAATACAAATTACAAATCCAAAAACAAAAGTAGAAAGTGAAGTTGTTTTAGAAGGGTTAGCCAGTTTTTTCGCATAGGAATGGTCCATATGGACCTTGAGAATTACTTTAGGCTTAATTTTTCTCTGATGCAGTATCATAAATATTCATTATGGGAAATTGAAAATATGATTCCTTGGGAAAGAGATATTTATGTTGGTTTATTACAACAACATCTTGAAGAGGAACAACTGAAACAGCAACAGCAAAAATCTAATTTCTAATGTAAAAGAAAATGGTCGCAGCAAATCCACAGAAATTGATGGGAAGCACCAAAACAGTTCAATCTGCTGGGATTCAACCACAACAGCAGTTGATTGCTGCTCCTGCAGATACTGCTGCTCTTCAGAGTATATCAAAGTCTCTTGCAAAAATTACTCAACTTCTTACTCAACAAAACTCACAGATTGTTACAGAAGCAAATCAAGAAAGAAAAAATCAAGAAAACGCAAAAAGAAAAAAAATAGAACTTGGTTTAGAAAATAGTTTTGCAGCAGTTAAAAATGTTGCTCAAGCAGTTGTTGCACCGGTAAAAAATATTCTTGATCAAATCATACAATTTTTTGTTACTTTATTTTTAGGAAAGGCAATATTAAATCTAATAGATTGGTTTTCTAAAGAAGAAAATCAAAGTAAAATAAGATCTATTGCTAGATTTTTAAAAGATTGGTGGCCAGCTCTTGTTGCTGGTTATATACTTTTTGGTACAGGATTTGGTAGAGTTGTAAGAAATCTTGCTAGTATTGGTTTAAGAGCAGTTGTTGCTCTTGGTGGTATAACATTAAAACTTGTAGGTGCTATAGCATCTGCGCTTAAGTTTAAAAAAGCAGGAGTATTATTATCTGGTCTTGGTGGTGGAGGAGGATTTAAGGGTCTTGCAGCAAGATTGGGAGTTGGAGCTCTTGTTGTTGGTGGTGGTGCTTTAGCAGCAAAAAGTATGATGGGTGGAGAGGATGCTCCACAAGTAGCAGTACCAGAACCAGCATCATTACCAGTAGCAGAAGCATTTGGTGGTGGTCTTATTGATTTTAAGACGATGCTTGCTGCCTCTGGGGGTCAAGTTGATTCCAAGTTAGGTATCTTTACACAACTTTTTGGATCTGGTGGGCTTGCTGGACTACTGAACAGTGCCCCAGGAGTTGTATCTGGACCAAAAGGTATTGATAAAGTTCCTGCGATGCTGACTGATGGTGAGTTTGTAATGTCTCGTGGAGCAGTACAAAAGTTTGGTGTGAGTAATCTTGAGGCAATGAATGCTTCTGGTGGTGGAACCAATAAACCAAAGATTGTTCAAAAAAGAATTTATGCTGATGGTGGAGGTTTGATTGGTGAAAATAAAGAAATAAGAAAAAACTACGATGCTCAATATGGACCTGGAGCATATGATACTGATAGTGCAATAAAAAAATCTAGTATCTCACATAAAGATACTGCTGGAACAAAATCAAATAAGAGTCAACCAACTTTTGGTCCTAGTGCAATGCCTGCAATGTCTACGCAAGCAGATATGAATGCACTAGCAAGTAAAATTAGATTTGATGAGAGATTAAAAAAAGTTAAAGGTCAGATGCAAGCAAGAAAAGCACTTTCTTTAGGAAAGGGATTGGGAATTAAAGGTGCTAGCACTGGTAGAGATCTTGGGACTGGTTACGGTGCAACGTATAAAAATAGAGATGCTATTGTAACTAAAGGCAACTCCTCAAAAATGGATTTATCAATTACACTAGGAGGAAAGGAATATTATGGAATGAAGAGAGTTAATGATGTAGTTTATGTTGCTCAAGATCAAAGAGATGTTGGTGGTGGAGGAATGTTCCAACTTGGAGGAATGTTTGGTGGTCCAAGAATGTCTGCAAGATCGGATTATGCAGCATCAAAAGGAAAGTATTATTCTTCTGTTGATCAAAAAACATATGAAAATGAAAATGATGCAAAATCAGCAAGAAAATCTAGAATGACTTCACTAGCATCACAACAGGGATTGAATAAATTAAGTAGAAAGGGTGCAAATAGATCATCACAAGGAGTTAGATTTGATGCAGAATCTAAAGAAAGAAGTAAAGATTTTGAGCAAAGAGGCGGTCTTTTTGGGCAAATGGGAAGAGGATTTACTCGGATGTTTGGTGGTGGAGATCAAATATCTAAATTAGATCAACAAGACAGAGCAGCATCAATAAAAACAAAACAAGCAGGTGCCGAATCTATTGGTAGATATTATTCTTCCTCTGATGGTAAGTATTATAAAGATTATAATGCTGCGGATAAGGCAAAAACAGCAAGAAAGGCAAAACTTGCAACAACTCCAGTAAAAGGAAAACCAATAACTCCAACACCAAAACCAGCACCAAAAGTATATAATCCCGCAGGTGGTGGAATGGGTGGTAGAAGAGGATCGGGGGGAGGATCTAAAGGAACACTAATACCAAATATTCCTGCAGGTAAAGATGTGAGAAAAACTGCAAATCAGTTGAATATTAAATAATGGTAAAAATGATTTCTCCTTTAACAGGAACCTTACAATCCATTAAGAAGCAGTTTATTAGTAAGGAGAAACTACTTAAATCTACTCTGAATGTTCAGAAAAAAAGAATTACTTTAAATCGGTCTAATGCAGAAAGAGAAAGATTTATTGATTATGAAAAGGTATTAGAAAGACCTCTACGTTCTTTGGGAACAGGTATTAAGAGTGTAGTGGGTAAAAGGTTGGGTTTTTTAGATACTCTCAAAACCTTTATAGTTAATCTTTTACTTGGGTTTATTGCTTTAAGATTATTAAAATATCTTCCACAACTTATACAATTTGCAACAACTGCTTTAAAAGTTGGAAATTTTATTCTTGATGTAGGTGGAAAAATATTAAATGGTTTAGTTACTTTTGTTGATTATGGATATAAAGCATATGATCACGCAAGAAAAATTGTAGGAAAAGTGGGTGGTGAAAAAGCAGTTGCAAATTTAGATAAGGCAACTGATGAAACTACTAAAGTAATGAATCAACTTTTCATTGCTGCAATGTTATTCAGTGACTTTAGCCCATTTGCAAGTATGGGAAGTGGTCCTGCAGTCTTTAATAAAAGTGTTGATGCCATTAAGGATAATATATCAAGTGAAGTTGCAAGTGCTACATCAAATGCAGCAACAAATGCAGCAGGAAAAGCAGCACTAGGTCCTCTAGCAACTGCTGGAGTTGTTGCTGGTGCTGGATTACTTTTATCTGCTGCTGGTGAAGGTGTATTTCAGTTAACAAAATGGGCAAAAGGATTAATCGGTTTTGGACCAATATCTAAATTTTTTCAGGTTCCTCTTGGTATTTTGGAGGGAGTTGGAACTATTTTTGATATTCTTGGTGCTCCTTTTAGATATGGTATTGAGTTGATACGTGCTGGATTTATGAAAATGTTCAGTATGAAAGATGGATTAGAAAAGCAGTCTAAAAATCTTGGTAAATTTGATGCAAGAGTAAGAGAAAATATAAGAAGATTTGCTGGAGTTTTTGCACCTGTTTTTACTTTCTTCGGTCAAAATGAAACTGCTAAAAAACTAGCAACTCCTAGATCCTTTGGAAGTTTGTATGGTGAGAAAGATGTTAAAGATATGGGATATATTGGTGGAGGAAAAGTAATATCTGTTAGAAAATATGCTGCTGGCGGACCTGTTAATATTCCACGAACAGAAGTAAAGGAAGTTGATATTCCCAGAGGTGAAACTATTAAACAAGTACCTACAAAACCAGGTGCTTCTATTGGTGGAGAAGAACGTTTTGCTGAAGTTTTTCCTGATTCGAGAGACGATAAATCTAAAATGGATCGTTATGGTTATATGGTTAGTTCTTATGATACGATTAGTGGTATTCCTGATTTGGGTTCAGTATTTGCTCTCACAACCAAAACTTTATTGGGGGATCAAGTTACGAAAGATGATTATGATAGAGCATCTAGTTCATTAAGTAGTTTTATGTTACTGGGATTATATGAAACAAACCCTGGAGCATATCAAAAGTTTTCTTCTTTGATTAATATTAAACAATTTAATAGAGCAATATCAGGATTTTTAATGAAATCTATGAGTATACCTCTTGGAGGTATTATAAATTTATTAAAAATTCAAGTTGGACTTATACCAAAACCAGGTGAAGATGTAGATACAACTAAAAAAGATGGTGAAAGTTCTAGTGGTGGAGATGCTACTGATGCAGTTGGTGGAGCAAGATTGTTCATGGCAGAAGGATTTCCTATGCTTGCTGCAGCAATTCTTGCTGGAAATGTTCAAGCAGAATCGGCATGGAAAGGACAAAGAACTCCTTGGGTTTTAAATGATGGTGCTGGAACTAATAAAGGTCTCATTAGTTGGAACCGTTCAAGAATTGTTAATGGAGAGAAATTCTTAGGTAAACCATTAGAAACTGCAAGTAATGCTGAACAAGTTAAATGGATTAAAGAAGAACTTAGACAATATGGATTACTTGATGAGTTTATGGATCCAACTAGAACTGAAGCTCAATTAAAATCTGACTCATACAAATACATTGGGTGGGGAGTAGAAGGTGATCGTTGGAAACAAGCTGCAAGAATTCTTGCAGCACTTGAAAATGGTGAGCAGGGAACTTTTACTAAAATTAAACCTGTTTCTTTTCAACCAACAGGTGCATCTGCTGGTGTTATTAACGATAGAGAGTGGAATACTGGTATTCCATTATCAACATTATCTACAAAATCTGGAAAATCTTTTCAAGTTGCAAGTGCTGTTTCTGGACAATTTAAAGGATTTATTTCTGATTTAGAATCATCTGGATATGAAATAAAATCTATTGGTGGTTATAGAAAAGCAGGTACTGGAGGAGGAACTGGACCCGCAGACCCAGACTACGATAAAGAAAGATATTCTCACCCATATGGAGGTTCGATTGATATCAATCCCAGTCAAAATCCATATGGAAAATCATTAGTTACTGATATGCCCTCCAATATTTCTGAAATCGCTGCAAAACATGGTCTTGGTTGGGGTGGTAATTGGAGAAGTGTAAAGGATGCTATGCATTTTTCTGCAGTTAAAAGAGAAGGTGGTAATAGAGATTTTAGTTTCTTTAAACAATCAGGAAGAGAGTCTGGTGGTTCTACTTTATCTGGTGGTATAAGAAAACTGCACAAAGGAGAATATGTAATTGATAAGGATTCTGTTGATTTGTTTGGGGGAACTTCTTTATTCAGTATGATTAATGGAGTTGAAAATGAAAAACAAAGATCTGAAAAATCTTCTCAACTTATACAACATTTGAGTAAATATACTGGAAGAGAAATAGATCAAAGACCTGTAGTGATTGTTGCCCCCGATCCTATAATAATTCAGGGACCACCAACTTATATTGAATCAGTATCTTCTGGAGGATCTTCTGCTGGTGGTCCTGGACCTAATTGGGAACAAGATATGTTAGAGAAGAGAGCATAGGAAAATGGCATATATTAAACTAAAAGATCCCACTGCTTTCATAATTAAAAAACAAGTTATTCAGGTAGAAAAACTTGTAGGACAAAAAAATAAGTTTAAGGAAGTTGTATTTAAGAAAAAAATAAAACTAACAGAAAGTCTTCGTAGAGAAGAAACTGAAGAATCTCTTGAAAAATATGAGGATAAGGGGAAGAAAGTAAAAGGATTCTCTACTCCACGTCTTGGATTTCTTGATAGTATAAAGAACTTTTTATTTTCTGTTTTATTTGGAGCACTAGCTCTTAAACTATTACCATATCTACCACAACTAAAAGGAGTATTAATTACTACTCTTAAAATTGGTAACTTTGCAATTGAATTTGCAGGGACAATTTTAAATGCGATGGTGACTTTTGTAGATAAGGTATATGGAATTATTGATTTTGGAAAACAACAAGCAAAAATTCTTGGGGGTGATTCTGGTGTTAAAAATTATGAAAAAATGTTGGGAATGTCCAACAAAGTTATAAACACTATGTTGATTGCTGGGATGTTATTCTCAGACTTAATTTCATTAAAGGCACAAGCAGATTCTAATCAAAATGCTGTTGGAGAAATTGGTGAAACAATTGCGGGAGAAATAAAAAAAAGACAAGGATTTAGAGCAGCTATTCAAGCTGCTGGTCGTGCTATTGGTGGTGTTGCAAAATCTGCAGGTATTGTTTTAATTGTTGGACTTGCAGCTTCACTTTTGGGAGAACTATCATTTCAACAAAGAAAATTTACTAAAAAACTTGAAAATGATGTTGCATACCAATTAAAGGAAGCAAACTCAGATCCAAACCCAATCACAAGAGCTCTCAAACTTGTTGCATATAATGCTGCTCTTCCCGGTCTTAGATATTTTAATTTTATTTCCACTGGAGTTGGAACATTACTGGATATTATTGGTGCTCCGTTTAGATATTTGGGAGAGTTGGTTAATCTTGGTATAATGTCTTTGACTGGTGATGCTAGTGGAATTAAAAAACAAAGAGAAAATCTTGGAAAACTTGATGCAAGAATAAGAGAACAAATTAGGGAGGTGGTGAATACCTTAAGTTTAGGAACTCTTGCAAAAGAAAAAGGTTCTTTTGGAAGTTTATATGGATCTAGTGCGACAACGGCAATGGGATATGCATCTGGTGGTGCAGTTACCAGAGAAGGTCAAGAAGCAATTGGTGGGGTAATTACTAGAACTGGAGGTAAAAGAGCAATATCAAGAACATTTGAAATTCCAATGTCTCCATTAAACCCAGGAGCAGATGTTGGTGGTCAGATGAATTATGTGGATCCAGATACAAAAAAACCAACAAAAAGTTCTAATATAGAAACATTTTTTCCAAATCCAAAAGATTCTCAATACATAAACTCATATGAATACTTAACTGGTTCATATAATGTAGTATCTTCCGGTGAATTTTTAAAACCATTTTTACAAATGCCCATTAAAATGATTATGGGTAATGGTTCATCTGAGGGTGATTATAACTCTCTTGCATCATCAGTCAATAATTTATTTGTTACTATATTGAGAAGAACTTTAGTTCCAGGAACAAAAAAATCTTTAGCAGATGAACTTGGATTTGTTGATATTTTTAGTTGGGCTAGAGATTCTATAAGAAAAAGTATGATTGATCCTGTAAATGAGATATTACAATCTCTAAAAGAGCAATTTATGCTTAAATCGGGTGCTGGTCCAGGACTGGTTAAAGATGCTGGTGCCACTCCTAGTGCAGAATCTGAAGGCATTCAAGATGCTTCTATATCTGCAGGTGAAATGGATTTATTTACAAGAATGGTTTATGCCGAAGCAGGGGGAGAAGGAAAAACTGGAATGGCTCTTGTTGCAAGAGCCATTTTAAATCGTGCTGGATTAATACAATCTGGTAAGGTTGGTCCAGGTACTTTTAGTGCTAAGAGTGGTAGTATAACTGATGTTCTTTATGGACCAAAACAATTTTCTCCAATAGGTGATGGTAGAATTAAAAATAAATTATCTGATTCTCAAATTAGTCAATCTAAAGATGCAATCACACTCGCACAAAATCCAGCACAATTAATGTCTGCATTAAAAAGTGAAGGTCTTGATGATGCATCAATCAAAAAATTAATTGCCTCAACTGGATTTAGAAATTATGATGCGGCTAAATACGATGCTTCTCAAGATGTTAATGAAGTTAAATTTAAAAGACATACTTTTAATACAGCAGGAAATGCTGGACTTGCAGTTCCACAATCTGTTGCCATAAAGGAACCACCTCCTTTAAGTCCATCCATTAGTTCAGGAACCGGTGGAACTTATGGAAGAAATCCAACAGGAACTAAAACTGCAGGTGATCTTGGTAAATATATATATCAAACTTTAAGACCTGGACCTGATTTTAGTCAAGTATCTGAACATCCTAATTTTGGAGGATCTTTTAGAAGATCTTATCGGTCCTGGCATAATGTAGATCGTGCGGTTGATATCGGCGGTTTTTGGCCAAAAGATCAGGTGAAAATTTTAGCAAAAGTTGAAGAATTTAATAGTAAAAATAATGTTAGACCAGTAGAACTTCTTTATGGAAAACCAGGAACTCCAGAGTCTGGTAGTCATGGTGATCACGTTCACGTCGCATATAAAGAAGGTGGACCTGTAAATAAAACTGACTATGCACTAACTCACCCAGGAGAATATGTTATTGATGCAGATTCTGTAAAACTTTTTGGAATTCAGTTTTATGATATTATTAATAAAGTAGAAATGGTAAGTCAAAGGAAAAATGCTTCGATTAAGTTGATATCTATTTTAAGTCAATATACTCCAGATGGATTTGTAAATAAAGATTATTATACTTATAAATTCCTCCCACCAGAAGTTATAATGGTTGCTGGTCTAGTTTTTGAAACTGCATCTTCTTCTGGTTTTGGTGGTGGAGGTGGCGGAGATGATGATCCTTCTAAAGATGGTCTTGAACAAAGGTAAATAGTAGTAAGAAAAGATTTAAAAATGTCTAATCAAATAATCACAGCAGCACAAGCCAAAGAGTTTGATATTAAAAAATGTCTGGTATATTCTAATGATGAAAAAACAAAATCAGATATTGGATCTTTGATTACTGACTTGTATTACTTTGAAGATCTTTTGAGTCCCACTCTCAAGGTTGATATTCTTTTTGCGGACACCGGTACAGTAGAAAAAGATGGGGATTTTAAAAACGTTATAGATGCCTTACAAATGGTTGGAACTGAAAAGGTTGATTTAGAACTCACAGATCCAAATGATCAAAAAATAAAAGTTACTTTATATACTGATGCAATAGCACCAATAGCAAAAGAAAACAGAAAATCTTTAGTTTCTGTAACTCTTGGATCTAAAGAATTAATCACGAATTATAAAACTGCTGTGAACTTTAGATTGGATGGAAAAATATCAGATAATATTACTCGTATACTCAAGGAGACATTAAAGGTTGATGGAAAGAAAAAATTAGATATAGAAGAAACATCTAACAATCTAAATCATATTGGAAATAATATGAGACCATTTGCTACTATTTTACAACTTGCAAGAAAAGCAGTACCTCAAACACCAAATGCTGAAGGTAACACCGCAGGTTTCTTTTTCTTTGAAACATCAGAAGGATATAAATTTAAATCGGTAGAAGGATTACTTTCAGACACTGAACCTGGTGGTGGTCCAAAAAAGTATAAGAGTTTAGTTTATAATGAAACTCCAGATGGAAGAGGATCAACTGTTCCTCCTGAATATGGGGGAAAAATTTTAGAATATAATGTTGTGACTCCTAGTGGAAGTGTTCAATCAAAACTACAAATCGGAACATACTCAACAAGAACAATTTTATTTGATCCTTTTAATTGTTATTATGAAGTTATAAATCCAAATGTTAAGGGAGATAAAGGTGGGGAAAAAAATCTTCAAAAAGCAGGAAAAAATTTACCAAAATATAATAAAGAATTTGATCAAGAAGGTGCTAATCAAGACTACTCAAGAACTCAATATATGTTACTTGATAAGGGAACATTACCTACAGGAGATTCAAAACAACAGATTGAAAAATCTACAGAACAAAACTTTGATCCAAAAAATATTTTAAATCAATCTGTAATGAGATATAATCAATTTTTCTCAACAAAGGTTGAAATTACAATCACAGGAGATTTTAGTTTACATGCGGGAGACTATATTTTTATTGATGCCCCTGAAACGTCTACAAAAGATACAAAGGTTATGGACAAACAATTTGGTGGACACTACGTAATTGCAAAATTATGTCATTATATTAGTTTAAGAGATGGTGGTTATACAAAGTTAACTTTATGTAGAGATTCTACTGGAAGAAAAGGATCTCCGATATCAACATAAATAAATCATAATGGAAAATATAAAAAGTCATATAAAGAATAATGAGTGAAGGGTCTCTTTTTAATTCAGGTTTTCTTGGAGCAAGTTTTAACTGGTGGGTAGGTCAAATTGCC
>TARA_R110000868_G_scaffold160746_3_pt1 | contig 12179 bp, 9 predicted proteins | sample TARA_R110000868 | Tara Oceans TARA_R110000868 (sample SAMEA4397489) | marine metagenome | biome: Polar Biome; feature: [SRF] surface water layer (ENVO:00010504); material: water (ENVO:00002006), including particulate matter (ENVO:01000060) such as... | depth 5 m | reverse complement strand
CGCCGCCTTCTATGCCCGCTCCGGCATCGGCTGGTTGCAGACCGTAAAAGGTGCCGAACCGACCATCTTGCGCACCGGCATCGGCGACCACACCACCAGCATGGCCACCGTCGGCGGCATCCTCGCCGCCATCATCGAACGCCAGAAAACAGGCAAGGGCCGCCTCGTCGAAGCCTCCCTGATCCGCACCGGCATCTATGCGGCAGGCTCCGACACCGCGACCCAGCTCAAGCACGGCAAGCTCGGCTCGACCAAATCCCGCCACGAATCCGTCGCCCCCTTAAGTAATTTCTTCAAAGCCAAGGGCGACGAATGGTTCGTCATCGTGCCGCGTCAGGGCAAAGTGGACTGGACCGCCATCTGCCACGTCATCGGCCAGCCCGAGCTTGAAGAAGACGAACGCTTCAACAATCCCAAAGGACGCCGCGCCAATGCCGCCGCCCTTGTCGATATCCTCGATGCCGCTTTTGCCGGATATGATCTTGAGTATTGGAGAAAAAAGCTCGACGCGGCGGACATGATCTGGGCCCCGCTGACGCGTCCGGCCGAAGTCGCCAAGGACCCTCAGGCCATCGCCTCGGGTGCTTATGTTGAAGTCCGCAACAACGGCAGCGAAGGCACCTACCTGTCGCCCAATTCGCCGATCCGTTTCCCCGGCGAAGACGAGGGGCCGAAGAACGCCTCACCGGAACTCGGCGAGCATACGCTGACCGTGCTCAAGGATCTGGGCTATAGCGAAGCTGAAATCGAGAAGCTCAAGGCAACCAAAACAATAGCGGGTTAGCCGAGAGCGTGGCCGCCACGCGGCAGCATCAGGCGTGAATCGTCGCGGGCAACACGGGCATTCTGGCGTTCTTCACGCTCATCCCGCTTGTCCTGTTCGGAGCGCAAGTCCTTGTTTTCGCCTGCTTCTGGCGCATCGAGCGACGCCAGCATCTGAATCACATCGGGCGTCAGCGTAAGCGGCGAACGACCGCCCAGACCATGCATTGAACCACCGGACTGGCTCTGGATAATCGGCGCATAGCTGCTGGCCGCCGCGGTATAGGCCGATACCGAATAAGCTGATGCGGCGGAGGCGGGGGCCGATGTCTGAACAGGTTTATCCTCGCCCGACACAGCGGCGCTAAAATCCTGAAAGTTGTTAGGGCGCATATAGCTGCGACCTGCCTTCAACCCGTTGGACGAGGCCGGCTGAGCAGACTGTTCGGCAAGCTGAGCGCCGCCACCATTGGTGGTGTTGCGATGCTTGGCAACGAGGTTCGTATAGACCTCGCTGACACTGCGCGGTGAGCCGTCGCGATTGTAGAAGATTGAGCGGTTGGCGGCAGCGGCGGCCGGGAACATCTGGTCGGCGCGTGCATTCGGCGTCTGTTCGGTGCCGGAAATGAGCTTAGTGGCGCCACCGGCCCCGAGAAAATGAGCGATATAGAGTTCGCCGCCATTAACTTCGCGACCGAGACGGTCTTCGAGACGGTCCTTGCTCGCGTTGGTATAGGCACCGGCCATCAGGGCAGACACTTCCGGATCGTTGCGCAGGGCAAGAATTTCCCTACGGGCGGCAGGATCTGTCACCACATAGCGACCGTCCGATGTACTGGTAATGGCATCGGCATACTGCCCAAGACCAAGGTCGCCGCCATCCTGCTTCATCGTGCCGAGCCATGATTGTTCGGTAAACTGAAATAGCCCACAAGCACTGGAAGTAGCTGATTTTGCATTACAATTCAGGCTCGACTCACGCATCGCCGTCTTCAGCAAATAGCTGAAATCGGTGCCCGTCTTCTCACTCGCATTCTGCAGGGCAGCGGTGATTTGTTGGGGGGCCGTGATGGCTTGGACGAGGCTCATAGTCACTATCCTTTGGCGTTGCTACCAAGGTAAACGCAAAGCCCGTGCCAGTTCCGCGACGCGGCACGCATGGCGGAAATCCTTGAAGTATCAGGCAGTTTCGGGAATAGAGTGTGGCCAACAAGATCGCCGCAAAAGGGCGACTCAACATGGGGCCAAACGGGGAATAAACGCATGTCCGAGATCGAAGTCGCGGCGGAAGTCGAGGAAACGCTTCACCACCCCAAGACCGACGACCCTTCCGATGCGCCCTATCCGAGCCGGATTTACGCCTGGTACGTGGTCGGCGTCTTCGTCCTCGCCTATACGTTTTCCTTCATCGACCGCCAGATTCTGAGCCTTCTGGTCGGGCCGATGAAGCGCGATCTCGGAATCTCCGACACCCAGATCGGCCTCCTTGTGGGCCTCGCCTTCGCCATTTTCTACGTCTTCATGGGCCTGCCCATCGGACGGTTGGTGGACCGCCGCCACCGCATCAGCATCATCGCCTTCGGCGTTCTCTTCTGGAGTTTGATGACAGCTTTGAGTGGTACAGCAAAGGCTTACTGGCAGTTGTTCGCCTATCGCATGGGCGTCGGCGTCGGTGAAGCGGCGCTCACACCCGCTGCCTATTCGATCATTTCCGACTACTTCCCGCCCAAACGCCTCGGCATCGCCATCGGTGTTTACGGCATCGGCGTCTACATTGGCGCAGGGCTGGCGCTTGTCATCGGATCCTTCGCCATCGGTTGGGCCAACAGCATCGGCGATCTCGACCTGCCCTTTATCGGCCATGTCTATAGCTGGCAGCTTGTGTTTTTCGTTGTCGGCGCGCCGGGCCTGCTGGTTGCTCTGTGGGTCGCGACACTGCGCGAACCCGTGCGTCGTGGCCATATGCGCCGCGAAACAGACGCGGACGGCGTCACCCGCGACGTGGCCGTGCCCTTCAGCGAAGTCATGGACTATCTGCGCGCCAACGCCATGGCCTTCATGACCATGAACCTCTGCTACGCGCTGCTGGCCATGATGGCCTATGGCACCGCCGCTTGGGTTCCGACCTTTTTCGTCCGCACCTATGGCTGGTCGGTGAGCGATATCGGTCAGATCTACGGCCTCATAATCATGGTCTTCGGCACTTTGGGCGTCGTCTCCGGCGGCGCGCTGGGCGATTATGTCTGCTCAAAAGGCTACAGAAACGGCCGTATTATCGTGATGACCCTGACCGGCATCATCACTCTGCCCTTCGCCGTGGCCTTCCCACTCATGGAAAATCCCTATTACGCTTTGGCGCTGCTTGCCCCTGCGAGTTTCTTTGCCACCTTCACCACCGGCGTCGGGCCTTCGGCGCTGATGGCCATGATGCCCAACCAGATGCGCGGTTTCTCGTCGGCCCTGTCCGGCCTCATCGTCAACCTGATCGGCCTCGGCCTCGGGCCTGCGGCGATTGCTGTGGTGACAGACTATGTGTTCAAGGATGAAATGATGCTGCGCTATTCACTGGCGCTTGTGCCGTCGGTCGTGCTGCTGATGGGCGCGGGCTTGGGCGCACTTGCCCTGAAGCCCTATATCACGAGCCTCGACTATCTGGACACGTGGAGTGATCAGAACGAAAAATCATGACAAAACATGATTTTACAAAACTTTATTAATGTAAAAAATTAGATGGACGCAACCTTGCCAAAGGTGCGGAACCGCCATGAGCTGGAGTTATCCTGCACCAAACGGGTCATACGCGGGCGCTCCACCAAACGGCCACGGGCCTTGGCCTGCGTCAGTTTGAAGGCGACTAATTCCCGGTCAAACGGCTTGATGAGATAGTCATCGGCACCGGCGTCGAGCGCGGCGCGGACGGTGGCCGGACGTGTATTCTCGGGGATAAAGAAGACGCAAGGACGCTGACCATCGGGCAAAGCGCGGATCGCTTCGACGAGACTTGTCCCCTCAAAGCCCGGCAGGCGCGCGTCAACGATCACGAGATCAGGCGACATGCCTCGAACGAGTTCGAGTGTTTCCTGTCCGTTTCGAGCCCATTCCATGTCGTGCCCGAGACTCTCAAACAAGAACTTCGCGGCACGGCCAAAAGCGGCTGACTGATCGGCGAGAATGATGTTCGCCATAACCTTGCACCCTGACTAGTGTCGGGGTTGAGCGTGCTCAACCCTCATCCGGGTACAAGATAGGCGGCGAGTCATAAACCAATGGTTAACCGAGAATGCCTTTTTTTAAGGTTTCGATAAGACTACCGACTTCGGAGGGGGGATAAGGTTCCGCCTCCCCCAAGCCCCAAACGGGCTTCGGCCAGACCGCGTCATTCTCGAAACGCGCGATCACATGCACATGAAGCTGCGGCACCATATTGCCGATGGCGGCGACATTGATCTTGAACGCCCCCGTCATCTCCTTGAGGAAGACCGAAGCCTGATCGATCTCGGACTGGAAGGCGGGCTTATCCGCGACCGCGATCTCGTGGACCTCCCGCAAGCCGACACGACGCGGCACAAGGACGAGCCAGGGATAGCGGCGATCGTTCATCAGAAGAACACGGCAGAGCGCGAGGTCCTTGATGGTCCATGTGTCGGCAGCGAGGCGCTCGTGAAGGCTGAAAGTATCGTGCAGGGGGATGGTCATGGGCTGGTCACTTCGGAAGGAGGAGAGCGTCAATAGGACTTCGGTAAATCGAGCACCCGCTCAGCGATGAAGCTCAGGATCAATTCGCGGCTGACTGGGGCGATACGGGCGATCATGATTTCGCGCAAGTATCGCTCGACATGAAACTCCTTCGCGTAGCCCATGCCGCCGTGGGTCATCACCGAAGTCTCGCAAGCATGGAAGCCCGCTTCGGCGGCGAGATACTTGCCGGCATTGGCTTCCGCGCCGCAATTCTCGCCCGCGTCATAAAGCGCGGCCGCTTTGAAGACCATGAGGTTTGCCGCTTCAAGCTCGGCCCAGCATTTGGCGAGCGGGTGCTGGATCGACTGATTTTTGCCGATGGGCCGCCCGAAGACTTCGCGCTCGCGGGCATAGTCCGTCGCCTTCTTCAACGCGATGCGGCCAACGCCGACCGCTTCCGCGCCGATCAACACCCGCTCGGGATTGAGGCCATGAAGGAGATAATGAAAGCCCTTGCCCTCCTCCCCGATCAGATCTTCCTTGGGGATGCGCAAGCCATCAAAGAAGACCGCATTGGAATCGACCGCCTTGCGTCCCATCTTCTCGATCTCACGCACCTCCGTCGCGCCGCCGCGATCGAGATTTGTATAGAAGAGCGAAAGTCCCTCGGTGGGTTTGGCGCACTTGTCTTTGGGTGTGGTGCGGGCGAGCAGCAAAATCTTGTTGGCCGTCTGCGCGGTCGAGGTCCACATCTTGCGGCCATGCACGACATAGGCCTTGCCGTCCCATTCGGCCTTGGTCGAAATCGCAGTCGTATTCAGTCCGGCGTCAGGCTCGGTGACGCCAAAGCAACAGCGATCCCGCCCCGCGATGAGCGGCGGCAGATTGCGCTCCTTCTGCTCGTCCGTGCCAAAGACCACAACCGGCATGGGGCCAAAGAGATTGATGTGAACAGCCGAGGCGCCCGAAAGACACGCGCCGGACTCCGCAATCGTCTGCGCGACAATCGCCGCCTCGGTGACACCGAGCCCAGCACCGCCGTAAGCCTCCGGCATCGCCACACCGAGCCAGCCGCCCGCCGCAATATCGGCCACGAAGTCATTGGGAAAGCCACCATCGCGGTCACGGGCCAGCCAATAGGCGTCATCATATTTGGCGCAAGTCTTTGCAACCGCGTCGCGTATCGCCTGCTGATCCTCGCTGAAACCGAAATTCATGCCGCCCTGCCCCAGTTCTTTTGTTGTTTCTTGTCCGAAGGCTATAACTTAACTCCACACGAGCGGGAGAGAAAAATGCCAGGCCTATATTTCGAGGAATTCAACGACGGACAAGTCTTCAACCATGCGATCCGTCGCACGGTCACGGAGACGGACAATGTTCTCTTCACCACCATGACGATGAATCCCGCCGCGATCCACCTCGACCATGACTATGCCGCCAATGAAACCGAATTCGGCAAACCGCTGGTCAATTCACTCTTCACCCTCGGCCTGATGGTCGGCATCTCGGTGCATGACACGACACTGGGCACGACCATCGCCAATCTCGGCATGACAGACGTGACTTTCCCCAAGCCTGTCTTTCAGGGCGACACGTTGCGCGTTGAAACCAAAGTCATGGGCAAACGCCCATCGAAATCGCGGCCCAAAGCGGGCATCGTCACTTTCGAGCACAAGGCGATCAACCAGCGCGACGAAGTGGTGGCGCTCTGCACGCGGCAAGCCTTCATGCACGCCAAGGGTGATGCGTGATGCGTTCATTTCTGTTTGTGCCTGCCGACAGCGACAAGAAACTCACCAAAGGCGCGGGTTCGGGCGCAGACGCGCTGATCCTCGATCTGGAAGACTCGGTCGCCTTGTCCAACAAGGAAGCCGCGCGCAAGAACGCTGCTGACTATCTGAAAAGCGCTGACCCGAAGGGGCCTAAAATTTGCGTGCGTATGAACGCGCTCGACACACCGCTCTGGCTTGATGATCTGAAAGCCGTGGTCGCGCACAAGCCTTACGCAATCCTCGTACCCAAAACGATTTCAGGTGAATGCCTGCGCGTCGTTTCCGACAAGCTCGTGAACCTCGAAGCTGAAGCCGGATTTGAAAAAGACACGACGAAAATTTTCTGCGTGGCGACCGAGACAGCGGCCTCGATGTTCAACCTCGGCACCTATGGCGGCATCACGCCACGCCTCTTCGCGCTGACCTGGGGCGCGGAAGACCTCGCCGCCGCACTCGGCGCACGCGACAACAAAGACGAGGCAGGCAATTACACCGCCCCCTATCAACTGGCCCGCACGCTGACACTGCTCGGCGCGGTCGCCGCCGGTGTCACACCGCTCGATAGCATCTGGAAAGATTTCCGCGACGAAGCGGGACTGGAGCGTGAGGCGCGCGCCGCTGCGCGTGACGGCTTCACCGCCAAAATGGCGATCCACCCGGCACAAGTTGAAATCATCAACCGCGTTTTCACACCGTCCGACGAAGACCTCGCCCATGCCCGCATGGTGATCGACGCTTTCGATAAGGCGGGCGACGTAGGCGTCGTCAATCTCGACGGCGTGATGCTCGACATCCCCCATCTGAAACAGGCCCGCGCGCTCATCGCCCGAGCCGCAGTGAACTGAGTTTGATTTATGAAGCCGACACTTCTTCTCGCCATTCCCCTTGGTAAAGCCTTTGAGGCCAAATTCACTGACCGCTTTGAAGTAAGCGCCGACATGACACCGCGAGCAGGTGTCGAGGCGCTTGTGACCGTCGGCACGATCGGGGCCGACGGCGCTTTCATGGATGGGTTTCCGGATCTCAAAATCATCGCCTGCTTCGGCTCCGGCTATGAAAGCGTGGATGTGGCCGCCGCCAAGGCACGCGGCATCGCGGTGACAAACACTGTGGGTGCAAACGCCGCGACGGTCGCCGACCTTGCCGTCGGGCTGCTGCTCGCCTCGATGCGCCATGTGGTTTACGGCGACGCGCAAATCCGCGCGGGCAAATGGCGTGGCGACAATGTGGCCAAGATGCTATTCACACCGAGCGTCACCGGTCGTCGCGTCGGCATCATCGGGCTTGGTGCCATTGGTCGCAAAATCGGCGAGCGCATGGCGGCATTTGAAACCGAAATCGGTTATTTCAACCGCTCGAAAAAATCTGACGTGAGCTGGACCTATTTTGCGTCACCCGTCGAACTGGCAACATGGGCCGATGTGCTGATCGTCGCGCATCGCGCTGACGAAAGTAATCGCCACATGATCAACGCCGATGTGATGAAGGCGCTGGGCAAGAACGGACACATCGTCAATATCTCACGCGGCAGCGCCATCGACGAGGACGCGCTGATCGCGGCGCTCAACGACGGCACGATTGCCGGTGCGGGACTGGATGTGTTCGACGACGAGCCCAATGTGCGCCCGGAATTTCTGACGATGCCCAATGTGGTACTGACACCGCATATCGGCGGCGGCACGATAGAAGCTTTCGCAGCCATGTCCGACACAGTGGTCGTCAACGTCAAAGCGGTGATGGACGGCAAGGTGCCACCGAACCTGATTACAGAAGTCTGATCGCAAGACCGAGCGCCGCACAGCCGCCGAGCGTGACGATCATGCCTGCGTGAAAACGCAGCATGGCGATGAGTGCGGCACCGGCGAGCGCCAGCGCCCAGAGGTCAATACTCGCCGGATCCGGCCACCAGAGGCGCATAGGTCCGGCATGGATTTCCTGAACAGTGCCGAAAAACACATGCAGGCCGAACCAGACCACGAGATTGAGAATGACGCCGACAACAGCGGCGGTGATGGCGGTCAGCGCGGCGTTGAGAGATTTCACCTGCCTCACGGCTTCGACATAAGGTGCGGCGACGAAAATCCATAGGAAGCAAGGAACAAACGTTACCCATGTCGTGACCAATGCACCCACAACGCCTGCAACTGCGGGATCAAACGGCGCGGCATCGCGATAGGCTGCGACATAGCCGATGAATTGCAGCACGAGAATGAGCGGACCCGGCGTCGTCTCCGCAAGACCGAGGCCGGCGAGCATTTCATGCGGCGCGAGCCAGCCGAAATTTGTGACCGCTTCCTGCGCAACATAAGCGAGCACCGCATAGGCCCCGCCAAATGTGACAACGGCCATTTTGCTAAAAAACAATGCCTCGCGCACCAGCACATGGTCCGGCCCCAGCGCCAACACGAGTGCGAGCACGGGGCCCCACCACACAGCAAGGCCAGAGACGATGGTGATACAGGCCCGCATCAACGACGGCTTGGAGGCAGCGGCGGCTTCGGGCTCGTCTGAAGCAACGCGCGCGCCGAGCAGGTGCGGCGCATAACGCCCGAGCCATAGACCGATGAGGCCTGCACTCAGGATGACAATCGGAAACGGCAGATCAAAGAAAAAGAGTGCGATGAAAGCCACAGCCGAGATCGCATACATGATTTGCGATTTCAGCATGCGTTTTGCAATGCGCAGCAGCGCCTCGACAACAACGGCGAAGACCGCACATTGGATGCCGAAGAAAATGGCAGCAACAAAACCGATATGGGCGAAGCTCACATAGACATAGCTCAAGCCCAGCATAACCGCGACGCCGGGCAGAATGAACAGCAGGCCCGCGACAAGCCCGCCGCGCAACCCGTGCAGCAGCCAGCCGGAATAAGTGGCGAGCTGTTGCGCCTCCGGCCCCGGCAGAAGCATGCAGAAATTCAATGCGTGAAGAAACTGCGGCTCGGTGAGCCACTTTTTCTCGTCCACAAGAATGCGGTGCATAAGCGCAATCTGGCCTGCCGGACCGCCGAAGCTGAGCAGGCCGATCTTGAGCCAGACCTTGAGGGCTTCGGCAAATGAGGGAGAAGGAGCCTTAAAGCTGCTGTCTGAACTATCTGTCACGTCACCCTCAAAAGCCGCTGACCGGCTGCACAGATATAGCGGCTGGCGTGTTTACCCACCAAGAACGAAATAGAAGCACGGTGCTGCCGAATTTGTTGGTTTGATGGAGAGCCCCCTCAATTAACCTAAAATTTCTGTCTCTACTTTCCCCACCCCCTGAATTTGTGAAACACTGATGACGAATAAGGCGTTGGGAGGCGCAGGGGAAATGGCACGGCTTAATCTTCAGGATGCAGCATTCTTACAGGTTGAAACGACCGAATGTCCGGCGCATGTCGCGGGCTTACAGATTTATCAACTGCCGGACCATTACGAAGGCAATTTCTTCCGCGAAATGATGGCGCAAATCGACCTGAGCATCCCGCCTGCGCCGCCCTTCAACATGAAGCTGAAAAGCCCGACCATTTCACTCGACGTTCTGCCGAGCTGGGTCGAGGACAAGAATTTCGATCTCGATTATCACGTGCGCTATTCCGCCCTGCCCGCGCCCGGTACGATGGACCAGTTGATGAAACTCGTCGAACGGCTGCACTCGCGCCTACTAGACCGCACACGCCCTCTCTGGGAGTGCTATTACATCGACGGGCTGGAAGGCAATCGCGTTGCGCTTTATTTTAAAGTCCATCATGCGAGCATGGACGGCGTCGCAGCCATGTCGATCCTAAGCCGCGTGACCTCCACCATGCCACAGACAAAAAACGTCAAAGGCTTCTGGCAGGCAGGAGCGGCAAAGCGCAAGGTTGATCCGCAAACGGAGAACCTGACGATGCGCCTGCTGCGTGGCTATTCGGGCCTGCGCGATCAGGCAAAATCATTGCGGCAACTGTCATCCACCGCGATCAAATCCGGCATGCAAGCCTTGTCGGGCGGCACGCGCCATTCGCCCCGACCCTTCACCGCTCCCGCCACTATTTTCAACCGCGCCATCACGCAACATCGCCGCTTTGCCGTTCACACAATCCCTCTGTCGCGCATCAAGAGCATTTCGGGTGATCTCGGCATGACGGTGAACGATCTTGTGCTGGCGATCTGTGCCGGTGCGCTGCGCCGCTATTTGCAGGACCACAAGGCCCTGCCCGCAAAGCCGGTGCTTGCCATGTGCCCTGTCTCGGTGCGCCCCAAGGATGCTGAGCAAAGCGGCAACCAGATTTCGATGATCGTGACGACACTGGCGACCAACGAGCCCGACACGATCAAACGCCTGCACCTCATCCATGAATCCGCGAAGGAAGCGAAAGACAATCTCTCGTCACTGTCACGCGAAGCGGCAACCAACTATGCGTTGCTGATGAACGGTGCGCTGTTGCTCGCCAATGCCTCGGGCCTCGGCGACAAGATCGCCCCGCCCGCCAATCTCGTTATTTCCAATGTGCCGGGCCCGCGCGAACGCCTGTTCCTGATGGATGCCGAACTCGTGAACAACTATCCGATGTCGGTGCTGGTCCACGGTCAGGCGCTCAACATCACCGTTACAAGCTATGCCGACGAACTCGACTTTGGCCTGCTGGCCGCCCGCGAAGCTATGCCCGATCTCGACACGCTTGCCACCTATATCGGCGAAGCCTGCGACGAGTTGGACACGGCCAACGACACACATCTGACAACGCAGGCGCGAGCGGCCACCGAAAAGCTGGTACGAAGCCGGGCTTCAAAAAAGCCCGTCGCAGCCAACCGCAATGCACCCGCGGCCAAGAAGCCCAAACCTGCGGCAACGCTCTCGACAGTGGCAAAAGTCAAAAAATAGACCTTAGTCTATTTTAGTTGCAGGCCGCCCGGACTGGCCCTAGTCTCTCCCCAACAACAAATCGGGGAGACGGACTATGCATGATCTCATTATTCGCGGCGGCACATTGGTGGACGGCACAGGCGCGGCCGCCCGCGTCGCCGACATTGCCATAAGCAACGGTGTCATCGCCGAAGTCGGCACCGTGACCGGCACGGCAAAGCGCGAAATCGACGCCAGCGGCCATGTCGTGACACCGGGCTGGGTGGACATTCACACCCATTACGACGGTCAGGCGACATGGGATCCGCTCATCACACCGTCCTGCTGGCATGGCGTCACCACGGTCGTCATGGGCAATTGCGGCGTCGGCTTCGCCCCCGCCCGCCCCGACAAACACGATTGGCTGATCGAGCTGATGGAAGGCGTCGAAGACATTCCGGGCGCGGCGCTCGCCGAAGGCATCAAATGGGGCTGGGAAACCTTCCCCGAATATCTCGACATGCTCGACAAGCAGACCCGCGTGCTCGACATCGCGACACAGGTGCCCCACGGCTCCGTGCGCGCCTATGTGATGGGTGATCGCGGCGCACGCAACGAAGCGGCAACGCCCGAAGACGTGACAGCGATGGCAAAGATCGTGCGCGAAGGCGTCGAAGCCGGTGCGCTCGGCTTTTCAACGTCGCGCACCATGCTGCATCTCGCCAAAGACGGCGAACCAGTGCCGGGCACATTCGCCAACAAAGACGAGTTGATGGGCATCGGCCGCGCACTCGGTCAGGCCGGTCACGGCGTCTTTGAAATGGCCTCAGACATGACGCCCGCCGAAGACGAATTCATGTGGATGAAGGAACTCTCCGCCGAAACCGGACTGCCAGTCACCTACGCATTGCTGCAATCGCCGGTCGATTCTGAAAAGTGGCGCGACATGCTGGCGCTCACCGATCAGGCCCGCAAACAGGGTGCGAACGTGACCGCGCAGATCGCCTGCCGCCCCACCGGCATGGTGCTCGGCTGGCAGAGCACGATCCATCCTTTCGTCTCGCGCCCGACCTATATGGACCTAGCGCGTCTTCCGTTTGCCGAACGTCTCGTCGAATTGAAGAAGCCAGAAGTGCGCGACGCCATTCTGGCCGACAAAC
>TARA_R110000868_G_scaffold207948_3_pt1 | contig 12194 bp, 6 predicted proteins | sample TARA_R110000868 | Tara Oceans TARA_R110000868 (sample SAMEA4397489) | marine metagenome | biome: Polar Biome; feature: [SRF] surface water layer (ENVO:00010504); material: water (ENVO:00002006), including particulate matter (ENVO:01000060) such as... | depth 5 m | reverse complement strand
ATAGTCGCTGTCGATGACGGCGATGATGTCGGCGTCTTCGGCGGTCTGTTCAAGCCCGTAGTTGAGCGCACCGGCCTTGAAGCCCGGCCAGTTTTCCAGATGGAAGAAACGAAAGCGCGGACCAAGCGCGGCGCAAGCCTCGCGCACGGGTTGCCAGACTTTCGGGTCCACTGTGTTGTTGTCGAGAACGAGAACTTCGAAATTGGGATAATCGAGTTTGGAAAGCGCGATCAATGTTTCGCGCACCATGTCCGGTGGTTCATTGTGAATGGGCACATGGATGGAGACTTTGTTGTCGGGATAGCCCGCCGCCTGTTCGAAAGGTTCGAAAGTGCGTTCACCGCGCCGCGTCCAGATGACTTCGACAAATTCGATGGCTTCGGTGAGAAGCACCATGATGAGAAGCGCCTGGGCAGCAAAGAGGAAGGTCCAGACAACCGTGTCAAAGGACGAAAGATAAAGACCGGTCACCGACAGACCCGCATAAGCAAAAGCCGAAGCGGCGACCTGCGTGATGATGGTGAAGATGATGACACCGGCAGGGCGCACATGCTGGCGGATCATCATGAAGAGGACGGCAAAGACAAGTGCCAGACCGGCGGCGATCGCAGCCCAGAGACGCCATTGCGGCGCTTCCGAGATCGAGCCCTTCATCGGGAACTTCGGCTGACGGTCGGCGTTGTAAATGCCCCAATAGGCACCGGCGGCACCTTCTTCGGATGCTTTCCACGGCTGGTCGAAGGCTTCCATGACGTAGTAGGTGAGGTCGGCATCCTTGGCGCGGTTCAGGAACTCGCGCATGAAGGTTGCCTGATTGACAAGCGAAGGCACAGCCTCGTCGGTGAGTTCAGCTTCCGGGATGCCGGGATAAGGCTTGCGCGGTATGATCTTGCCACGGCTCGGCCAGCCCACTTCCGTGATGACGATGGGCTTGTCGGGATATTTGGCATGCAATTCATCAAGGCGTTCAAAGACAGCGGTCACTGCCGTATTAACCGGGATGCCTTCCCAATAGGGCAGGATTTGCACGCCGATGTAGCTCACTGCTTTCACAAGCTCGGGATTGTTGAGCCAGATATGTGGCGGCTCGGCGGTCGAGATCGGTTTCCACACGCCTCTTTTGCGCACTTCAGCGATATAGGCGATGAGCTCTTCGACGGGGAGCTCGTTGCGAAGCAGGGCTTCGTTGCCGACGAGCACGCGCACGACATTTTGCTTCTTGGCGAGTTTGACGAGTTCGGTGATTTCCTGCTCGTTGCGAACCTTGTCGCCGCTGATCCATGCGCCCACCGCGACGGACAACCCGTCGTCGGCGGCGAGATCGGGAATGTCTTCGAGGCCGCGGATCACGGAATAGGTACGGATCGCCTGCACGGTGCCTGACAGAATTTCCAGATCAGCGCTGATTTCATCATGGCTCGGATGGACAGCTTTGGTCGGATCCTGTCCGCGCTGATAAGGGCTGTAGGAGAAGCCGACGATTTCACCCGTCCAGGCTTCCGCCTCATGCGGCTGATTGAAGGCCGCCCAGATCGCCAGGTTGGCGGCGATGATGATGGGCAGCACAAACAGGAAAAAGGCAGCGAAACGCGCGAATACACCTGTGCGGCTGGGAGCCGGTGTGGCTTTGGGGGCGGGCGCGTCTGGTACAGGGTTGTCCATTTAGGATCCTAATAGGGCCGTCAGGAAAGTAGGGTTCACAGGGCGCGATTTCAGCCTGACATCTTCGCGTCTGTCTATATACCGTTTGCGGGTGCGGCGCTGAGGGCACCTGAAAATAGCCGTTGAAAACGAGTTTCAACGGCTATTTGTGGCGATAATTTGTTGTCGTAATGCCTAGTCAGCGGCTGACGCGATGCGCACGCCTGCGGGACGGGTTTGCGCGCCGCGCAACAGGCGACCATTGAGTGCGCCGGTCGGCACGCCGCTGCGGAAAGCCACCGTGCCTGAGACGATGCTGGCCGTGTAACCATCGGCATGCTGGATCAGGCGTTTGCCGCCTGCGGGCAGGTCGTTGACGATATGCGGCGAGTAGAGCTTCAGGTTGTCGAAGTCGATGACATTGACGTCGGCCTTCATGCCTGGCGCGAGGATGCCGCGATCCAGCACATTGATGAGTTCGGCGTTGCGGCCGGTGAGACCGTGGATCAGCCATTCGAGCGGCAACTTCGGCCCGCGCGTACGGTCGCGGCCCCAATGGGTGAGCAATGTCGTCGGGAAGCTCGCGTCGCAGATGATGCCGCAATGCGCGCCGCCGTCGGACAGGCCGAAGGCGGTGTTGGGGTGGCGGAGCATTTTTTCGACATTGTCGAAACTGCCCGAGGTGTAATTCATCAGCGGGAAATAAAGGAGCGCCTTGCCGTCGCGCTCCAGCATCATGTCGAGGATGACTTCGCGCGGGTTCTTGCCAGTGGCCGCCGCGATGGCTTTGACGCTCATCTCCGGCGCGGGTTCGTAATTCGGCACTTCACCGAGCGCGAACATCTTGTGATAGCCCACACACAGCATCTCGATGATTTCGCCTGCGGGATAGACGGGTTCTTCAGCAAGGAGGGCCGCGCGGAATTCAGGATCACGCAGCGCCTTCAACTGCTGGTCGAGCGGCGCGCCCCAGATGGAGCGGAAGGTCTGGTGCATGACGAATGGATTGAGCGAAGCGGTGAGGCCGAGAAGAAGGCCGGTGGCACGCGGCGGCACCTGACCCTTGATCGGCAGACCGGCCTTGTTGGCTTCCGCAATATTGTGGAGCACACGCGCCCAGACATCGGGCCAGCGGTCGTCTTGTTCGATGGTGATCGACATGGGGCGGCCCGAGATTTCGACCATGCCGCGCAGCATGGCGAATTCGGCGTCCGTGTCTTTAAAGTCGGCGATCAATTGCAACACGCCTTTGCCCGCCTTGCCCATGGCGCGCGCGATGCCGTGCAATTCGGCGGCTTCGGCCTTGAGCGTCGGCGTCAATCCGCCTTTGACGTCTTTATGCTTCACGGTGCGCGAGGTGGAAAAGCCGAGCGCGCCAGCGTCGAGTGCCTCAACAACAAGACGCGCCATCGCTTCAGTGTCGGCAGCGGTGGCGGGCTCAAGCGCGGGCGCGCGGTCGCCCATCACATAGGCGCGCACGGCTGCATGGGGAATTTGCAAACCGACATCAAGCGCCAGCGGCGAGGCTTCGACGGCATCCATATAGTCGGCGAAGCTTTCCCAGTTCCATTTGATGCCTTCGGCGAGCGCCGAACCCGGAATATCCTCGACGCCTTCCATCAGGCCCATCAGCCATTCGCGCTGCTGCGGCTTGCAAGGCGCAAAGCCGACGCCGCAATTGCCCATGACAGCGGTGGTGACACCATGAAAAGTGGAGGGCTGAAGATAGGGGTCCCATGTGACCTGTCCGTCGTAATGCGTATGCACATCGACAAAGCCCGGTGTCACGATCTGGCCTTTGGCGTCGATCTCTTCTTTGCCGCCGCCTGTCACTTTGCCGACAGCGACAATGGTGCGCCCCTCGATGGCGATATCGGCTTCAATCGGCGCGGCGCCCGTGCCGTCGAATACTGTGCCGCCCCGGATGACGAGATCGTGCATGGCTAAACTCCCTCAAATGCTCTGAATGGCAATTGCGGGAACTATAGCGATTTTACGCCCGTCCGGACAGGTGCTAGCTTGCGGCTGAAACAACGGGGATTCTGCAATCTATGACTGACAACCTGCATTATGTGACGGCGTGGCAGCGCAATGATCCCAAGCTGGAAGCTGATGCCATCGCCATGTGGAGCGACATGGGCGTGTTGCACCCCAGCGTCAGCCCCGAACAACGCGCCAAGCAACTGGTGACGCTCGCCTATGTCGGCGACCGGCTGATTGGCATCACCACCGCCGAAGTGTCGCGCCATGAGCCGGTGCGCCAGAACATCGCTTTCATGCGTCTGTTGCTGCGGCCGGAAACTGAACGTCAGGGTATTGCCGTGCCGATCACCATTGCCATGCGCGAGACATTGCGCGAATGGTCGGCGGCCAATCCGGCAGCCCAGATCGCCGGTTGCGGCATCATCATCACCGCCAAAGGCTATGGCGCCCAACCCGTACTGCCGGCTGGTCTGGCGCTTGCGGGCTACACGCCTGAGGGCCTGCAGATCCGCCTCTATTGGTGGGATCATTTCCGCCTGCCGGTGGCCTGAACCTATGTCCATCCAATTTGAATGTGTTTCGGCCTGGAAACAGAACAATCCGAAATTTGAACAAGACGCCATCGCCATGTGGGCGGAGACGGGACGGCTGTTGCCGAAGCATTCGCCGGAGGATCGCGCCAAGGAACTTGCGGTGCTGGCCTATGCCGAGGGTCGCCTTGTCGGCATCACAACCTGTGTGATTACGTTCTACCCGCCGCTTCGCCAAAAATTTGCCTTCATGCGCCTGCTGCTGCGTCCTGAAGTGGAAAAATCCGGCGTCGTCGTGCCGTTGACGTTTGCCTATCGCGAAACGCTGCGTCAGTGGTCGTTAGAAAATCCGGCCGAAAAAGTGGCGGGATACGGTGCCGTCATTACCAATCGTGGCTATGGCGCGCGCGGCGTCCTCAACGCCGGATTGACGCTGGTCAACCACACGCCCGAAGGAAGTCAGGTGCGTGTTTTTTGGTGGGATCATTTCCGTCTGGATATCTGACGCGGACGATCGATTGCCGGGGTGTCATTAAACATTCAAAATTGAGGTATTTCCCGTTTTGCCCTCGTCAAAAAAGTGACCGAGACGAGAATCCTATTGTCTGGCACGCAAATCCTACTGTCTGAAGAATATACGATGTTCATTCGAACACGGATGTTTTCAAATATCCCGTGAGTCCGGCCGGTCTGAAGACTGTGACCGGAGGGCTTTCGGGGGAGTATCTTGAGCAAGAGTTTGAATTTGAGGGCAACTTTGTTGTCCACAACGGCGCTGGTTTTGATCGGCGCTATGGTGCCCGGCGCGGCGCGGGCCGCGGATGATTGCGTCATTGGCGGCGGCGGTCCGGTGACGATCACCTGCGATGGCGCGAGCACGCAGGCAATTGACACAAATTACATTCCGACGATCATTACGTTGAACGTGAATGCCGTTGTTGACTCAACGGGTGCGGGCTATCCGACTGTATATATGTCGGGCTATAGCAGCCTCATCATGGGCGAGAACTCTCGTATCAACGGCAGCGGGCATGCGAACTCCGCGGTCGAAACAGCATATTCATCAAACCACATCACGCTCAATCTTGGCGCAGAGATTGTTCAAGAGATTAACCCTGCCCAAAACTTGCGCGCGTCGACTGTTGACCTGAATTCGGAAGGCGACACTTCGCTGACGTTGAACGATGAGTCGCTTGTAAGGCTAAATGCAGGCACCACCGCGGGCTTCTCGACGACATTCAAAGGTGTGGGCGCTTCCGGCGTGGGCGTCACCATCGAGTTGAACAACGGTTCCGGGGTCTTCACCAACGGCGTCGGCACCGGACTGGTGAGTAGCTATTACGGCATCCATTTTTATTCCGACATCATGGACAATTTGACGGAAGCCAGCTCGATCACGCTGAACGGCGGATCGCAGGTCGTGGTGCATGGCTCCGCTGCCAATGCCGATGGCGTAAGGCTCGCCGGCATAACATCGCTCAACAGCTTATACGCTGAAAAATATGCCGCCGATATTGAGCTAAACGGTGGCTCCTTCGTCCAAGTTTATGCGGACGGTGCCAATACCAAATCGGCCATCGGCATACGCTCGCAAGGTCTGCTGACCAATGTAACGCTGAACGAAGAATCTTATGTCTATGCAACTTCGGTTGGCGGCGGAGCGAGCGTCACTGTCGCGGGTATTGCAACGACCGGCACGGGCTATTCCCGTGAACTCGCTGGTACGATCACGCTCAACGCCGGTACGCGTGTGACGGCATACATGGGCGCCGGGACAACGCATGGAAGCACCGTATTCGGTATCCGTAGCGATAGCTTCGGGGAGTACTATTATTCGGCCGCTGTTGTATTGAACAGTTCTGTCGTGTCCGCTGACATGGCATCACAGGGATATTTCTACCCGTCCAGACTTGCTGTCGGCGTGGACCTCTACGGACCGGGCAATCTACTGACGCTCAACGGCACGGCCGAGATCCAGAGTGCCATTGACATTGGCAATCCATACAAGGCTTTCGGTGCGCGGCTCAGAGGTGACAACGGCGTTGTGACGCTCAACGACACATCGAGCATTCGGGCGGGACGTTCGAATTATCTTGCGCTCGGTATCTCCGTCCGGGGCGATGCCAATCAGGTCGAGTTGAACGGTGCGTCGGAAATTACCGTCGGTGACATCGAGGAAACTTATTTTGCAACCGGCATATATATCGAAGGCGACAGAAACACGATCACCCTGAACGGCACATCGTCGGTTCGTACCTACCAATACAAAGCATCAAATTACAATCAGGAAGGAGCCGTCCATTTGCGGGGCGGGACCGGCCAGTCTCTGACGATGAATGACTATTCAACCGTGATCAGCCATTCGGGCAATCGCGCCGATGGCGTGTCGCTCTATGGAACAACGTCAGCAACGGTCACGCTGAACGGCCATTCGTCGATCAATGCCTATAGTGGTTACGGCATCATCATTTATGGTGGTGAAAATAATGTGGTGACCATAGGGGCAGATGCGAGTGTGTCCGGGCGGGACGGCGCCATTGAAGACGTAAGCATCGGGGCGATCATCACCGTATCGGGTACGGTGAGCACAGAAGAAGGCCCGACCGTTGACTTGACGGGGTCCATCAATTCCACGCTGATCCTGAATAGCACGACGGTCCTGAACGGCTATGCGCTGGGCAATGTGTCGAGCACGCTGATCTTGCGGGGCGCAAACATTGCGGACTTCAACGTCGTCGGGTTCGGCACGCTCGGTGTGGAGGCCACCGGCATCTGGGAGATCGAGGGCGAACAGACTTTCAACGGCAATATCGTGAACGTCGATTCCGGTAACTTCAAGGTCAATGGCACTGTGAATGCCGCAGACCATCTGTCGGTGAACGATGGCGGCACACTGAGTGGCACGGGCACGATCAATGGCGATGTGAATGTGAACAATGGCGGTATTCTGTCGCCGGGCAACTCACCCGGTACGATCAATGTCGTGGGTAACGTGGTCTTTGCCGCGGGATCAATTTTCGACGTCGAAGTCGAAGCGACGGTGGCCGACCTGCTCAATGTCACGGGCGCCGTCACGATTGATCCCGGCGCGATTGCTCAGGCGACATTCATCGGACCCGGTGCGGACGGTTTTGTCGGCAATATCGTCGAGACAACACTGGGTGTGACCGGCGTCTTCACGGTCGGCAGCGGCGTGACGCTTGATTATTCAGATCCGCTGGTCGTCAAACTATCGGCGGCCTCGCCCGTGAGTGTTGATGCCAGCATCGGGGCCAGCGCGGCAGCCGCTTTCGGCTTTGTCGATACGGTGGCCGGGCAGACGGACCAAGCCTTTGCGGTGAACAAGAATCTCTGGGCGACTTATGTGTCCACCAACTCGCAGAGGTCGGGCACAGGGCTGGCGGGCGGCTATCGCCAGCATGGCACGGGTGGCGCCTTCGGCGGCACGGTGATGCAGTCGGGCGGTTTCTTGCTCGGTCTTGCGGCGGGTTATGCCGACACAAAGTCGAACGCGACTAACGGCGGGTCCACCGCCAAGATCGACGGCTACACAGTGGCGGCCTATACGCGCTATGAAACCGGCAACACATTCCTCACCGGCATCGTGACCGCCGGTTATCAGGACATGGATATCGACCGAAAAATTCTCGCCGGTGCCGTGCTTGTTCCGGTGTCGGGTTCGACGAATGCATGGGTCGGCAGCGCAGGCGTCGGCATCGGCCATGACATCAGCCTTGGCGGCAACTTCACGCTGACGCCCAAAGCCAGCCTCAACTGGGTGCATCAGACCCGTAAGGGCTACACGGAAACCGGCGGTGCAGGCAGTTTCTCGGTTGATGATGTGTCGAGCGACACGGTGCGTGGCTTTGTCGGCAGCCAGCTCTCGCTTGTGGCGACCGACCCGAACGCAAGCTGGAGCGTGCGCCCGCATATCACCGCCGGTCTGGGTCAGGAATGGCGCGAAGGCGACAAGACGATCAGCGGCCGCTTCAACGCGGGCGGGGGCTTCACGGCGACACTCGACACGCGCGACCAGACCTATCTGACGCTCGGCGCGGGCGTTGATGTGACGGTCGGCAAGGGCGTCACCGCTTTTGCTGCCTTCGACGGCGACTTTGGCGGTGACTATGAGAAGTCCCACAGCTTCCGCGTTGGCGCCCGCATCAACTGGTGACCCTCGCCTATGTCGGCGACCGGTTGATCGGCATCACCACCGCCGAAGTGTCGCGCCAGTGGTCGATAGATAGCCCTGCCGAAAAAGTGGCGGGCTATGCCGCCGTCTTCACCAACGGACGCTATGGCGCACGCGGCGGCTCAACGCCGGACTGATACTGATCGACCACACGCCGGAGGGCCATCAGATGCGCGTGTACTGTTGGGATCATTTCCGTCCGGATATGTGAGTGAAGACGTGTTTTTTCCCATAGGAAAACGTCCGTTTTTTTGTTGGGGTGAGGGATAAAAATGTCACGTACCTCCGACGTCTGTGCAGCTGAAAACAAGATGATCTGACGTCGCGGTGCTGTCCTCATAGAACGAAGGATGGAGATCAAGCGGCTAAAGATGACCGCCGGTTTCGTGTGCATGTGCGAAAGAATTTCGCCTGTAACGTTGGCGCGCGACCTGTTCGCCCGCATCGGCGAGGGCGGATATTCTCCGCGGTCTGTCGCTGGGCGGTTGTCTGCGATCACGAGATCGCACCTCCCGACAGAGGCAAAGTGATCCGGCGTCGCGTCGTCGCTAATGTTTTTCATTAGGAAATCCCAGCGTTATTTACGGCCCGTCACTCTGCGCGAGTGTGTGGCACTGACTGTGACGGCCGCAGCCGATCACAGCACGGGCGCGCATCCGGTGTTCAACGCCGGACCGCCGCGGACGAACATATGGCCGGCGGCTGTCAGGCGCGCGTCTGCCGGAGCGGATTTGTCCGGCGGGAGGTCTGTGGATTGAGACTCCGCGTAGTTGAAGATTTGCGAATAATTTCAAATACTAACAAGTTACCAGTAGATTATGGCTGTGGATAAAATTCGTTCATTTCCGGCACAACTCCGCTAGGTGAAGTTTTGGATTTGCGCTAATTGCGACGCATATAACATATAGTTGAGTCGGTGGGTCCGACTCCAAAGCGTGCCGGGGAACTGCATTGTCCAAAAATATGAGCTTCCGTTCGAAACTTCTGTCCACAACAGTTCTGGCTGTTGCCGGTTCTTTGTGGGTGAGCCCAGCTGCCTTGGCCATCCCGGCGACGCCTTGCGATACAGTTGCAGGCGCGACGACAACGATCACCTGCTCAAGCGATCATGTCGTTCAGATCGACACAGCTGGCGACCCCACGCTGGTGACGCTGAACCCTGACGCCACGGTGACGTGGAACGGTGGCACGGTCATTAGCCTTGAGGGCGACGCCGACCTAGTGCAGAAGGCCGATTCAGTGGTTTCCGGCTCCTCGTCGCGCTACGCGGTCGAACTGCTGGGTGGTAATAATTCGGCGACGTTGAACGACGGCGCGAGCATCGTTCTGACCAACGCCAACTCTTTCGGTAGTAATTCCACGGCAGTGCGTATCGCTGGCGAAACCGGCAGCAATGATCTCACGCTCAACGGCGGTTCGACGATCAACGTTTACGGCGGCTCGGCCAATAAATATGGGAACCGGACCATCACCGGCGTTTCGGCCTATGGTGAAGATTTCACCGTCACCCTGAACGGCGGCTCGTCGATCAATGTGGTTGGTACGGGCACCAACAAGTACAACACCTATGTCGGCGCCTCTCTCGATAGTTTCTCCGATAGCAAGACGGACCGTCCGTCGATTACGCTCAACGGCGCCTCGACCATCAATGTGAGCAACTCGAAGTACAACTCCAATTCGACGAGATTGTACGGCATTCGCGCGCAGTCAATCGACAGCGACAAATATGCGCCCGACGTTGTCCTGAACGGCGGCTCGAGCGTCACGCTCAACGCCGAAAACCATGCCGGCTACGCCCATGGCATCTACTCGGAAGGCCTGAATGCGAATGTGACGCTGAGCGGCGGTTCGGTGGTTCGTATCAACGGCTATAGCGGAACGAACGGCGGCAAATATGTCGGCATTTATGTTGGTGAACAGGGGCAGTCGAAAGACCTCGCCGGCACTGTGACGCTCAATGGCGGATCAAGCGTTGCTCTCAACATCGGTGGCGCGGCGAGCAAGCGCCTCAATGGTATCGTCAGCTACGGTCGTAGCGGCGACGCAGCCACCAACGTGGTGTTGAACGATTCCAGCATCGACATCGCGCTCAACGGCGGCTCCAACAACAATGTGAAGGGCGTTTATGTCTATGGTTCGGAATCGACAGTCTCACTGAACGGTACGTCTGCCATCAATGTGACTTCCTTTGGCAGCAGCAACAACACCGCGCGAGGCATTCACCAATACTCGGGCTATCAATCCGCCATTGAGATGAATGGCAGCTCTGAGATCAATATTGATGTCACTGCAGGCAATTCCTTCGGCATCCAATTTTCCGGAAGTGAAAGCACCGTTACGCTCAATGGCACAAGCAGCATAAATGTTGCGTATTCCAAATATTCCCGAGCGGCTACCGGTATCAGGACATCGGGCATTAACAATATCGTGACGCTGAACGGTGACAGCGAGATTCGTGTCGGCGAAGATGTCATCTACGCAACCGGCATTTACGCCAACGGTGCAGGATCGCAAGTCGTGCTGAATGGCAACGCTTCGATTGAGGTCGGTGGCTATTACACCACTGAATACGCCACTGGCATCTATGCCCGAAGCGGCAATGTGTCGGTAACGCTGAACGACAACGCATCGGTCAGGGTCAACTCTTATGCCTCTTCCCATGGCGACGCTGCCGGTGTGGTTCTGGGCGGCGGGAGCGGTTCCAGCCTGACACTCAACGGCAATTCAAGCATTTCGGCCACCGGCTATGGCCGTCCGGACGGTGTATTGCTCACCAATTCCGGCGGGGCGTCGGTGACGCTCAACGGAACCTCGTCGATCTACGCCTATGGCGACGGCATTTTTGTTGATGAGGATTCGGATTACGCCAGCATCAACATCGGCGCGGGTGCCGAAGTTTACGGTCGCAATGGCATCAGGGTGGACGGTTATTTTTCGGACATCAATATCGCAGGCACGGTTTATGGCTGGAACAACTCCATTGACCTAAGCGGCGGTCATAACAACACGCTGACGCTCAACAGTGCCCGCATGTTCGGCAATATGCGCGCCGGCGATACAGATACGCTGATCCTTATGGGTGCGGGCGTGCTGAGCGATGAGATTTCAGGCTTTGGTCTGGTCACAGTCAATGCGACAGGCATCTGGAACCTCGACGAAGACTCTGAGATCGCTGTTGGCACTATCGAGATCAATTCCGGCAAGCTCGCTGCCAATGGTTACCTTGTGGCCGACGACATCAACGTGAACAGCGGCGGTACGCTGGGCGGTTCAGGTGACATCATTGCGAATGTCAACGTGCTGGCAGGCGGCACGCTCTCGCCCGGCAATTCGCCCGGCACGCTCAATGTTGTGGGTAACGTCGGCTTCGCTTCCGGCTCAATCTTTGATGTTGAAATCGAGGCGACAGCAGCCGATCTGCTCAACGTGACCGGTAACGTCAACATCGATCCCGGTGCAATCATCAACGCGACCTTCGGCGCGGGTGCCGACGGCTTCGTCGGTGACATCGTGACCTCCACAGGCGTCGTCACGGGTGTCTTCACACCGGGCAGCGGCACATCGGTTGATTATTCCGATCCGACCAAGCTCAGCCTCACAGCGGCCTCGCCTTCGAGCATCAACGGCAGCATCGGTGCCGGTTCGGCAGCGACTTTCGGCTTCCTCGACACAGTGCTGGGTCAGGCAGAAAAAAGCCGTGGTGTGAACAAGAACCTCTGGGCCTCGGTCGTCTCGACCCGTTCGGACCGTTCGGCATCGGCCAATTCGCGCGGCTTCAGCCAGAAGGGCAACGGCGGCGCATTCGGCGGCAATCTGATGCAGACCGGCGGTTTCACGCTCGGTCTCGC